>Ga0255768_10000574_pt1 | contig 37945 bp, 27 predicted proteins | sample 071ome_33_FD_179983 | JGI IMG/M metagenome (GOLD analysis project Ga0255768, IMG submission 179983) | Coastal salt marsh microbial communities from the Groves Creek Marsh, Skidaway Island, Georgia - 071412AT metaG (version 2) | ecosystem: Environmental > Aquatic > Marine > Intertidal zone >... | reverse complement strand
ACCGCGACACCAGAAGCGGTTACCGTTTTTACTTTAGAATCGACTACACTCAATATGATATCGATATCATGGATCATTAGATCCAGAACCACGGGTACATCGGTACCCCTTGGATTAAATTCGGCTAAGCGATGGGTTTCGATAAACATCGGCGCAGTAATGTGTGGTTTTGCTGCGCAAAAGGCGGGATTAAACCGTTCGACATGGCCGACCTGTCCTTTGCAGTTATGCGCTGAGGCCATCTCGATAAGCGTGTGGGCGTCCTCGATGTTTTGGGTGATGGGTTTTTCTATAAAAATGTGTTTGCCAGCAAGCAATGCTTTTTGTGCAACCTCAAAATGGGCCAGTGTTGGCGTTACGATATCGACAACATCTACAGCGTCGATGAGTGCTTCTAGGCTATCAAATTTTGTATAGCCTTCTTTTTCGGATAGTGATCGAGCAAGTTTTGTATCGGCATCATAAAAACCGACAAGCTCGTAAGCGGAGGATTGCTTTAAGAGGTTAAGGTGAATCTTGCCGAGGTGCCCAGCACCAATTACGCCTGCTTTTAGCATTTTCTTTTTCTCAAAAATACAATTCTATTATCAATTTCTAGGTCTATACTTTATACTTTTACAAGATGAAAGATTTACCCAAGCACCAAGGGCAACGACAACAACTTGTAGCACTTCTAAAAGAAAAGGGGATTGTCGATGAAAAGGTACTGGATGCGGTCAATAAAGTGCCACGTCATCTCTATATGGATGCTGCCCTGGAGGCTTATGCTTATGTAGATAAAGCCTATCCAATTGCAGCAGATCAAACGATTTCTCAGCCCTATACAGTTGCTTTTCAGACCCAATTGCTCGACCTCGAAAAGGGAGATCGGGTTTTGGAAATTGGAACCGGTTCTGGTTACCAAACTGCAATTTTGTTACAACTTGGGGTAGAGGTGTTTACCATAGAACGACAAAATGAATTGTTTAAAAAAACAAAACTCTTGTTTTCAAAACTGGGACTCCGTCCAAAAAAACAAATTTTTGGAGACGGGTATAAAGGGCATCCTGATGCTGCTCCCTACCATGCTATCCTTGTAACCGCAGGAGCACCTGAGCTTCCAAAAGCGCTTTTGGAACAGTTAGCAGTAGGTGGTAGGTTGGTGATTCCTATAGGCGCTGACGAGCAGCAGATGTGTCGCTACATCAGAACATCAAAAACTACCTTTGACAAAAAGACGTTTGGGGTGTTTCGATTTGTTCCTTTGTTAGAAGATAAAAATTAAGATAAAGGGGGCAAAACTATCTTTTGGCATTTTTCATCACCCGATCCAAATTTCGTTTATTTTCCCGGTCTTTGATGGTTTCGCGTTTGTCGAAGCGTTTTTTACCTCTAGCTAGTGCGATACGCATTTTTGCAAACCCTTTATCGTTGATAAACAGCTTTAGAGGAATGATAGTGAGTCCCGTATTTTTAACCTCCTTGTTGAGACTTTTCAATTCTTTTTTGTTCAGCAATAGTTTTCTACTCCCGCGCGGTTTGTGGTTGTAGTGTGTGCCATAGTCATATTCTTCGATGGTCATATTAACGACAAAAAGTTCACCTTTTTCATTGAATTCGCAGAAGGCCTCTGCAATAGAGGCCTTGCTCATGCGAATGGATTTGATTTCAGTACCCGTAAGCACAATGCCGGCGGTATATTGATCGACAAATTCGTATTCGAATCGGGCTCTTTTATTTTGAATGTTGATGTTTTTTTGCACGATTCAAAGGTACAACTATTCTCTTGTTTCTGGGACCTTGTTGGTATTTCTAAAGACAATTTGATCGTCAAAATAATCGACTACAACCTCCTGGTTGCTAACGATTTCTTCAGCAAGAAGCGCTTTGCTTAGTGCATTAATCACTTCGCTCTGAAGGGTCCTTTTTACAGGCCGACCACCAAATTGTGGGTCAAACCCTTTGAGCGCCAAGGCCCCTATAGCTTCTTCTGTAGCAGTGAGTTTGATGTTTTGCTCGGCTAGTCGTTTGCTTATTTTGTCAAATTGTAACTGCACAATTTTCCGAATTTCCTTCTGATTAAGTGGACTAAAGAGGACGATATCATCGATTCGGTTTATAAATTCGGGACGTATTTGGCTTTTCAATAGTTGCATGACCGCATTGTATGCAACGTGCTCTGCGGTTTTAAAATCGGCATTTTCTTCAAATGCCTTTTGAATCTCATGACTTCCCATATTGCTGGTCATGATGATTACGGTGTTTTTAAAATCTGCCGTGCGCCCTTTGTTGTCTGTCAAACGACCTTCATCAAGTACTTGAAGCAAGATGTTGAAGGTGTCGGGGTGGGCTTTCTCAATTTCGTCTAGCAAAATTACCGAATAGGGTTTTCTTCGTACCGCTTCGGTCAATTGTCCGCCCTCATCATAACCTACATACCCTGGAGGGGCTCCGATCAATCGGCTCACCGCGTGTCGTTCTTGGTATTCGCTCATGTCAATCCTTGTGATGTTGGTGTCGTCATCAAAGAGGGTTTCGGCTAGGGCTTTGGCCAATTCTGTTTTACCAACACCCGTTGTTCCGAGAAATAAGAAGCTCCCAATTGGGCGATTAAGGTCTTGCAAACCTGCTCTACTTCGTCGAATAGCATCGCTAACGAGCTGTACCGCATTTTCTTGACCTACCAGACGTTGATGGATTTTTTCTTCGAGTTGTAATAATCGTTTTTTGTCCGATTGCAGCATCTTAGATACGGGTATACCGGTCCATTTTGCAACAACTTCGGCAATATCATCATAGGTCACCTCTTCCTTGATTAATGCTTCTCCTTGATGCAGGGTGGCCAGCTTATTTTGAAGGCTTTCTAAAGTTTCATTGGCCGCTTTAATTTTTCCGTAGCGTAATTCAGCAACCTTGCCAAAATCGCCTTCGCGTTCAGCGCGATCGGCCAGTTGTTTGTATTCCTCAATCGAAAGTTTGGCCTGTTGGATTTGATCGACAATTCCTTTTTCATGATCCCACTTAGAAAACAAGGCAGCCCGTGCTTCTTTGAGGTCTGCAAGTTCTTTGTTAAGGGCGGTTATCTTTTTTTGATCGTTTTCGCGGGTGATTGCCACAAGCTCGATTTCTAATTGCCTGATTTTTCGATCAAGTGCGTCGAGTTCTTCGGGTTTTGAATTGATTTCCATTCGCAGTTTTGAAGCGGCTTCATCCATCAAGTCGATGGCTTTGTCCGGCAAAAAACGGTTCGAAATATAGCGATCAGAGAGTGTTACTGCTCCTACGATAGCTTCGTCTTTGATGCGCACCTTATGGTGTGTTTCGTATTTTTCTTTGATTCCTCTTAAAATAGAAATGGCATTTTCGGGACTGGGTTCATCGACCATTACCTTTTGAAAGCGTCTTTCTAGTGCTTTGTCTTTTTCAAAATATTTTTGGTATTCATCAAGGGTTGTTGCTCCAATGGCGCGCAATTCGCCCCGCGCTAATGCTGGTTTAAGAATGTTTGCCGCATCCATAGCGCCTTCACCGCCACCTGCACCAACAAGGGTATGAATTTCATCGATAAACAAAATAATCGTCCCGTCGCTTTGGGTAACTTCTTTTACAACACTTTTGAGTCGCTCTTCAAACTCTCCTTTGTATTTGGCGCCTGCGATAAGGGCGCCCATATCTAGTGCATAGAGCCGTTTGTTTTTGAGGTTTTCGGGGATATCACCATCAATAATGCGGTGTGCTAATCCCTCAGCAATGGCGGTTTTACCGGTTCCTGGCGCACCTACCAGTATCGGGTTATTTTTGGTTCGTCGGGATAGTATCTGAAGCAATCTCCTAATTTCATCATCTCGACCAATAACAGGATCTAATTTTCCGTCAATCGCCTTTTTGGTTAGATCAATTGCGTATTTTTCCAATGCATTGTAGCGATCTTCCATAGATGCAGAAGTTACTTTTTCGCCTTGACGCAATTTTGCAATGGCATTGTCCAGTGATGCTCGAGTAATGCCTTGGTCTTTTAGAATTTTACCAACATCACCTTTGCTTTCAAAAAGCGCGATAAAAAGATGGTCAGTTGCGACAAATTCGTCGCCATTTTTCTTTGCAATTACAGTGGCATTGATCAGTAATTGAGAGGCTTTTTGAGAAAAACTAGCTTGAGCTCCCTGTACTTTGGGGTATTGATTGAGCAGACTTTGCGCTAGCTTTTCGATCAAGCCGATATTGATTTGTAGTTGCTTAAAAATAAACGGGACGACGTTGTCGTCTGTTTTGATTAGTTCGTGAAGTAGATGGCCTTCATCTACAAATTGATGTTCTTTTTCTTGGGCCAATACTTGTGCGTTTTGAAGCACTTCTTGGGCCTTTAGGGTAAATTGATTTGCATTCATGGGCATTGTTTTATGACCTAAATAGCAAAGTAGAGTCCAACAGACATTTACTGTCTTTTTGACGCAAAAAAGACGTTTTAAACCGTCATATTGACAGCATTGTTCTTAGAGTTGGAGTTGTTTTAATATTAGCAAAAGCTGAAAATTGAGGTCTTTGCTGGCATCTAATAGAAGTTCCAAATCTGAAGGAAAAGGCACTTTGGCATCATTGAGAAGCGCGATAAGTTGTGGGCTCAACGCTTTTTTATTTCCCTTATACGTAGCAAACTCATGGTGAAATACCCAATTGGAAGCCAACGTAAAGTGTGCTGCTGAATATCCAGTTTCTAGATTTTTGATTTCAATCTCCACGGCAACGTTAGCTGTTTTCTGCTGAATGGTTTTATAGAAGGTTGCTACAACATTTTCGATTTGGTGCGTCTCGACAACATCACCTTGTTGATCAACGATTACGTTACCCTTTTCGTCACGAGCCGGCACACGTGCTCCCTTGATTTCTTTTTCTTCGGTACTGATGATTTCGCGAAGGGTTTCAGGCGACATGGTTATTTCTTTTACACGAATTTGAATTGCAAAATTTGGTTGAGGATGTGCTTGTGAATCAGGATAATAATGCATCCAAAAACCAATTTGTGGAACCGGACTAAAATGAAGCAGTTGTCGCGCAACCTGTTTGTGCAACAATTGGTCACTATCATTGATGAGATGGCCTTCTAAGATAGACACCCCTCGTTGATAGGTTTGGTCAAGATATGAAGAAAGTTGTGGTGCTGACAGTGCGTTTTGATCCAGAAAAGAGAGATGATCGTGCAGTTCACGGTAAAAATATCGGGGAAGCGCTTCTTGCAGTTTTGCATCTGTTTGGGCGAATAATGTTTTTGAAAATGCGGCTCGAGCAGTCCTTTTTTCAAGTTCATAATTTTTGAAAGGAAAAGGAATTTCTTTGTTGCGTTTGGGATCAATGAGTGGGAGTAGAGGTCGAATTTTTTCTTGTCGGGAGTCGAGTTGCAAATACGTTTCATAAACACGTCTCCGGTCTTTTAAGCTGTTGGCTGATTGCATTTGCGAAACAAACCGCGTATCTCTTTCTTTAGCTTTAATAAAGGCTTCTTGCAATAAAAACAAATAAGGGCGTGCACTTTTTTTGGTTTTATTTGGGCGCAATTCCTTCAAAGCTTTTTCTATTGTGGCATCGTATGCGCCACTATTTAATTTTTTTTGAGTAGATCGGATGGGTGAACATCCCATACATAAAAGCATGAGGAGTAGGAGTAGGGATTTGGGCATGTTGATTAAATTTTTAATAATTTAAAAAAAAATGCGTCAAAAACAAGTAAAAAAGGCCCTCATTAATTAGTAGTTTTGTGCAAACTTAGAACCATGAGAGACCATCAAATTTTTGATTTAATCCAGAAAGAGCACGAAAGACAATTGAATGGGATTGAATTAATCGCTTCAGAAAACTTTACCAGTCCTGCCGTTATGGAAGCAACGGGATCGGTACTAACCAACAAATACGCCGAAGGTTATCCCGGAAAACGTTATTATGGTGGCTGTGAAGTCGTTGATCAGATCGAACAAATCGCCATTGATCGGGCCAAAGAATTGTTTGGAGCCGCCTATGCCAATGTTCAGCCACATTCTGGATCCCAGGCCAATACGGCAGTATATCATGCTTTTTTAAAACCTGGAGACAAAATTTTAGGTTTTGATCTTTCTCATGGTGGACACCTAACACATGGCTCACCGGTTAACTTTTCTGGCCGATTGTATCAACCCCATTTCTATGGTGTGGAGGAAGCCACTGGACGGTTGGATTATGATCAAATAGAAAAAATTGCAACGGATGTCCAGCCTCAAATGATTATTGCTGGAGCCTCAGCATATTCTAGAGATATTGATTTTAAACGTTTTCGAGCGATCGCTGATATAGTAGGTGCCTTTTTGTTGGCAGATATTTCACACCCATCGGGATTGATTGCGACCGGTTTATTAAGTGATCCAATTCCACATTGCCACGTGGTAACCACAACCACCCACAAAACCCTCCGCGGTCCTCGTGGTGGTTTGATATTGATGGGCAACGATTTTGACAATCCATTTGGCATCACTCTCAAAAACGGTAGTTTGAGACCCATGTCTGCACTGTTGGATTTGGCCGTATTTCCAGGCAACCAAGGAGGGCCGTTGGAGCATGTAGTTGCCGCAAAAGCAGTGGCTTTTGGCGAAGCGTTAAAACCCGAATTTAAAACCTATATGCAGCAGGTGCAGAAAAATGCACAAGCCATGGCCAAAGCTTTTGTAGATCGAGGGTATCATTTGATTTCTGGAGGCACAGACAATCACATGATGTTGATCGACCTTCGCAATAAAGGCATTTCGGGCAAAGCCGCTGAGGCAGCTTTGGTTGGTGCTGAAATTACGGCAAACAAAAACATGGTGCCTTTTGATGATAAATCTCCGTTTGTAACTTCTGGAATCCGCGTTGGCACAGCAGCGGTTACAACCCGCGGTCTTAAAGAATCTGATATGGAAACCATTGTAGATCTGATTGACCGCGTACTTTCTGATGCTGATAATGAAACCGTTAGGGCAGAAGTTGCCAAAGAAGCGCATGCTCTAATGCAAGGCAGACCCCTGTTTGTGGCTTAATGCTCGGCGACCAAAAGATTTTTTATCGCATCACTTATTTTTAGCGGCTTGCGGCTATCTAGGTTCATATAACACCATTGAGTAGTACACTCGACCAGTATTTCGTTGCTTTGGTGATTTAGAATGGTCACTACGCGTTCAGAAAGTGGGCCTCTAATGCTTTTTACATACGTCTCGATACGCAAACGATCACCCAAAAATGCGGGCCTTTTATAGGTGATAAAATGGTTTCTTACAACCCAAACTCCTTCTATAGCATCGTTTTCTTTGATTAGATGGTTCCAATGTGCTTTTGCAATTTCTTGTACCCAATAGAGGTACTGCACGTTATTGACATGATGCAGCCCATCGATGTCCGCTTCGGTAACGATGATTTGTTGCGTGTAGGGCATCGAAATTATTTTTTGATAAGTGCTACCTCAAACAATTTGCTCCAGTTTTTTCCTGTCACAAAAAGCGTTTTTCTTGTTGGGTGAAAAGCCATTCCATTGAGGACATTTAATGTTGGAATTTGAGCTACTTTTTCTTTAAGTCCTGAGAAGTCTATAACACCCTCTACAGTTCCGTCTTCTGGGTTGATGATTACGGCAACTTCTTTATTGAACTGATAGGTATTGGCGAAGATTTTGCCGTCAATCCATTCGAGTTCGTTAAGTTTGTTGAGCGCTGATTTGTTTGTCATCACTTCAATTTTTTCTAATTCTTTGCCTGATTGGGGGTCCAATTTCCAAATGGCATTTGTGCCATCAGATTTATATAGATAATGCCCGTCATTGCAAAGCCCCCAACCTTCTTTGCTGTTTTGATAGGCAAATGACCCAAGTGTTTCCAAGGTGTTTTTTGCATAAATAAAAGCCAAATCTTCTTGCCAAGTCAATTGATAGATTTTGTCCTCCAAAAGCGTCAAGCCCTCACCAAAATAGACCTTATCAAGAGCTATTTTGTTTTCAATTTCACCAGTCGTATAATCGACAACCCGCAGTGTCGATTGACCGCGAAGACCCGTGCTTTCAAAAAGTTTGCCCCCAGAAAACTCAAGACCTTGTGTATAGGCTTCTGTATCGTGAGGAAATTCATTTAGTATTTTATAGGTGTATAACTCGGGAGGGTTAGAAGCAAAAAGTTGTACTTCTTTTTCTGTTGTGGTTTGATTCCCGTCTTTAAAAACCACTGCCTTGATGAGATGGGTTCCTAGTTTTTGATTTTTTACTTTAATGTGTTCTGAAGTGGGTTGCTGGTCCCAAAAAAAATGGACCGAATCAATGGTTTGATTTTTTTTTAATGCAATTCTAAGATTGATAGAATCACCAACGGTCAATTGCTTTTTAGGCATATCGACTTTTAGCGTGTACTTTGGAGCGCTATTACTTCCACATTTTAGAAAAAGAATCAGCGGTATGCAAATGAGTAGGTTTTTCATTCGATTTATTTTGACGAAGTTATCCAATAAAATTAAGTTATCCAATCTTTGTAGGGACGACCAAAAGCTGTATTTTTGTGGTGGGCAAGTCCTGTACAACCAGCTCCTGCCGAATCCCCCCAGGGCGGGAACGCAGCAAGGGTAGGCGGTTGTAGCGGTGTGATACAGATCGCTTGCCCTTTTTTTAATTTTATACATTGCCAAAAGTTGTTGTTGTTACGGGGGCCTCGTCAGGCTTGGGTAGGGTTACTGCTGACTACTTATCAAAAAAAGGGTTTACAGTTATAGGAACCTGCAGAAACCCCAATACGTATGATCTTCCTAGCGACTACACTCTTTTTCCCTTAGACCTCAATAATCAAGAAAGTATTGTGAATTGTATTGCTTCGATCATCAAGCAAGAAGGACGTATAGATGTTTTGATTAACAATGCGGGACAAGGAATCACTGGACCGGTAGAAGAATTGGAACTAACAGCACTGCGCGCACATTTTGAAACAAATTTTTTTGGTCCCTTGGCCGTCATGCAATCGGTACTGCCATTGATGCGAAAACAAAAAGGGGGATTAATCGTTAACATAACCTCTATAGCAGGTTCTATGGGGCTTCCGTTTAGAGGCGGTTATAGTGCATCTAAAGGGGCTTTGCAGCTGTTGACCGAAGCCGTTCGGATGGAGGTTAAAAGTCACAAAATCAAACTGGTGACCCTAGCGCCTGGAGATTATGCCACCGATATCGCTTCGCGTCGCTACCACGAACCTTTAAAAAAGGACTCTCCCTATTATGCACCCTACAAGTTTTCTCTTGAAACCATGGATTCGCATGTAGATCAAGGCAATGATCCCATAGAGGTTGCAAAAAAACTACACCAGATTATTTTAACAACACATCCAAAAGTGCACTATCGAGTTGGGCCTTTTATGCAAAAGTTATCAATATTTTTAAAAAAAATTTTGCCTGACACAATTTTTGAAAGACTTTTACAAAATCACTACAAACTATAAACAAAACAACCATGAAATTTTTTATTGATACCGCCAATCTCGATCAAATTAAAGAGGCGCAAGCTTTGGGAATCTTAGACGGTGTAACCACCAATCCATCCTTGATGGCCAAAGAGGGGATTACAGGACATGACAATATTTTGAAACACTATGTTGCGATCTGTGAAGCCGTTGAAGGCGATGTATCAGCAGAGGTGATTTCGGTTGATTTTGAAGGTATGGTGCGAGAAGGAGAGGCCCTTGCTGAACTGCACCCCCAAATTGTAGTAAAAATACCAATGATAAAGGAGGGCGTCAAAGCCTTAAAATATTTTTCACAAAAGGGAATAAAGACCAATTGCACACTGATTTTTTCGGCTGGACAAGCCTTGTTGGCTGCCAAAGCTGGAGCTACCTATGTTTCACCATTTATTGGCCGCTTAGATGATGTTTCTACGGATGGCCTCAATTTGATACAAGAAATCCGTCATATCTATGACAACTACGCTTTTCAAACCGAAATTTTAGCCGCTTCTGTCCGCCATACAATGCACATCATTGACTGCGCCAAAATTGGCGCCGATGTCATGACAGGGCCTTTGTCTGCAATAACAGGGCTTCTAAATCACCCCTTGACGGATATCGGATTAGCCAAATTTTTGGAGGATCACAAAAAAGGCAATTAGAACCCGTCCAAAAGCGTTTCGATGTCTTTTGACTGAAAGTTTGCAAACCCCTCGATCAAAATTCCTTTTGGATCGGTAATGATTGCCTTATTTAGTAAGGTGATGACCCATTCTTTACTTGCTTTTTCAAATTGCTTTATGGCAAATTGATTCCTAGGATCGACCCCTAACATCTTATTGGCTTGCAATGCCATGCCGTTGAATTGTTGAATACTGATTCCGACAAATCGAATTTTAGGGTATTTATTTTTCAAAAAATTCATCCGTTCGATGGCACGACGATAATGATTCATCTGCGTTTGTGACCAAAAATAGAGCACCGTAAAGCGGTCATCAAAAAGTTGGCTACTCGAAAGGTCTTCAAGCGCACTGTTTTGTAATAAAATTTCGGGCAAAGCGACTCCAGAATTTAGATGATTGATGTCATTATGTATACTCAAAACATCTGATAAATAGTCTTTTGAAGAATTTATATTGAAGTAATGATTTAAAAAATCTTCATGGTTGTTATGATTTTGAAAATTCAACATTTCTTCAATGGCGACTGCTCGGGCAAGGTTGTTTTTTAGGTCGGTATGAACAATGTTTTTTTCAATAATCTCCAAACGTTTGGAGTTAAAAGCCGTTAACTGTTTTTGTTGAAAATAATTTTGCCCACTGTCTAATGCTTTTTGATTGAGATAATTCATCAAATAGTTAATGTACGGGTCAAAAAACGAAAGGTCCTTTTCGTTAATTTCCAATCCGGAGCGGTACGCAAAATAAAGACTATCCTCTTCTTTTGACCACTGAGAACCTCTGAGCAATGCAAAACGCTCTTTGCGAGTTGCATAGGGGTAGGTATAGGCTGCTTGGGTTACTTTCTTGGATAGCGCACTTTGTTGATTGAGAGAGTCCATCAAGCGCCAAGAGATTATTTTTTGTGCTTGCAATGAGTCAATAGTGGCTATAAATCGCTCTCTGTCACCAGAATACATTGGTGTTAGAAATTCATCTTCACGATCTAATTGCAGCAACATTTCATTTAGGTAGTTGTTTTTGGGGGCTCCAATTCCAGAAAAAACCATAGATTCTCTAAAAGCAGAAGCATTGATTCTAACCCACATGCTATCGCCCGCTTCTAAAAATACCGAATGGTATTCTGGAACATGTTCTATTTTGTAAATTCCGGAAGGTAGGGAGTCAAATTTTTTGAAAAACCGGTTTTCGGTGTTGAGTTTTAGGCAGTCAATGGGCTTTTTGTCCTTGTATAACGTGACATAGCCCGATGAAGGATTGATGATTTGCCCACCCAAAAAAACACCCTTTTCTGCGGCAGTCTCACAGCCTATACAAAGAACAGCAAATGCTAAAAACAGTAAGTAGTATTGGATTTTCTTCATCAACATTAAAAATACTTTTCGCTCGGCCCAATTTACGTTAATGCGTTGTTAAAAAAAAGTGGTGTACTCCTTTAGATTTACTTAATTTTGGCCAAAAATTTTGTCATGCTCTCAGTTCACAATCTCTCTGTACAATTTGGAAAACGGATCTTATTCGATGAAGTAAATATTACATTTACTTCCAATAACTGTTATGGCGTTATTGGTGCTAATGGTGCAGGAAAGTCCACGTTTTTAAAAATTCTAGCTGGAAAAATGGAACCAAACTCCGGACATGTTCATTTAGAACCCGGCAAGCGCCTTTCGGTATTAGAGCAAAATCACAATGCATGTGATGCCTTCCCAGTATTGGAGACCGTTCTTAGGGGCAACAAAGACTTGTTTTCTATTAAAAATGAAATGGATAGCATATATGCTAAAGAGGATTTTTCGGATGCCGATGGTGAGCGCGTGGGTGTTTTGCAACTAGAATTTGAAGAAATGAATGGTTGGAATGCTGACAATGAAGCGGCCACGCTATTGTCCAATTTAGGCATAAAAGAGGAGCTTCACTATCAACAAATGTCCGATTTGGATGGAAAACAAAAGGTTCGCGTCTTGTTGGCCCAGGCCCTTTTTGGCAATCCAGATGTATTGATAATGGACGAGCCCACCAACGATTTGGACTACGAAACCATTATGTGGCTCGAAAATTTTTTAGCCAACTATGAGAACACCGTAATTGTCGTATCGCACGACCGCCACTTTTTGGATGCTGTTTGTACCCATATTTCTGATATCGATTTTGGAAAAATCAATCATTATTCTGGCAATTATAGTTTTTGGTACGAATCAAGCCAACTTGCAGCCCGCCAACGCGCACAACAAAACAAAAAAGCAGAGGAGAAAAAGAAAGAATTGCAAGAGTTTATAGCCCGTTTTTCGGCCAACGTAGCCAAATCCAAGCAAGCTACATCTCGCAAAAAAATGATCGAAAAACTCAATATAGAAGAAATACGTCCTTCGAGCCGTCGCTACCCAGCGATCATTTTTGAGCAAGAGCGCGAAGCTGGAGATCAAATTCTCAATATTGAAAACCTTGCTTATGCCTTAGAAGACGAAACCCTATTTTCTGGTGTCAACATCAATTTGGCCAAAGGCGATAAGGTTATTATTTATTCTAAAGACTCTAGAGCCATAACAGCTTTTTTTCAAATTATCAATGGTGCATTGCAGGCAGACACCGGTTCTTATCAGTGGGGTGTGACCACTACACAAGCCTACTTGCCATTAGACAATGATGCTTATTTCAATACGGAACTCAATCTAGTAGATTGGCTGCGTCAATACGCACAAACCGAAGAAGAACGAGAAGAAGTTTATCTAAGAGGCTTTTTGGGCAAAATGCTGTTTTCTGGTGAGGAAGCGTTAAAATCGTCAAAAGTACTTTCAGGAGGCGAAAAAGTGCGTTGTATGATGTCGCGCATGATGATGGTTCGCGCCAACGTGTTGATGCTTGATGAGCCAACGAATCATTTGGATTTGGAGACGATTACGGCCTTCAATAATTCGTTAAAGAACTTTAAAGGCACTTTGCTTTGCGCTACACATGACCACGCCTTTGCACAAACCCTTGGACAACGTATCGTTGAATTAACTCCAAAAGGAGCGATCGATCGTTATCTTACGTTTGATGACTATATGGGAGATGCTACCATCAAAGCACAACGTGAAAAAATGTATGGCTAATCGCTATACAAAAATAAGGTAGGTACTTATAACAATAAGCACTACAACGACGCCCAAAGGCTTTACATATTGCCAGTGGGTAATGTCTACTTGTTTGGTGTATAGTTGTACGTAAGCTTCTTTACGAGGAGCCCATTTTCCGATCAAAAGCATAATCAAAATATTAATGATAAAGAGCAGGGCCATTACGTGTAAATAATGCGGATAGGTACCTCCTCCATTTTCTACCATTGGTTTTAAAACAAATTGGCTGATACTATAACAAACCACTCCAAAACCAATGCCCACCTTAGCTGCTATAGCTGGAACATACTTGGTAACGTACCCCACCAAAATTATGGTAAGTATCGGAATGCTATAACATCCATTGATTTCTTGCAGATACCCAAACAAACCGTCTGGTGCATTCGCTATGGTTGGAGCAATAAGCATCGAAAATATGGCAAGTATGATTCCAAAAACTTTACCCGAGCGCACTACCTTTTGTTCGTTGGCCTCTGGATTGATATATTGTTTGTAGATGTCCAAGCCAAACAAGGTCACCGAACTGTTTAGAGCGGAATTAAAAGAACTCAATATCGCCCCAAACAAAACGGCCGCAAAAAAACCTAACAATGCTGGAGGCAAAACCCGGTTTACCAATAGACCATACGACTGATCTTGTTTTGCCATATCAAGGCTGTCTCCAAATATATGAAAGGCAATGATCCCTGGTAATACAACAAACAAAGGCCCTAGAATTTTGATGAAGGCGGCATATATAAGTCCCTTTTGTCCTTCGACCAGGTTTTTGGCACCAAGTGCTCGTTGGATAATGGCCTGGTTGGTGCCCCAATAAAACAACTGAACCAAAACCATTCCGGTAAAAAGGGTTGAAAATGGAATTGCCGAGTCGGGCCCTCCCTTAGCTTTAAAAAGCTGTGGGTTAGTGTTGTAGACTGTTTGCATTCCGTCAATAACACTGCCATCTCCAACATACATCAATCCAAAAAATGGTATCATAAGACCACCAATCAAAAGTCCCACTGCATTGACAGTATCCGAAACAGCAACTGCTTTAAGACCTCCAAAAACGGCATACAATGACCCTACAATCCCAATTGACCAAACTACGATGACCAATGCCGTACTTTCGGAGACACCAAAAACTGTTGTGAGATCAAACATCCCAATTAAAGCTACACTTCCTGAATACAACACAATGGGGAGCAATACGACCATATACCCGCTCAAAAACAAACCGGAGGCAATGGACTTGGTCATGGTGTCATAACGACGTTCCAAAAACTGTGGAATGGTCGTTAGCCCACCTTTGAGATAGCGCGGCAATAAAAGAATCGCTGTGATGACCATAGCAATGGCAGCAAGGGTTTCCCATGCCATAACAAGGATACCTTCTTTAAAAGCAGATCCGTTGAGTCCCACCAATTGTTCGGTTGACAAATTGGTGAGCAACAGCGAGCCTGCGATTACAAATCCAGTAAGACTTCTTCCTCCTAGAAAATAGCCGTCTGAGGTATTTTCATTTGTTTTTAGAGACGCGCGGTAAGCGATAATCCCTACCAAAGCCGTAAAGGCCACAAATACGATAAATTGCATGTATGTTCAGTTTAGTTTCGTTACACAAAGTACACAATGCTGGACAATTATAAAAGAAGAAATTTATCCGTTGATTGCTGCTAGGGCTTTTTGAGCAACAGCTAACTCGTCTTTATGGACAAACACTTGGAGCATCTCCGATGGTGCCCCAAAACCTGCCAAGCGGGCAGATTCGGGTTCGTCCTTTATAATAGGTATGATATTGACCGCCTCCAAACTACATTTGATTCCTAAAACCTCAATAGACGATCCCGTAAAAATCTTGATATATACCTGTTCCATCCGATTTAGGTTTTATTGTATTTGTTGTTCCAAATTGCGGGATTAAAATTTTTACCCAATGCAAAACCAACAAAGAGAACTATAGATGCAAGGGCTTTAAACATAAAGAAATAAAGCATCCAAAATGTACTTGAATCTGGCGTCTTGGTAAAAAGACCCATTGGAGTGATGAGCGTCAATGCATAACTGACTGCCAATAAGGTGAGCAGGAGTGTCCAAACCGACTTAAAAGGCCAGACCATTGTTTTTCTATACGGACTGAGGTCATTGCCCCATTTATGAATCAAATAAAAATGGTTGTTGCCCATTGGGACAAATAAGAGTGGGTCATCTGTACGCGCCAATCGAAACAAAATGGATGGGGCCATGATTTTAAAATCACTTAGATTGGTCTGGTGTTGTTTTTCGATGGTGTCAATTTGATCATAAGCCGCTTCTGGAAGGGCACCTTTAAAATATTTGAGGTCTAAAAAACGCAACCGATAATCGATGCAAACCCTCTTGATGGTTTCCATATGATATACCCTAGAAAAATCGAGCGTATCTATGTCAAAAACATTGGTGGATTGATAATTGTTAACACCCAATAATGCTTGGGTGATTTCTTTTTCAGAAACACGATTGGGTTGTTGTTCTAAAACGGCCAAAATATCGGTTGGTGTAAAAATCTTCATCATAATCCCGTATCATTTCCGTAAAAATAGGAATAAAAAACCGCTAAACAATGGGGCAAATCAGAGAATTCTAGCGTAATTCTGCGCCCAATTGCTTTTCGAAAGATTTTTGGAGTTCTAGCATGGTTTTATCCAAATATGCGTCCGTTAAGGTTTTTTCAACATCTTGAAAAACAAAACTTATCGCGTAGGATTTTTTTCCTTTGGGTAAGTTTTTTCCTTGATAGACGTCAAATAAGTTGACGGATTTAAGATTTTTCTTTACTTGCTTTAGTGCAATTGCCCTAATTTGTTCAAACGAAATGGTCTCGTCTAACAACAAAGAAAAATCTCTTCTACTCGACGGAAATTTTGGGATTTCTGCACATACAACTTCTTTTGAAAACGCCTGCTTTAAAAGTAGGTCTCCAAAAATTTCGGCATATACGATGGGTTCTTCTATTTTATAGGCTTTAAGCAGCTTTTGTGAGGGGATACCCATATGGAGAAGGATGTCTTTCCCCGCTTTTACTTGAACAGATTCGGCAAAATAGTCGATGTCTGTGGTTTCTATTTCATAATTAGTTATGCCTTGTGTTTGCAATAGGCCTTCTACAACCCCTTTGAGAAAATAGAATGGATGTTCTTGTTGGTTGGTCAACCAATTTTCTTCAAAGGCCTGTCCGACGACTGCGATTCCAATTTGTGATTTTTCGACATATTGGTCTTGTAATCGCTTATATACATTGCCGAACTCAAAAAACTTTAAATTTTTGCGTTGTCGATTTAGGTTGAAAGCAATGCTTTCCAAAACGCCAAAAATCAAATGCGTTCTCATTTGAGAAAGTTCTACCCCTAGTGGATTTAATAATTCAACCGTTGGGATGGCACTTAAAGATGGGGTGATTTTATTGTTTTCGGGATTGCTAAGGGAGTTGTTTTTTATCTCATAAAACCCTTTATGAACCAGCAGTGAAGCAATCCGATCATACAGAGTATGTGGTGCTTTAGGTTCAAAATCTGGAAGAAAAAGTTTGGAAGACTTTGGCAGTTGGATGTTATTGTAGCCATAAACCCTCAAAATCTCTTCTACAAGATCTGCAGGGCGTGTAACATCTACCCGATAAGCAGGGACGCTGACGATAAGACCGTTTGAGGTTGCTTGTTCAACCCGAATTTCTAAACCGTTGAGAATGACTTTTAATTCTTCCAACGGAATTTCTTGTCCCAGGGTTTTGTGTAAATAATCAAAACTCAGAATGAGTTTTTTGGGATCGCTTTTTGGTTGACAAACTTCTTGAATTTCCCCACAAAGTTGACCTCCTGCCAATTCTTGAATTAATAGGGCGGCTCTTTTGAGCGCAAAAACGCCAATTTCGGGGTCGATACCTCTTTCAAATCGAAAAGAAGCATCTGTGTTGAGCCCATGTCGTTTAGCCGTTTTACGGATGCTTATAGGGTTGAAGTAAGCGCTTTCCAAAAATACCGTTTTGGTTTGTTGCGAAATACCGGAGTCTAAGCCTCCAAAAACTCCAGCAATACACATGGGTTTTTGCGTGTCGCATATCATCAAGTCTTCTTCATCTAGTGTGCGCTCTACACCATCTAGCGTAGTAAATTTTGTTCCTTTTTTTAGGGTTTGAACAACCACATTTCCCGAAATTTTATCTGCGTCAAACGCATGCAAGGGCTGGCCCAGATCGTGCAAAATATAGTTGGTGGAATCTACGATATTATTGATTGGATGGACTCCAATAGCCTTGAGCCGATTTTGCAACCAGGCTGGCGATGGCGCGACTTTGACCCCATCGATTGTAATTCCATAATATAGCGGTGCTGCTGTCGGGTTCTTTACAACTACTTTTTTGTGTTCTAAGTTTTTGTTGGTCGTAAAGTTAGAGACCCCTGCTAGGTTCCAACTAAAAGGGATATTGTGTCGTAAACAAGCTGCTTTGAGATCTCGTGCTACCCCCATATGACTCATAGCGTCTGCACGGTTTGGAGTCAGTCCAATCTCAAAAACAGTGTCCGATGCTACTTCGAAAATTTCGCTACATGGAGTACCTACCTGATGCTTTTGGTCTAAAACTAAAATTCCATCATGGTCATCTCCCAATCCAATTTCATCTTCAGCGCACAGCATTCCTTGGCTGACTTCACCCCGAATTTTACTTTTATTGATTGTAAAGGGGTCACCACTGTAGGGAAACAGTTTGGTCCCAACCGTTGCTACGACCACTTTTTGTCCTTTGGCTACATTGGGAGCACCACAGACAATAGGTAGGGGAGTGTCACCTCCTATAGTTACGGTAGTAATTTTTAGACGGTCAGCATTGGGATGTTTTTCACAAGTTAATACTTCACCAACGACTACACCTTTTAGACCGCCTTTGATAGATTCATATGCTGTTGTTCCTTCTACCTCCAAACCTAGATCGGTGAGCATTTCGGAAACTTGGTCAATAGTGAGTGTTGTTTTTAAATATTCATTGAGCCAGTTGAGAGATATTTTCACGTTCTAAAAGGGTTTTATATCCGAAATAAAGTCGTCCTGCAAATATAATAATCTATTAGAGATGGTGTTCGCTAACTGATATAATTCCAAATGTTTTTGAAGGCACCTAAAGCCGTATAAGTTTTACGAATGGGGGCATTAGCAGGATGAAGCAGCTCAGGGTCTTTTTTGAGAATTGCTGCGGCCCATGCACGAGCGGTTTTGAGCAATTGCTGGTCTTTGGCGAGGTCGGCAATTTTAAGTTGCAATAGACCACTTTGTTGGGTGCCCATTAGGTCACCAGGGCCTCTGAGTTTAAGATCTACTTCGGCAATCTTAAACCCATCGTTTGTTTGGACCATAGTATTGAGACGGGTAGTTGCATCGTCAGAAAGTTTATGGCTACTCATTAGTATGCAATAACTCTGATCGTTGCCCCGACCAACACGCCCTCGCAATTGATGTAATTGCGATAAACCAAATCGTTCGGCACTTTCGATTACCATTACTGAGGCGTTGGGTACATTGACACCCACTTCGATAACGGTTGTGGCTACCATGATTTGGGTTTGCCCGTTTACAAATCGCGCCATTTCATAGGCTTTATCTTCTGCTTTCATTTGACCGTGTACAATACTGATTTGGTAGTCTGGAGCTGGAAAATCCCTAGCAATGCTTTCATATCCATCCATCAAATCTTTGTAGTCCATCTTTTCGGACTCTTGAATCAGCGGATATACGATGTAAACTTGTCGCCCTATATTGATTTCTTCTTTTAGAAATTGAAACACTTTAAGACGATTTTTATCAAAGCGATGTACGGTTTTTACAGCTTTTCTTCCAGGTGGTAATTCGTCGATGATCGAATTGTCGAGATCGCCATAGAGACTCATTGCCAGCGTTCGGGGTATTGGGGTTGCGGTCATCACCAAAACATGGGGAGGCAAGGTGTTTTTTTTCCACAATTTGGCCCTTTGGGCGACACCAAATCGATGTTGTTCATCGATGATGGCCAAGCCCAAATTGTTGAACACCACTTTGTCCTCCAAGAGCGCATGTGTGCCCACAATAATTTTTAGTTTCCCTTCTTTTAGGTCTTCTAGCAAAGGGGTACGATCGGTTTGCTTAACGCTGCCTGTCAGAATCCCAACTTGCAGATCCATGTTTTCTAGAAGCGATGAAATCGATTGAAAATGTTGTTGGGCCAATATTTCTGTTGGGGCCATGATGCAGCCCTGGTAGCCATTGTCTATGGCGAGCAATAGGGCCATAAATGCAACTATTGTTTTGCCCGAGCCAACATCGCCTTGCAAAAGGCGGTTCATTTGAGCGCCAGTACCCATATCAGAACGAATTTCTTTCAATACTTTTTTTTGGGCGTTGGTCAATTCAAAAGGAAGGATTTTGTTATAAAATACTTTAAAATGGGTTCCTACTTTAGAAAAAATATAGCCCTTTATTTTCTGTTTGCGTTCTTGATTTTTCTTCAATAATTGCAATTGTATATAAAAAAGCTCCTCAAATTTTAGCCGAAATTGCGCACGCCCAAGTGCCTCGTGGCTGGTCGGAAAATGAATTTGCTGTAACGCCTCACGTTTAGGAAGTAGGCCGAGTTGCTTCATCAGATTTTCTGAAAGCGATTCGCTAAATCCGTTTTGAGCAGCATCAAACAACGCCATCATCATTTTATGTATAATCCGCTGTGAGATCCCTCTTTGTGCCAGTTTTTCAGTACTTGGATAAAGCGGTTTTAAGGCAATCTTTGGTCCTTGTTCAAACAATGATAGAAGTTCCATTTCTGGATGCGGCATAGAGGCACGTCCGTTATACCAATTGAGGCGACCAAAAATCACATATGTTTCGTTTTTGCGAAGCCCTTCCATAATCCATTTATACCCACGAAACCAAACGAGTTCTAACCGACCTGTTTCATCCTCAAATTGCGCACAAAGGCGTTTGCCCCTTTTTTGTTGAATCAATTGCAAATCGGTTACACGGCCCACGATTTGTACTTCAGCAGTACTTTGTGGCAATGCGGCGATTTTGAAAGTTGTGCTTCGGTCGATATATCGATTGGGAAAAAAATGCAATAAGTCTTGAAAGGTATAGATCCCCAGTTCGGATTGCAGCAACAACGCACGGTTAGGTCCTACGCCTTTGAGGTATGCTATTGGTGTTTGTAGTGGATCCATGCGTGTATGAATAAAACGAAAATACGGGATTTCTGCATTTGATCTTTGAGAAGTTTTTAAATTTATAGGGACAAATTCATTTAAACTATGCGTGCTTTAGTCATTTCGGGAGGGGGCAGCAAAGGGGCCTTTGCAGGTGGAATTGCACAATATCTTATCGAAGAGGCCCAGCACCAATACGATTTTTTCCTCGGAAGCTCGACCGGTAGTTTGCTCATTAGTCATTTGGCCATGGGGGAGTTGTCCTACATCAAAAATGTATTTACCTCGGTTACTCAAGACCATATTTTTAGTAATTGCCCATTTACAATTCGATATAAAAATAAGATACCCACCATTGGCATTCACCACCTCAATGTGTTAAAAAATTTTATTAAAGGGCGTAAAACCTTTGGCGAAAGTTTGGCACTGCGCAGACTCATTGGCCAAACCTTGCCAAAAGAACATTTTAAAATCATACAGCAGCAAAAAAAACAAATAATAGTGACCGTATCCAATTTGACAACCAATAAAGTCGAATACAAAAAGGCGTCAGATTGCAGCTATGAGGATTTTATTGATTGGATTTGGATTTCATGCAATTATATTCCCTTTATGAGTTTGGTTCAGAAAAACCAGTCCGAGTATGCCGATGGCGGCTTGGGCTGCATTGTTCCAATCTCAAAGGCTTTTGAAATGGGGGCAACTCATGTTGACGCCATCATGCTTAATACCGCGGTCCCACAAATCAACAGAATGCCTACCCGTAATGCTTTTGATGCACTGACTGTGTTGTTTGATTTTATGGTCGACCAAATTGCAGAGCACGACCTCGCACTTGGAAAAATGACTGCCAAAGCCTATGACGGGAGCTTACGCGTTTTTCATACACCGCATGTGTTGACGACCAATTCGCTGATTTTCGACCAACAAAAAATGAATACTTGGTGGACAGAGGGATTTGCTTATGCCCACCAAAGTATAACTAAAGGAATTTAGTTTTTAAGATAATCTAGTGTGAGTTGTGTCATGGCTTTTACACCGAGTAACAAACTGGCATCATCTACATAAAAACCGGGTGTGTGGTGTGAGGGTGCGTCCGCTTCAGGAACATCGGTTGGTGTCCCTCCTAGAAAAAAATAAAACCCAGGAATTTTACTCTGAAAATATGAGAAATCCTCAGCACCGGTAATCGCACGCATCAGCTCTACTTTGTCACTGCCTGCAACTTTTTGAAGACTTTTTACAGCAAAAGCGGTAAGTTCAGGATCGTTATATGTGATATCGGTACCGTCTTGTATATCAACCGTAGCGGTTGCTCCATGCGCTTCTGCAATAGATGTTACTAATGTTTTCATACGTTCACGAATTACTTCTTTCATATCCCGATCCAAAGTTCGGATGGTACCAATCATTTGCAATGATTCTGGAATGATGTTAAAACGTACTCCAGAATGTATGGAGCCTACAGAAACTACTGCCGCTTCTTTGGTCAACTCCGAATTTCTACTGATGAGCGTTTGTAAACCTGTGATGATTTGCGCCCCCGTAACAATAGGATCAACGCTCTGCCATGGGGTTGATCCATGTGCCTGTTTTCCTTGTATATCAATGACAAAACGCTGTGAGGCAGCCATGGTACCTCTGGGTTTGTAGCGAATTTTACCTACGTGGGTTCCCGAATTGATGTGCAATCCAAAAATGGCATCTACATCAGGGTTTTGCAACACACCTTCTTCTATCATGTATTTTGCACCTCCTTTTTCGCCTTCAGGCGCTCCTTCTTCAGCCGGTTGAAAAATAAATTTGACGGTTCCTGCAAAATTGGTGTTTTTTGCCAAAATTTCTGCTGCACCCATCAGAATGGCAACATGGGTATCATGACCGCAAGCATGCATAACGCCTACCTCTTGACCGTTGTATTGTGAGACCACTTCGGATCGATAGGGGAGTGCATTGCGCTCGGTTACGGGTAGCGCATCCATGTCGGCTCTAAGGGCCACTACTTTTCCAGGCTTTTTGCCTTTCAAAATTCCAACCACGCCCGTATGGGCCACGCCAGTTTGTACTTCCATACCCAGTGCGCGAAGATGATCTGCTACTTTTTGTGCGGTGTTAAATTCGCGGTTTGACAGTTCTGGGTTTTGGTGAATCTCATGACGCCACTGAATGACTTTTTCTTCGATATTCTGATATTGAGCTTCTAAGTTTTTTTGACCTTGCACAAGGCATGGAAGCAAAAAAAGGATCCAAATTAAATTTTTCATTAAACGTTATTTATGGTTGATTTTTTCTAAATATAAGGTGTTTATAATTATTTGTCCACTTGGGCCTCGTGATTTTAATTAATAAGTATTTTTGAGGTGATGTCACCAGAACAATCTTATCTCAAAGAACTCAACGAAGCCCAACAGCAACCGGTACTTCACAAAGATGGCCCTTTGATGGTTATTGCAGGAGCAGGATCGGGCAAGACACGAGTTTTGACGTATAGAATCGCCTATTTGATGCAGCAAGGTGTCGACGCCTTTTCCATATTGGCTTTAACGTTTACCAATAAGGCTGCTCGAGAAATGAAAACACGAATTGCGGATCTAGTAGGAGCAAGTGAGGCCAAAAATTTGTGGATGGGCACTTTTCATTCTGTTTTTGCACGTTTGCTTCGTGCTGAAGCAGACAAATTGGGTTTTCCAAACAACTTTACCATATATGACACCCAAGATGCCGATCGCTTGATCGCATCGATTGTTAAAGAAATGGGGTTGGATAAGGATGTTTACAAATACAAACAACTTCGTAATCGGATATCGGCCTTCAAAAACAGTTTGATAACTGTAAATGCCTATTTTAAAAATCCCGAACTTCAAGAAGCCGATGCCATGGCACGACGTCCAAAAACGGGTGATATCTACCGTGAATACGTCGAACGCTGTTTTAAGGCCGGCGCAATGGACTTTGATGATTTGTTGCTCAAAACCAATGAATTGCTTAATCGTTTTCCAGATGTTTTGGCAAAATATCAAGATCGTTTTCGCTATATCATGGTCGATGAGTATCAAGACACCAATCATTCTCAATACCTTATTGTTCGGACCTTATCGGATAAATTTCAAAACATTTGTGTGGTAGGTGATGATGCCCAAAGTATTTATGGATTTCGAGGGGCAAACATCAACAACATCCTAAACTTTCAAAAAGACTATGCCGATGTTGCGGTTTATCGTTTGGAGCAAAATTATCGATCGACCAAGACCATCGTCAATGCAGCCAATACGATAATTGCGCATAACAAATCTAAAATAGACAAAACCGTTTGGACATCAAACGGGCAAGGCGAGCGCATCTTGGTCAAGCGTTTAGCTACCGATGCCGAAGAAGGGCGTTGGGTAGCGTCGTCTATTTTTGAATTGAAAATGCAAGAACAGCAACGCAACAAGGATGTTGTGATTCTTTATCGTACCAATGCCCAATCCCGTGCTATGGAAGATGCGCTCAGAAAACGGGATATTCCGTATCGTGTTTTTGGCGGATTATCATTTTATCAACGTAAAGAGATCAAAGACATATTGGCCTATCTCAGGATTTTGGTCAATCCCAAAGATGAAGAAAGTTTGAAGCGAATTATCAATTTTCCGGGGCGGGGAATTGGGCAGACAACGATTGACAAATTGATTATTGGCGCCAAGGAACATCAAAAAACGTTGTTTGAAGTGATTCAGGCCTGTAATAGTTTGCCGTTGGGCCTAAACGCGGGCACTCAAAATAAGCTCCAACAATTCTATACCCTAATTCATTCTTTACAGATTGAAAATGAAAACGCCAACGCTTTTGAAATAGCCGATAAGGTTATCAAAAGAACTGGAATGATCAACGAACTAAAAAAAGATGGCACTCCTGAGGGGGTAGCACGGATTGAAAATATTGAAGAATTGCTCAACGGTATTCGTGATTTTACCGAAGGGCAACTCGAGATTGCCGACGCAACGGGAAATTTAACGGAGTTTTTAGAAGATGTTGCACTTGCCACTGATTTTGATAACGACAAGGACGAACACGCTGATCGGGTATCATTAATGACGGTTCATTTGGCCAAAGGACTCGAATTTACAAACGTGTTTATTGTAGGGATGGAAGAAGATCTTTTTCCTTCAGCACTAAGCCTCAACACTCGAAGTGAATTGGAAGAAGAACGACGTCTCTTTTATGTAGCCTTGACACGTGCTGAACGTAGAGCCTTTTTGAGCTATGCCTTGACACGCTACCGATGGGGTAAATTGATCGATGCCGAACCAAGTCGTTTTATCGACGAAATTGATGAAAACTATTTGGACAAGGACATCCCAAAGGATGATTATGTCTTTAAACCATTTATTGACAAAAATATATTTGACAGTCCACCGGCAAAACAAACTCCTGTCAAAAGCTTACCACAGGAAAAAGTACGACTCAACACTAGTCCAACCCCTGCACAACTCGGGAGGCTTAAAAAGATTAATAGTTCCCAAACTAATAGCCCAACAGCTGATCTAATACAACTAGAACCTCAAATGAAGGTAGAGCATAATCGATTTGGTAGGGGCGTGGTAATCGTAGTTGATGGAAAAGGAAATGATAAAAAGGCGACCATAAATTTTGCAGGCGTAGGTGAGAAAAAATTATTATTGCGCTTTGCTAAGCTCAAAATCATTCCCTAATGGCTGAATACTTAACCTTTTATCCGAATTCGATTAATATCAAATATATTGAGCAGGCTGTAGCTGTTTTAAATGCGGGCGGGGTGATTATTTATCCCACCGATACGGTCTATGCGATGGGCTGTTTAAGCACACACAAAAGGGCATTGCAGCGATTGGCTCAAATAAAAGATGTCAAACTCGAAAAAGCACCCTTTAGTTTTTTGTTCGAAAGCATCAGCGCGCTATCGCAATATGTAAAACCCTTAGATAATTCTACGTTTAGGCTTCTAAAAAGTACACTACCAGGGCCCTATACCTATATTTTGGCTACACACAATCGGATTCCAAAACCCTTTGATAAGCGAAAAACTTTGGGGGTTCGGATTTCAGACCATCCGGTATTAAAAGCACTACTGCCAAAATTAGATGCACCGCTGATTACAACATCATTGCACGATGAAGACCACATAAAAGACTATACGACCGATCCAGAAATTATTTATGAATACTGGGCGTCCCAAATCGATCTGATGCTCGCTTGTGGTTTTGGAGACAATGTTCCATCTACAGTAGTTGATCTTACGACTCCAGACCCTACACTAATTCGGATAGGTAAGGGTCCTTTTGATTTTTAGCAAAAAAAAAGCACACCCTTGAGGTGTGCTTTTTATATGTTCAGTACAGAAATTAGTTTGCTGCTTGCATTCCTTGCTGAATCAAGTCATAGAATTGATCCAATTTAGGAAGAACAACAATACGAGTTCTTCTGTTTTTTGCTCTGTTTTGAGCATTGTTGTTGTCAAACAAAGGCATGTAATAGCTTCTACCAGCAGCGGTCATACGCTCAGGAGCTACACCAAAATCTTGTTGCAATACGCGAACAACAGAAGTAGCACGTTTTACACTCAAATCCCAGTTGTCTAACAAAATATCATTTTTGATTGGCACGTTGTCCGTATGACCTTCTACCATAAATTCGATATCTGGTTTGTCATTGACAACCTTAGCAACTTTACCCAAAACCTCTTTGGCTTCACGAGTTACCATGTAGCTACCACTTCTAAAGAGTAGTTTATCCGAAATCGAAACATATACGACTCCTTTTTCTACGTTGATTTCGATATCGTCATCGTTTAGGTTCCCCAAAGCACCTTTAAGGCTGGTAACTAAAGCTAGCGTTACAGAATCTTTCTTAGTAACCGCGTCTTGCATGCGTTGGATGCGAACGTCTTTTTCTTTAATGCTTTCTAATGAGCGCTCAAGGTTTTCGGCCCCTTTTTGAGATAGAGTTGTTAGATTCCCAATATTATCAATTAAATCTTGGTTGTTTGCTTTCAAGAATTTGTTTTGTTCTGTGAGTGTTGCCAGTTGTGCTTCTGCAGCATCTTTTGCTTCGTTACAAGCATTGAGTTTTACAGTAGCAGAGTCCAACATGGTCTTTGTCTCTTGCTGTAGTTGCTCCAATGTCGCATATTTCTTTTGGGAAACACACGAAACCAAAAGTCCAGCAGAGAGTGTAAGTAATAAAAAGCTTTTTTTCATTTTCGTCAAATTGTTTAATAGTTCAAAGTTAAAAAATCAGTTTAAAAAGACACAATATCCTTGTATTTTTTCTTTTTATGTATGAAATATTTAATTACAACGCTGTTTGTCGAATGATATTGTGACAAACTCCTTTTTGACCTTTTTACAAACATTTTTCTAAACGCACGATAAAAGTGCCAATGTGCTTTGATGATCGTACTGCAATGAACTGGTTTGCCACGCAGCAAAAAATGTATTCCCGCAATTCCATCGAACACAAGTCGCATAAAAAGAACGCTTATCAACTGCTCTTTTGGCAGGTTTTTAACCAACATAAAAAGTGAATTTCTAAAATTCAAGAACGTCTTGCGAGGGGAGGGTGCAAGGGTGGCACCTCCTAAATGATATACTTTTGAAGCACCTATAGAATAGATCTGATGCCCTTGATTTTGAAATCGCCAGCAAAGATCGATCTCCTCTTGATGTGCAAAAAAATCCGAATCAAATCCTTTTTGTTCTTTGAAGTCCAGAGCGCGTACAAAAAAACAAGCGCCACTGGCCCAAAAAATCTTTGCATCGGCGTCAAATTGCCCTTCATCCTTTTCGATATGATCAAAAACCCGTCCTCGACAAAAGGCAAACCCATAACGGTCTATGAATCCTCCAGCAGCACCTGCATATTCAAAACAGGCTTTGTTTTTAAAATCTAAAATATGGGGTTGCGCAGCTACCGTTTTAGGATGTTTTTCAAAATGTGAGACTACAGGAGCTAACCAACCAGCCGTAACCTCAATATCTGTATTGACCAACGCGTATAGATCAGTGTCAATGTGGGCCAAGCCCTTGTTGTAGCCTGCAGCAAACCCATAATTCTGATCTAAAGAGACCACGCCAATGGAAGGATAGTGGTTTTTTATAAAATCAATAGAATCATCGGTCGAAGCATTATCAATGACCCACAAATCTGCATCAATCGTATGGCGTGTCAGAGCAGGTAGAAACTGCTCCAAAAGCTTGCGACCGTTCCAGTTTAATAAGACAACGGCTACCTTCATCCCATTAACTGTTTGTAAGAGGGCAAGTTTTCGATAAAATGATAGTGATCGTCACTCTGCTTCATGTCACAAAAATAATGATTAATGCCGTTGGTTACCATCAGCAGATGACTCTGTACCGCCCGATTGTATTGTGCTATTTGATCGAAGGTGCGCTGCGAAATTATGACATTAGGAGCTTTGCATTCTACCAATAACAAAACTTTTCCTTGTGGAGAAAACACAATAATATCGTAACGCTTTTTAACACCATCTACGATCAATTGCTTTTCTACATTGATAAGGGTTTTTGGAAATACTTTTTCGTCAACAAGAAATGCTAAGCAGTGCTGACGAACCCATTCTTCGGGAGTGAGCAATACCCATTTTTTACGAAAAGGATCCCAAATATGCTTCTTATTTTCATTATTTTTGATCGGAAGAGATATCGGCTTAAAATTGAGCTGCTCCATGATACAAAGGTGCATAAAAATTAGTTTTGCAGACATACGAACAACTATTTAATGAGATTCAAAAAAAGCAAATACGTCCCGTCTATTTGCTTGCTGGAGAAGAACCCTTTTTTATCGATCAATTGACCGATTTGCTCACCGATTCAATCAGTACCCCAGAATCCGAAGCTTTTGATAAGACCATTTTGTATGGCAAAGATGCTCAAGCCAGTCAAATCATTGAAGCGGCCAAACGATTTCCAATGATGGCAACCCACCAGCTAATTGTTGTACGCGAGGCACAACACCTGGAGCGTCAATTTGAGGCACTTACTCCTTACGTAGAAAACCCACAGCCACAAACGGTTTTGGTATTTTGTTATAAATACAAAAAATTTGATCAGCGAAAAAAGTTCTTTAAAGCGGTGGACAAAAAAGGGGGGTGTTTTGAATCAAAGCCCTTGTATGATAACAAGGTAGAACCTTGGATTCTTAATATTTCCAAGCTTTTGGGTTTAAATCTTAGTGCGGCTGCTGGTCGGTTAATTTTTTATAATACAGGAAATGATCTTGCCCGGATATATAAAGAACTTGAAAAGTTAAAAATCATTGGAGTTACCAAAGAGATTCTACCAGAGCACATAGAAAAACACATCGGGTTTAGCAAAGAGTTCAATAATTTTGAGTTGGTCAATGCGTTGGGGGAGAAAAATTTTTCTAAAGCCATCCATATCACACAGCATATGGGTCACAACCCCAAGCAATACCCTTTGGTTGTTACGGTAAGCACGATATTTTTATTTTTTCAGCGTTTACTTATATACCAAGGTTTAGATCAAAAAAATAATGCTGCAAGCGTTTTGGGAATCAAGCCCTATTTTGTCAAAGACTATGCACAGGCCAGTATGAAATACTCCATGCGTCAATGCAGTCAAATTATCTCCCTAATTGCAGAAGCTGATGTTAAAAGTAAAGGAGTAGGAGCAGATGCATCTCAGACCGAAGCACTCCTAAAAGATTTGATTATCGGTATTTTTTCTTGTTAAAATTGAATCGCCGGATAGTGCTGAGGATTAGCCTCGTGAAGCATTTTGTAGGCAGCTTCAAAAATATCGTCCACAGAAGGTTTTGAGAAATAGTCCCCATCCGTTCCATAGGCAGGGCGATGTGCTTTTGCAGAAACCAATTTTGGGGCGCTGTCAAGCAACGGATAGATCTGTTGTTCTTCGATCAGCTGCTGCAAAATATACCCCGAAGCGCCTCCCGGTACATCTTCATCTATGATCATCAGTCGGCTGGTTTTGGCTAGACTCTTTCCGATACTTTTGTTGATATCAAGGGGGATTAGGCTTTGTAAATCGATTACTTCTGCTTCAATGTCAAGGGCTTGAAGTCGTTTGGCCGCTGCTTCAACAAGTCGAAGTGTAGATCCATAACTCACCATGGTTAAATCGGTTCCAGAACGCAGAACTTCACTCGCCCCAAGGATCATATTAAATGCACCTAGATTGTTTGGCATGGTTTCTTTGAGTCGGTATCCGTTTAGTGACTCAATAACAATGGCGGGTTGCTTTATTTGCAATAAGCTGTTGTACATTGCCGCTGCTTGCGTCATGTTTCTGGGGGTCAAAATATAGATCCCTCGCAATAAATGAAGCATACCTCCCATAGGTGATCCTGAGTGCCAAATCCCCTCAAGTCTATGTCCTCTTGTACGGATGATGAGTGGTGCGATTTGTTTGCCATGTGTGCGATAACTCAATGAAGCCAAATCATCACTAAGTGTTTGTATTGCATAGAGGACATAATCTAGATATTGAATTTCTGCAATGGGACGCAACCCCCGAAGTGCCATGCCAATTCCTTGCCCTATTATGGTAGTTTCTCTAATACCTGTGTCTGCAATTCGTGTGGCTCCATATTTGTTTTGTAAACCTTCTAGTCCTTGATTCACATCGCCTATTTTTCCAACATCTTCGCCAAAAATCAAAAGATCGGGATGCTGAGCAAATAAGGCATCAAAATTGTCTCTCAAAACTAGCCTTCCATCTACTTCTGAAGTATTTTCTGCATAGGTTACATCAATTTTATTTGCAATTTGACTGTAGTGGTCTTGTGTGTACAAGTGGGACGAAAATCGGGGATTAAGGGATTTTTTTAGATTTTTAATCCACTGTTGAAGCGCCGTTGTTTCTTTTCCAAAATATAATTTGGAGACCAATCCCCTTGCAATTTCTAGAAGCTCTTTGTATCCAAAACCATCCAGTTCAGAAAGGTTTTTGATCGCAAGAACAACATTTGGATTGTTATTGGTAAGTTTTACCGTTTGTTGCAACTCGGTGAGTAACTCTTCTTTTGCTTTTAGGATGGGTGTATTATGTGATTTCCAAGCCTTGGTCCTGGCTTCTCGCACCGTTGTGTTTATTCCATTTTCAATGGACTCAAGTTCGGAGGCTGTGGCAATACCTTGTTGCAAAATCCAATTTCTAAATTGCAAGTTGCAATCGTATTCTTTCTCCCAAGCTAGACGTTCTTTGGACTTGTAGCGCTCATGAGAACCAGAAGTAGAATGTCCTAGGGGCTGTGTAAGCTCGGTTACATGCACAACTACAGGGGTATGTGCTGTACGGGCCAATTTGGCTGCATAGGAGTAGGCCTTTATAAGCGCTGTGTAGTCCCAGCCTTTAACGGAAATTATTTCTACACCGGTCTCATGCGCTGTTTTTTGAAATCCTTCCAATACCTTAGAGATGCTGCCTTTTGTAATCTGATCTTTGTTGTGTACAGAGATGCCATAGTCATCATCATAAATACTCAAGACAAGTGGAACTTGTAGAACGCCGGCAGCATTGATGGTTTCAAAAAATTGTCCTTCAGCTGTGCTGGCATTTCCAATAGTCCCCCAACATATTTCGTTGCCGTTTTTCGAAAAGTGGTTGCCGTTGGGGAGAGACAATTCACGATAAATTTTTGAAGCCTGAGCAAGACCAAGCATTCTGGGCATTTGAGCTGCGGTAGGAGAGAGGTCGGCACTGTGATTTTTCAACTTTGATAAGGGCAACCAGTTCCCATTTGCGTCAATCAATGGGGTCATAAAATGACCGCCCATTTGTCGCCCAGAAGACATGGGCTCCACTCCAGGCTCTGTATTGGCGTAAATGGCGTGAAAGAAAGCCTCTTCGCTCAGAAAACCTTGGCCCATCAAAAGCGTTTGATCTCTATAATATCCCGATCTAAAATCTCCGGGCTCAAAAAAATGATTAATAACCAGTTGAGGCAGTTCTTTACCATCGCCAAAAATCCCAAAACTACCTTTGCCCGACAAAACTTCACGACGACCCAATAGGCTACAAGCCCTGCTTTTGTAGGCTAGAGTATAGTCTTCACATACACGAGCTTTAAATTGTTCGTAATCGAGTTTTACTGAGGATTCTTTGCTAAATGTCATTGGCCCTCAAATTTACGAAAAATTTACATTTTTTATAACGCTAAAACCAACGACGAGAAAACAAGTTAGCAAGTTGTTTGGGACGTATTGAAAGTACAAATCGGATTTTTTCATGATAGTTGATCTGTGTAACTTCCCAGCCCATAGTAGAGGCAATCGGAAAATAGGCTTCTAAATAATCCGGCAAAATATTCAATCGCAAACCGGTATCATAAAACGAACGAATTGGATGCTTTTGATTTTTTAGCAATCCCAAATCTAAGTAGGCCTCGACCCAGCGCCACAATCCCATACTTAGATTGGTTGACAACAACCACTTGTTGGCATTGGAATTGGGAATAATAGACTTGAACCCGCCTTCTGCCATAACAAATTGTTGGCCAAAAAAACCCGACGTTTCAGAGCGCCCAAAAAAAGGAAGCTCAAACAAATAGTCTGTAGGTCGATTTAGGTTAAAATCAAAGTAAGACTGAGAACCTGTTCGGCTGCTTATAAAATAACCTGCAAAAACACGGGCTTGAAACTGTCGGCCACTTGGGAAAAGTCTTCGGAAATCAGCCGTGTAATCCATTTTAGAAAAATGGGTTGAAAATTCGATTCCCAGATCACTCGTGATGTAATTGATGGTTTGATTGTCTGTATATAAATAACGGGTTTTGAAAACGGTATATTCTGGGTTACCCTCACCTAGAACTTGTTCCTGTTTTTCAACTCTATAAATGGAAAAATTAAGCAACTTTCGGATATTTGATCGTAAGTCGGGTGTCCGAAACAACAGGGACACATTTGGAGCAATAACATTGTATCGTTTATTATTGGCATAATGAAATGAGTTTCCAGATACATTGAAAAGCGTTAAATAGTTTTTGGATTTTGGGCGGTACCATCTGTAGGTACCACTAAAGCTTCCCACTACGGTATTTTCCAAAAATGAATACTCGGGTTTGATGTCCATAGAAAAGCGTTGTGCACCGATTTTTTTGTTGTTAAATCGAATACCACCCGTAATTCCATCATAGAGGTTATAACTGTTTATAGGGTTGAAAAAGACTTGAATTTTTTTGGGATTTTCGATGTCTTTCAACGCTCTAAATTGAAAGGATTCGGCAATTGGTCCAGGGTTGATTTTTCTCCAATTATTTTTTTTGTTGAGTTCTGGCAATCCATTTTGCGCATTTATGGCGACATAATCTGCATCATATTTGGGCAAAAAAAGCGTGTATTCCTCACTGGGCATTACCCATCTGTTATATACGATAGAGTCCCCTTTGAGCAGATTGATTTTTACGGGTATTGAGGAATTGAATTTATCTGACAATGTGATTTTAAAACCGTCTGAGCGCACTTCAGGTTTGGATAATGCATAATCCAAGACCGCATCGGTATCTAATAAATTCTTGAAAAACCAATCCAAGTTTTTATTTGAATATTGTTGAAAATAGTCTTGGGTTGCTGCGGATTGAGAATGATCAAAAAGATCTAAAAGTAGCTGCTCCATACTTTGGCTGCCGATATAATCTTCGAGATAACGCAAAGCGAGTCCGGCAGTATAAGGGTTTGCAATGCGGGCATTGTAGCGCGTCAATTGATCTTTGGATAGGGTTGCTTTTTGATAATTGTTTAAACGGAGCATTTGCTCAGAAAGCAACATAAATCCTTGGTTAAATCCAATTTTAGCAAATTGATAACTTTTGACAATAGGAAAACGAGAGAGCCTGCCAATAAATTTTTTTTCTGGATAATACGTTTCAATGTATTTCATTGTAAGATAAACGTGCAATCCCTCGCTAAGCCAATGATTTTTTCGTTGATCCATTGACAAATTGGATTTGATGTATTCACCACTTATGGTTTTCAATAGTTTTACTTCGTTTAAAAAAACCACGTCAAACGGACTCAAAATTTCCGGCAGTTGGCTCAAACCATAAAAAGGGCTTTTGTTGTAGTCTTTTTGGGTTACTAAAAGTTTAGGATGAGTGCTTTGCCCAAGTTGTGATACTAAAAAATCATGAATTTTTTGCAAACTACGTTCAAAGTTTTCTTGAGTGTTTTCGGGTTCTTTAAGGTCTGTAGCGATGGAAAAACCATCTTTGAGAATAGCGGTAGAAAAGGTTTTTTGCTGCTCTAGAACCAGCTTAACTTCATGAATGTTTTGCCCCGATAGCAAATATGTTTTTTGGAGCGCTAGAGGGCCCTTTGCTTGATTTTTGATATGTAGATTAGATACCAGTGTGTAAGAAGCAGGTGCACTTAGTTGGATTTGATAGTCAGAAAATTCTAAACTGGCATCGTCCAAATTGAGGTTGCTATATTTTTTCCAACCGGTTTTAGAATACGGACTCAACGTGATGATCCAATGTCGTAGATCAATGGTTTTTTTGACAGGATTGACTCCATAACCCGTAAATCGCGCATTAGGAATTTTGATCAGATAGCGCAGCTTTATTGATTTTTTTTCACCGGGCAACGCGGACTCTAACAGCGGAATTGCAATAAGATCTTGCTGGTTTTCGATCCGAAATCCTTTTAACGTATCAGAAGAAGTCGTGATGTGTTGTAGTGTTGTATATCCAAAATTCTTTTTGTTTGAAAGGTAAAAACTGCGATCAAATTCTTCTGCAAAACGCTTGGATAGGGGTGTGTTATAAGCACTGTATGCATTGATCCAATCGTTTAAAAAAAGAGTGTCGATTTTTTGTTCCGTCAGATTTTCGAAAGTTATGACTTGGTCGATTTGAATCTGATTAAGACTGTCTATTAGAACAGCGTTTAGTTGGTAGGTTGGATTGAGCTGTCCAAAAGCGAGCTGTTGCCCCACTGCCAACAGCTGAAAAGCACAAATAAAACGGTACAAAAAATGTTGCTTTTTCAACTTTTAGATTAAAAATTGGGACGGTAAAGTTCTTTTTTATGAAAGTTACTCAATGCATCAATTACTTCATCAACCGTGTCCACAATCTCTATTAGGTCCAGATCGCTTGCACTGATGTATTTTTCGTTTAGCAAGGTATCTTTGATCCAATCAATCAAGCCCCTCCAGTAATCACTACCCACCAAAATGATAGGAAAACGAAGGATCTTTTCGGTTTGAATAAGCGTAAAAGCTTCAAAAAGTTCATCTAAGGTGCCGATACCTCCAGGAAGAACAACAAACCCCTGAGCGTATTTGACAAACATGACCTTACGAACAAAAAAATATTCAAACGTCATTTGCTTATCAATATCAATATACGGGTTAATGTTTTGCTCAAAAGGTAGGTTTATGTTGAGACCAACAGAGGTGCCATTGGCAAGCCGCGCTCCTTTGTTGGCCGCTTCCATAATACCGGGTCCTCCACCAGTTATGATGCCGTAGCCATTTTCTGTAATGGCTTTTGCTATTGCAACAGCCAATTCATAATGGGGTGTGTTTTGCTTGGTACGAGCAGATCCAAAAATGGAGATGCAAGGCCCAATAGCGCTCATGGTTTCGTATCCTGTTACAAACTCACTCATGATCTTAAAAAGTGCCCAAGAATCATTGGCTTTAGTGCCTACCCAGTTTTTGATGTTTGATTGTTCGTCTTCCATAGATCAATTAGTCATTTCACTTAAAGTTATCAATTTCACGTCTTAAATAGGCGGCCGTATGACTCTTTTTTTCTTTTATCACCTCTTCGGGTGTGCCACAGGCTAGGATTTCTCCACCATATTTGCCACCCTCTGGGCCGATATCGATCAGATAATCTACCTGTCGTATAACGTCCAGATTGTGCTCTATAATCAAGACCGTGTTGCCACGATCGACGAGCTTATTGAGCATCTCCATCAATACTCTAATGTCTTCAAAGTGCAGTCCTGTCGTGGGCTCATCCAATATGTAAATTGTTTGCCCAGTGTCTTTTTTTGACAACTCACTAGCCAATTTGATGCGCTGTGCTTCGCCACCCGATAGGGTTGTCGATGATTGCCCCAATGCAATGTAGCCCAAACCAACTTCTTTGATTGTTTTTAGTTTTCGATAAATTTTTGGAATACTTTCAAAAAAGTCGCAAGCTTCGGCTATATTCATCTCAAGAACATCTGCAATGGATTTTCCTTTGTAGCGGATTTCAAGAGTTTCGCGATTAAATCGTTTTCCTTGACAGGTTTCGCATTCCACATAGACATCGGGCAAAAAATTCATCTCGATCACCTTCATGCCGCCGCCCTGACACGTTTCGCAACGACCTCCTTTGACATTGAAACTGAAGCGTCCCGGTTTATACCCCCTAATTTGAGCTTCTGGTGTTTTGGTAAATAAGGTACGTATCTCACTAAAAACACCACAATAGGTGGCGGGGTTGCTTCTTGGCGTTCTTCCTATTGGGCTTTGATTGATGTCAACAACTTTGTCAAGGTGTTTTAGCCCACTAATTTTTTGATAGGGCAAGGGAGTTTTTACGCCATTAAAAAAATGTGCATTTAAAATCGGATAAAGTGTCTCGTTGATCAGTGTCGATTTGCCACTACCTGATACGCCCGTTACTCCAATCATTAGTCCTAGTGGTAACCGAACCGAAATGTTTTTTAAGTTATTTCCCGTGCACCCCTCCAAGACCAATTCGTTTCCATTTCCTTTTCTTCGTGCTTTGGGTGTTGGGATTTCCTTTTCACGATTGAGGTATTGTGCTGTTAGTGAATTTGCTTTTGCTATTTGCTCAGGCGTCCCTTGTGCAACAATTTGACCACCACGAATACCTGCCATAGGACCAATATCCAGCACGTGATCTGCAGCGAGAATCATGTCTTTATCATGCTCAACAACGATTACTGAATTTCCAATATCGCGAAGCGCCGCCAACGATTGAATCAAACGCTGATTGTCTCGCTGATGAAGACCAATGCTGGGTTCATCAAGGATATAGAGAACACCGACCAATTGCGAACCAATTTGAGTGGCCAATCGGATACGTTGGGCTTCCCCGCCGGAAAGAGATTTTGAAGATCGGTTGAGGGTCAGGTAGTTGAGTCCTACGTCTAACAAGAATTGCAGTCGCACTTTGATTTCTTTAATGACTTCGCTACCAACTTTTCGTTCATTTTCGCTTAAATTTTCAGCTACTTGATCAAACCATGCATAGAGATCGACCAAGTCCATGCTCGAAATGTCCGCTATATTTTTATTGTCAATTTTGAAAAATAGGGCTTCTTTTTTCAAACGGCTACCGGCACATTCGGGGCAGGTTCTTTCGTCCATAAATCCCGAAGCCCAACGTCGGATGCTCATCGAGTCGCTGTGTTCGTGCTGATTTTTGATGAAATTTATAATCCCTTCATAATCCACAACATAATCGCGGGTGATGCCCAATGATTTGGAGGGTATGCTGAATTTTTCGTTTCCACCATTGAGAATCACATCTAATCCTTGCTTTGGAATTTTTTTGATGGGGTCGTTAAGAGAGAATTGATAACAAACCGCTATGTTTTCTAGTTGTTTAAATGCCCAGTTTTTTTTTGACTCACCAAGGGGTGTCAATCCACCCTGATTGATTGATTTGTTGGGGTCTGGAATGATTTTTTCTAAACTGACCACATGTTCTGTACCCAGTCCCTTGCAGGCATCGCACATGCCCTTGGGGGAATTAAAACTAAAGGTATTTGGCTCAGGTTTGGGATAGGATATACCTGTTGAAGGGCACATCAAATTTCGACTAAAATAACGGGGTTTCTGATCCTCCAAATCATAGACCAACATGCTGTCATCGCCATATCGCATGGCAATGTCTATGGATTCTTGAATGCGTTTTTGACCCGCAACGTCATTTGTTACCTTTAAACGATCGATTACCAAGTCGATATCATGGGTTTTGTAGCGATCCACCTTCATTCCGGGCTTTAGATCCATTATTTCGCCATCCACACGAACACGGTTAAAACCTTGACGCGCTAGTGAATCAAAAAGTTCGCGGTAATGCCCTTTACGGGATTTTATCAAGGGTGCAAGAAGTGCAATTTTTGTATTTAAAAAAGCTTCTTGTATCAAGTCAATGATCTGAGAGTCCGCATAACTGACCATACGCTCATTGGTATGATAACTATAGGCTGTTCCTACACGCGCAAATAGTAAACGAATAAAATCATACAGCTCAGTGATGGTGCCTACCGTAGATCGTGGGTTTTTGGAAGTCGTCTTTTGCTCAATAGCAATAACTGGAGACAAACCATCGATTTTATCAACTTCGGGACGTTCTAAATTGCCCAGAAATTGACGTACATATGCAGAAAAGGTTTCCATATAGCGTCGCTGTCCCTCTGCATAAATTGTGTCAAAGGCCAAAGAAGACTTCCCACTACCAGAAAGCCCCGTAATGACCACCAATTTTTCGCGGGGAATGGAGAGGGTCAGGTTTTTGAGAATGTGCACTCGGGCACC
>Ga0255768_10000571_pt1 | contig 38005 bp, 39 predicted proteins | sample 071ome_33_FD_179983 | JGI IMG/M metagenome (GOLD analysis project Ga0255768, IMG submission 179983) | Coastal salt marsh microbial communities from the Groves Creek Marsh, Skidaway Island, Georgia - 071412AT metaG (version 2) | ecosystem: Environmental > Aquatic > Marine > Intertidal zone >... | reverse complement strand
GCGAATGATGTAACCATTCCAAACGATCTGGTAGTCACAGGTAATCTCACAGTCAATGGCTCGACCACGACTGTGAATTCGACGACTGTCACAATTGATGACAAGACATTTGAACTAGGTTCTACCGCTACCCCGACTGATGCTGGAGCCGATGGGGGCGGGATCGTTCTTAAGGGAACCTCAGATAAAACTATTCTTTGGTCCAACGTCAATGACGCTTGGACATTCAATCAGCATATCTATCCTGACGTGGATAGCACTTGGGACTTGGGTGCCACGGGTACCCGCTGGGCTAATATCTATGCTGATGCCGCTAACATTACAGCGATTACGGGGGCGTTAACAGGTAATGCTTCTACAGCTACTGCGCTTGAAACTGCTCGCGACATTAGTGGCGTTAGTTTTAACGGTACTGCTGATATTACTCTCGTCACCGACAATATCCAAGAGAGTGCCACTCCCACAAATATCTACTTCACAGACGCCAGAGCGCGTGCTGCTGTCTCGGCAACCGACGCAGGTGGTGACGGATCTTTTGCCTATAACTCCACCTCAGGTGTATTTACATATACTGGACCTAGCGCAGCAGAAACCCGTGCCCATTTCTCAGGTGGTACAGGAGTTTCAATCAGCAGTGGTGTAGTTGCTATCGGTCAAGCCGTTGGAACTTCTGACAGTGTACAGTTTGCTAGCATCACTGGTCCCCTGACTGGTAATGCTTCAACCGCAACTACGCTTGAAACTGCTAGAACAATCAATGGCATTTCCTTTAACGGAAGCGCAAATATTACGTTGGACCTGGATGATATTTCGGAAGCCGCGGTATCTCCAACCAATCTGTTCTTCACTAATGAAAGAGTCGATGATCGTGTAGCGGTTCTCCTTCAAGGTGGAACAGGCATCAATAAAACATATGATGATGCTAACGATCAACTGACACTCGCTGTCGATTTTTCTGAGTTTGACACTGATTCTGTTGTTGAAGGTAGCACTAATATCTACTTCACTAATGCTAGAGCACGTAGCGCAATCTCGCTTGTAGACAATGGTGGAGACGGTTCTCTTACTTACAATGCTACTTCTGGTCAGTTTGATTATACTGGTCCCAGCGCTGCCGAAGTCCGTGCCCACATTTCTGTCACTGATCTTGGTGGTGATGGATCTCTCGCTTATGATTCTGCTACTGGCGTCATCACCTACACTGGTGGCTCTGCTGCTGAAACTCGTCAACACCTCAGTGGTGGCACTGGTGTCACGTATTCAGCAGTCTCTGGTCAGATTTCTATCGGTCAAGATGTTGCTACTAATTCCAATGTAACATTTGCTGATATTACATCTGGTGGTGCTGGTCCCAGATCTTTGCTTCTCCAGAACACAGACAACGTTGGTACAGTAGATAGTGCTGCGAACATCACGTTCAAGCATAGTGGCATTGACTTTACCTCTGACTCTATTGTTGCGGATGGTAATGACCTGGGTCACATCGACTTCAGAAACAACGGTGGCTCTATTATTGCCCAGTTTGGTTTCCGTAAGCGTAACAGCGCAACATCTAAAGTCGCGTTTGAAATTGATACAAACAACGATGGAACTCCAGAGTTTGAAGTTTCTGATAGCAACATCAACTTCTCCTCGTCTAACATCGGCATCACCGCAGGATCTGGATACACAGTAAATGCTGAGCAGTCTATTGTTAACTTTGCTGCTGATGATGCTCTCCTCGGTCCCACCTTCATTCTTAGAAGAGAAAGTGCTTCTGCTGCTGTTGCTGATCAACTTGGTGCCATCGTGTTTAGTGGCAGAAATGCTGCTAATACCACCGACCTATATTATGGAAGCATCCAAACTGACATTCACCTGACTGCTGCTGGATCCGAAAGAGGTCTGATGAGACTTCAGACCATGGATGCTGGTGCTCTGTATGACACTCTTGTCCTTAGAGGTCAACTGGTTGGTTTGGGTATTGATGATCCTGCTGGTCAACTCCACATCAAAGGTAGTGACACGACTGACCAGATCATTATTGAGAACACAACTAACTCTTCTACTACCGCTCCTGACCTTGTTCTCTACAAGTCGGGTACTATCGGTGTAGGACACCAGCCTGGTCGTATTGACTTCCGTGGTAGAAACGCTGCTGATAACGCTAACGTTAACTACGGCGGTATCTTTGCTGAGGTTGAATCTACTACCAATGGTCAAGAAGGGGGCGCAATTAAGTTCCTGACATCCCAGTTTGGTACCCTCACTGAAGCCGCTCGATTCAACTCGAATGGTAACCTCGTTCTTCAGGCAGATAAGGGTATTGACTTTGGTAACCAAACCTCACTTATTGGTGCCACTAGAGAAGTCCTTGATCACTATGAAGAAGGTAGTTTCGATGCTACCCCATACTTTGCCAATACAAACAGAGCGGGTATGTCAAATACTTCTACTGGCTACTACACCAAAGTCGGTAGAATGGTTCATGTGTATGCCAAGATGGTTGTCAATATCCTTGACAATAGTTTGATTGGTGGTGAACTGAGATTCCCACTGCCATTCCAACCTGACGTTTCCTGTAGTGATAATGCTATACAGCGTGTCATCATGGAGAACGATTCTGGTCACTTCCTGAATACTGCTCAGGCAATCTTCTTGGATGACTCCAGAGATATGATTGTTACTCATGCTGGCTCTCAGAATCAGTACGTTCTTCTCCAAGGTTTGAACGCTGACTATCAGAGAGGTTCTCTGATTAGCTCTAGCAACTGTGCTATTGGTCTCGGTACCGTGTTTGTTGATTTTACATATAGAACTTCCGCATAATGTCTCAAGATTTTTATCTTGGTAATCCCAACCTCAAAAAGGTTGGGACTGCCATTGAGTTCACTAAAGAACAGATTGAAGAATACCTGAAGTGTAAGGAAGATCCCGTATACTTTGCGATGAACTATGTCAAGATTATCTCTCTTGACGAGGGCGTCGTGCCGTTTAAGATGTGGGATTTCCAGAAAGATCTTATCAAGAATTTCCACGAGAATAGATTTAATATCGCAAAGTTGCCGCGACAGACTGGTAAGTCTACTACCTGTGTGTCGTACCTACTTCACTATGCCTTGTTTAATGACAACGTAAACATCGGTATCCTGGCAAACAAACTGTCCACTGCCCGCGACCTGCTGGGAAGATTACAGTTGGCTTACGAGCAGTTGCCATTGTGGATGCAACAGGGTATAGTGGTCTATAACAAAGGATCGATGGAGCTTGAGAATGGCAGTAAGATACTGGCAGCTTCTACATCTGCGTCTGCTATCCGAGGCATGTCGTTTAACATCATCTTCCTCGATGAGTTTGCGTTCATTCCAAACCATATTGCGGAGCAATTCTTTGCCTCTGTTTATCCTACTATTACTTCTGGTAAAAGCACAAAAGTCATCATCATCTCCACCCCAAATGGAATGAACCACTTCTACAAGTTGTGGGTGGACGCACAGAAAGGTAGAAACGGATATACTTGGACTGAGGTTCACTGGTCACTTGTACCAGGAAGAGATGCGGAGTGGAAGAAGACCACTATTGCTAACACATCAGAACGACAGTTCACTCAGGAATTTGAGTGTGAGTTCTTAGGATCTGTTGATACACTGATCCATGCTTCTAAATTAAGAACGCTAGTTTACGATGATCCCATCACAAGCCATAAAGGTTTGGATGTATATCAAAATGCTGTGGAAAACCATGACTATATCGTGTGCGTTGACGTGTCTCGTGGATTATCACAGGACTATAGTGCGTTTGTAGTTATAGACATTACACAGGCTCCATGGGCATTGGTGGCAAAGTATAGGGATCATGACATTAGACCTATGCTCTTACCGAATGTTATTCAAAGAGTTGCGTCAAGTTATAATAACGCTTACGTATTAGTAGAGGTTAATGACATTGGTGAGGCAGTTGCTTCTATGCTTCACTATGACATTGAGTATGAAAATGTATTGATGTGCGCTATGCGTGGGCGTGCTGGTCAGATTGTTGGACATGGATTCTCTGGTGGTAAGACACAGATGGGTGTCAAGATGTCTAAGACTGTCAAAGCGCAAGGATGCTCTAACCTTAAGACCCTGATTGAAGATGATAAGTTACTGGTCAAAGACTACAATATCATTTCAGAGTTGACAACTTTCATCCAAAACAAGCAATCATTTGAGGCTGATGAAGGTCATAATGATGACCTAGTTATGTGCCTGGTTATTTTTGCCTGGCTTGTTCAGCAAGAATACTTCAAAGAGATGACGGATCAAGATATCCGTAAGCGCATCTATGAAGAACAGAAGAATCAAATTGAACAAGACATGGCGCCATTTGGATTTATCCTAAATGGTATTGATGATGAAGAGCAAATTGTTGATACGGAAGGTAACATCTGGACTGCTGATATGACAGATAGTGAGTCTAGATGGAACCTAGATGAGTATGGTGACAGATCATTCATGTGGGAGTTCCGTTGAGACTGTGATTTTAATAAATAATTTTAGACAAATTGAAATCTTTCATCAGGAGTACCACGCATGGCTAGCACGCTTCTCTCGCCAGGAGTAGCGATTCAAGAGAGAGACCTAACTCTTGGATCCGTCGAGACTGTAGAAACTAATGTTGGCGCCATCGTTGGCGCGTTTCAGAAAGGACCTGTAGGTGTCCCAACAAGAGTCTCTAGCGAGTCTGACCTCCTTAACGTTTTTGGTCAACCCAACGATTCCAATGCTGGTACGTGGTGGGTAGCTTCTAGTTTCCTTTCCTATGGCGGCGTTCTTGACGTTGTTCGTGCTGCTGGTACTGGACTCCTTAATGCCCGCGTAGGCGGCACTGGCGTTCTGATTGAGAACGAAGCTGACTACGAAGGTAACTTCTACTTCCCCACTGGTGCTAACACTAATGCCTGGGAATATGCTGCTAAGGAATCTGGCACATATGGCAATTCCCTGAGAGTCGCTACTATTGATCGTGGCGCTGATCAGAACCTGTACTTGGCTACAACACCTGTCGCAACGATCAACCCTGGCGATTTGATCGCGAACGCAGCTGCTACCAAGACTGCTTATGTTCATGCCTGGGATGCTAACGCCCGCAGACTGTCTATCATCTGGGCAACTGGTGGTCGTTGGACTGCTTCTGCTAATGGTGGTGACTCTCTCGATGATGGTTCCGATCCAGATGTAACGATTTCTTCGGAGATGGATTGGTACAGTGAGCAGGAAATTTATCCTGGTCTTCGCTGGAACCAACTCGCTGGTCGCCCTGGCACCTCCCTGTATGTTGGAGATCGCGGTGGCGCTTTCGATGAAATCCACGCTGTAGTCTATGACGTTGACGGTGGTGTAACTGGCACTCCTCTGACTGTCCTTGAGAAGTTCCTCTATGGCTCCAAGGCATCTGATGCTAAGACCACTGAAGGATCTTCTAACTACTATCCTGGTAACATCAAGAACGGTTCTGCCTACGTTTACTGGGGCAAGCACGAAGATGATGTCTGGGATATTTCCGCCAACGCTTTTGCGACTGGTGGTGGTAACCTCGGCGCTACTTCTGGCACAACCTTCGATGTTATCGGTAGAGTAAACTACGTCCTCTCTGCTGGTGCCGACGCCTACAACCTGAGCGATTCTGAGGTTCTGGCTGGTTACGATCTGCTCTCCGACGCTGAGACTGTCGCCGTTGATTACCTGCTGATGGGTGATTCTGGTTCGAGCAGAACTGCTTCCCTGGCTAAGGCAGCACGAGTTCTTCAGATTGCTTCTGCTAGAAAAGATTGTATCGGTTTTGTTTCCGCTCACCGCACTGACGTTGTTGGTGTTTCGGATAGCATGACCGCTACCAACAACATGATCAACTACTTCGATCAACTCCAATCCACCTCTTATGGTGTATTCGATGCTGGTTGGAAGTATGTTTATGATCGCTTCAATGATAAGTATCGCTGGGTCCCATGTAACGGTGACGTTGCTGGTCTCTGCGCTGCTACTACAGCCAATGGTGATCCTTGGTTCTCTCCTGCTGGTTTGAACCGTGGTGCCATTCGCAATGCTATCAAGCTTGCTTATTCGCCTAAGAGATCTGAGCGCGATGCCCTTTATCAGGCACGCATCAACCCTGTTACCAGCCTGCCTGGTCAGGGCATCATCCTCTTCGGTGACAAGACCGCTCTCGCTTCACCATCTGCTTTTGATCGCATCAATGTTCGTCGCCTCTTCCTCGTCGTTGAGAAGACTATTAGCAATGCTGCGAAGGGAGTCCTGTTTGAACTGAACGACGAGTTCACCAGAAACAACTTCAACAATGTTGTTGAACCATTCCTGCGCGAGATTCAAGCTCGTCGCGGTGTAACTGATTTCCTGGTGGTTTGTGATGCATCAAACAACACTACAGCAGTGATTGATGCTAACGAGTTTGTGGCTGAGATCTACATCAAGCCAGCACGCTCGATCAACTTCATCACCCTTACATTCGTTGCTACCCGTAGTGGTGTTAGCTTCGATGAAGTAGTCCCCCGCAGAGTTTAATTAAAGGAGAGTAACTAACAATGGCTGAAGTATCCGCACTAGGCGTACTTAATTTCCAATCTAAGATTAGGGGCGGCGTACGCCCTAATCTGTTCTCGGTTGATCACGACTGGCCAACTGGGGAAGGTTTCAGCGCCCCCGACACAGACATGGTATCTCTCTTTTGTAAGAGTGCTGCCCTGCCTGCTACCTCGGTAGGTACTGTTGAACTTCCTTTCCGTGGTCGTGTGATCAAAGTTCCTGGCGACAGAACTTATGAATCCTGGACCGCAACCTTCTACATGGACGACGCATTCAAACTGCGCGGCGCCTATGAGAAGTGGATCGAACTGACCAACGCTGTAGATGCTAACGTTTCCTCATCGTCGATTGACAATGTTCTGAGAAATGTAACCATCACTCAACTGGATAAGTTCAACAATCCTTCGGACAAAGGTTTCACTTCGATTCGTTCTTACAAGCTGGTCAAGGCATTCCCTGTCAGCGTAAGCCAAGTTTCGGTTGCCTACGACAACAACGATTCCTACGAGGAATTTGATGTTGAGTTTGCTTACCAGTTCTTTGAGACTAACGAAGAGCAAGGCGGTGGCGGTAATACGCAGACTGCTAAAATCTCCGTTATCTGAAGCAACTAAATAGTCGAGTAGGAACGTCCCACATTATACGATGGCAGAACTTTTTGGTTTTTCATTCAAGAAGAGGGAGGAGGCAAAGCGTAGCGCACCTTCTCCCGTTGCCCCTTCTGCCGAAGACGGAGCCACGAGCTTTATCGCAGGTGGTTACTATGGTCAGTACGTAGATCTTGATGGAAACTTCAAGACCGAGTATGACATGGTTACCAAGTATCGCCAAATGGCGATGCATCCTGAAGTAGATTCTGCCATCGAGGACATTCTACAAGAAGCTATCGTTACAGATTTGAACGATACTCCTGTTCAGATTAATCTTGACAACTTGGAAGTATCCGAGAGCGTCAAGACTATGATGCGTAACGAATTCGATTACGTAAAAACTCTGCTAGGTTTTGATACAAAAGCCCATGAGATGTTCCGTCGCTGGTACATTGATGGGCGTTTGTATTATCATAAGGTAATTGATTTGAACAAGCCTCAGGATGGTATCCTGGAGCTGCGCTACATTGATCCACAGAAGATCAAAAAGATTCGTCAGATTCAGAAGAATCCGAAGAACACTGAAGAGTTCATGAAGTTGGACTTCGGTAAAATCGACGAATACTTCCTATACAACCCCAAAGGTCTTAACAATACCTCTGCGAATTCTGGTATCAAGATTGCCAAAGACGCTATCGCGTATGTAACGTCTGGCATCATGGATACCAATAGAAATATCGTATTGTCTTATCTCCATAAGGCAATCAAGGTACTCAATCAACTTCAAATGATTGAGGACTCTTTGGTTATCTACCGTATCTCTCGCGCACCCGAGCGTAGAATTTTCTACATCGATGTGGGCAACCTACCTAAGGTCAAGGCGGAACAGTATCTTAGGGAAGTGATGGGTCGCTATCGCAACAAGCTTGTGTACGATGCCAACACAGGTGAGATTCGTGACGATAGAAAATACATGTCCATGTTGGAAGACTTCTGGCTTCCAAGACGCGAGGGAGGGCGCGGGACAGAAATTACTACTCTTCCTGGCGGGCAGAACCTCGGAGAACTGACAGACATTCAGTATTTCCAAACTAAACTCTACAAGGCTCTTAACGTTCCTGCTGGTAGACTCGATTCAAATACCAGTTTCAATCTTGGCAGATCCTCTGAGATCATGCGCGATGAACTCAAGTTCACCAAGTTTGTAGGAAGGCTGCGTAAGAAGTTTAGCGAACTGTTTCAAGACGTTCTTAAGACTCAACTGATCCTCAAGGGTGTTATCACTCCTGAAGATTGGGAGGATATGAAGGAGCATGTACAGTATGACTACTTATATGACAATCACTTCACAGAACTTAAGAATATCGAGATGCTGAACGAGAAGCTCGGCGTCATCGCTCAGATGGAACCCTACATGGGACGCTACTTCTCTACGGAATATGTTCGCACTGAGATCCTCAATCAAACTGAGCCTCAGATGAGAGAACTTGATGATCAAATGGCTGACGATATCAAGCAGGGTCGCATCATCAATCCTCTTGATCAAGTTGCTATGGATCAGACTGCTATGGATATGGAACAAGACAATGCCGCGTTGGATCAAGAACTGAAAAAGGCTCAGATCCAGCAAGCAAAGAATCCACCCAAGCCTGCGGCAAGTTCAAATTCCAAAACAAATAAATAAAATATAGTCAAGATTTATTATGTCTACACAAGAACGAGATATCGTTGATTTGCTCTGGGACAATGACCAAGCGGACGCTCTGGTAAAACTGAAGGACATGCTAAGTGTTAAAGCTGCTATGGCAGTTGACGCATCTAAGCAAGACATAGCAAATGCTATGTTTCCCCATGTTCCCGAAGAAGGAGATGTAGAGCCCGACAGGGAAGAGATCGAAAACCCAGAAGCTACCGCTGAAACTGAAGAACCCGAACAGGAAAACGATGAAACTGATCACGGAACAGATTGAATCCATTGAGATTCTTACCGAAGAAACCGACGGTAAGAAGAATACTTTTATCAAGGGAATCTTTCTTCAAACAGAAATTACCAACCGTAATGGTCGTATGTACAAGTACGATACCATGAATCGTGAGGTACAGAAGTACACTGAAGAATTTGTTAAGCGTGGTCGCGCTCTTGGTGAGTTGGGTCATCCAGATGGTCCAACTATTAATCTTGACCGAGTAAGCCACAAAATTGTGGAGCTTGTCCCTGAAGGTACCAACTTCATTGGCAAGGCAAAGTTGCTCGATACACCTATGGGTAAGATTGCCCAGTCCCTCTTGGACGAAGGTGTACAACTGGGAGTCTCTTCTAGAGGTCTCGGTTCAATCAAGCGTGAAGGTACTACCAACGTTGTTGGTGATGACTTCATTCTTGCCACTGCTGCTGATATCGTAGCAGATCCTTCCGCCCCCGATGCTTTCGTCGAAGGCATCTATGAGGGACGTGAGTGGGTTATGGTTGATGGAAGACTCAAAGAGTCTCACCTCGATGCTATCAAGCACGCTCTTGATAACGCACCAAACCCCCTGGAACTTCAAGAAAGAAAAATTTCCGCGTTCGCGGAATTCTTAAGAAGTCTCTAATTTATAAATAAATATAGCAAATTACCGCAGTCTTTTATTCGTAGGAGCAAACAATGTCCACAATCGATGAAAAATTCGAGAAACTCATCGCGGAAAAGAAAGCTCATGCTACCGCTGAAGCGGTAGTTGAAGAGGTTGAAACCGTAGATGAAGTTTCTGAAGAAGCCGCCACTGGCGATGCCGCCATCAAGAAAGGTGCCGTCGCTGCCCAAAAGTCCGATCTGAAAAATGACGGTAAAGAGGTTGCTAGCAATAGCAAAGAGAAGCCCGAGGGTACCGAGAACCCTGGTGCCAAGGCTGCTGCTCCTGTAACTGCGACTAAAGACTCCACCCTGAAGACCAAGCCTAGTGCCGCTTCTAGCGCTATGCCTGGTGCTCTCTCTGCTAAGATCTTTGATTCTGTTGAGACTGAAGGTGAGGTAGTTAGCGAAGAAGAGATCAGCGAGGACATTGCCGCCGTTCTGGCTGGTGCTGATCTTTCCGAAGAATTCCAACAAAAAGCAAAGACTGTTTTTGAAGCCGCTGTTAGCGCAAAGGTTTCTGAGCAGGTAGTTGCTATTAAGGAATCGACCGAAGCGAAGATTGCTGAAGAGATTGAAACAATCAAAGAAGACTTCGCTGGTCGTGTTGAGAACTTCCTGAACTACGCTTGTGAAGAGTGGATGTCGGAGAACGAACTTGCTATTGAGCAAGGTCTCCGCGCCGAAATCACAGAAGGGTTCATGGATGGACTCAGAAAACTGTTCATCGAAAGCAACATCAACGTTCCTACTGAGAAGCTGGATCTGGTTGCCGAGATGAGCGAAAAGCTTGATGAGATGGAGACCCGACTTAATGAGCAGGTCGAGCGCAACGTCGAACTTCACGAGAGTGTAAGTGCCTATCGTAAGAATGAGATTTTGAATGAACTGACCCGTGGTCTTGCTGAGACCCAGAAGGATAAGTTCACTTCCCTCGCTGAAGCCGTTGAGTTCCGTACCGAAGAGTCGTATCGTGAGAAGCTGGTTCAGATTAAGGAATCCTACTTCGGCGCTCCCAAAGTGGAGACCGTAGAAGAGATTGCTACTGAAGAATCCGCCGTACATACAGAAGCAATTAGTGAAAGCATGAGCGCTTATGTCGCTGCTCTTGCTAAGCGTCTGTGATCACACTGTTAACCCAATTCTAAACTCCCGAGATTCCCATGTTTAACACCGAATCTCTCCAAGAGAAGTGGGCTCCAGTCCTTAATCATGATGGTCTGCCCGAAATCAAGGACAACTATCGTAAGGCTGTAACCGCACAACTCCTGGAGAACCAAGAGCGCTTCATGCGCGAAGAGCGTGCCATCCTCACCGAGGCACCTACTAACGTTGGTCCTATCAACACCCAAACCACCAATGCTGGTGCCGTCGCAGGTTTCGATCCCATTCTGATCAGCCTGATCCGCCGCGCAATGCCTAAGCTGATTGCTTATGACATCGCTGGCGTTCAGCCTATGAATGGTCCTACTGGTCTGATTTTCGCAATGCGTTCGCGCTATGTGAATCAGTCTGGTGCCGAAGCATTCTTCGATGAGCCCGATGCTCAATTCTCTGGTACCAAAGGTGCTACACCTCCTACCGCTACCACCGAGAAGAACCCTGGTCTGATCAACGACGCCACTGGCGGTGGCGTAACCGAAACCGAATATGATCTGGCTAGCAGCAAGTTCAGCACTTCCGACATGGAAGCTCTGGGCGACAGCGCTGGTAATGCCTTCATGGAGATGGCATTCTCGATCGACCGTATTGCCGTTGAAGCAAAAGGTCGTGCCCTGCGTGCTGACTACTCGGTCGAACTGGCTCAAGACCTGAAGGCAATTCATGGTCTGGATGCTGAGTCCGAGCTTGCCAACATCCTCAGCACTGAGATCCTGGCTGAAATCAACCGTGAGGTTGTCCGTACCGTTTATCGTGGTGCTAAGCCTGGTGCTCAAGTTAACACCGCTAACGCTGGTGTATTTGACCTTGACGTTGACTCCAACGGTCGTTGGAGCGTTGAGAAGTTCAAGGGTCTCCTGTTCCAAATCGAGCGCGATGCTAACGCTATCGCCCTGGAAACTCGTCGCGGAAAGGGCAACGTTCTGATCTGCTCCTCTGACGTTGCTTCTGCTCTCGCTATGGCGGGTGTTCTGGATTACAGCAGCGGCATCAATGGTGCTGTTGGTGGTCTGGGCGAAATCGACGACACTGGTAACACCTACGTCGGTACCCTGAACGGTCGTATCAAGGTCTACATCGATCCTTATTCGGCTAACGTTTCCGCTGACCAATACTATGTCATCGGTTACAAGGGCAGCAATGCTTATGACGCTGGTCTGTTCTATTGCCCATATGTTCCTCTCCAAATGTATCGCGCAATTGGTCAGGACACCTTCCAGCCTCGCATTGGCTTCAAGACCCGCTACGGCATGGTCCTGAACCCATTTGCTAAGGGTCTGACTCCTCTGAGCAATAGCGATCCTCAGAACAGCAACAACCTGAATGCTAACGCCTACTATCGTCGCGTACGCATCAAGAACCTTATGTGATCCATTCGCAAAGGAAGTAAGGGAGGGACCTTCGGGTCCCTCTTTTTTTATCTAAATATATCAGCACGTATTTTTGATTATGCCTAGAGGAATAATGTCTAAGGTGGATATCTACGCCCGTGTTCTTAAGTTAAAGAATGGTTTGGATCAGGGCGAGTGGAGAACCGAGTGGACTAGAAACGAGAAGATGGTGGCTCACGCCGTTCTAAACGAAGTGCTTGACATGATTAACGAGTACAGTCAATGAGCAAAAGACTCTTTACACCTGACAATAAAAACTTTCTTGCTCCTGTTGGGTTCAAGTTTATCTTGGACAGAGCAAAGAATGTAGAATATTTTTGCCAGTCTGTAAATATCCCTGACATCAATATCAACACAAGAGTTTTTGATACCAGGGTAAAACAGTATGAGGTTCCTGGTGACAAGCTCCAGTATGGAGATCTACAGTTGACCTTCATGATTAATGAGGATCTGGATAATTACTATGAGATCTATAACTGGCTAAAAGGTCTTACCAATCCAGAGCACGAGAAGGACTGGTATGAATACATTGAATCTATTACTGAAGAAGGTAGATCCACTGCGTTCCAAAAAATTACTACAGATGCTAGACTGTTGGTGTTGGACAGCAACTATAACATTTGTGCTACTGCTATCTTCAGCAACTGTTTCCCCACACAACTAGGTGGTATCAGGTTCAGTTCTGATCAAAGTGACATTGATTATGTAACTGCTGACGTAACCTTTAAGTACACTCTCCTAGAGTTTATTGATAAAGACGGCAATCGCTTATGAATCTTGAAATGATTGAGTCCATGTGGCAAAAGGACTCACAACTAGATGATGAAAAACTAGACCACGACTCTCTGGCGATCCCTAGACGCCATGCTAAATATCTACAGTTACTCAATCAAGTTACTCTGCTGAGGGATCAGCATGAGTTAAAGTTGAAGTCACTTTACCGTGACCTTTGGGAGTATTACACTGGTAAATCTGAGAAACCCTTTCATCTAAAACTGCTGAAGCAGGATGTTGGGATCTATATCGACTCTGATGAGAGTTGGCAAAAAGCACAACTCAAACTACGTTACTACAATCAAATGGTAGATGCTCTAAAGAGCATCCTCACGGCAATTAACAATCAGTCGTTTCAAATCAAGAACGCGATTGAGTTTGCCAAGTTGTTGAAAGGGTATGAAGTCTAGCGTCGTAATTCAAAAGAAGAACGAAGTCTTTCTTAGAATTGAATGTGAACCCCACGTTCAGTATGAGTTGGCTGATGAGTTTACCTTTGAGGTACCCCAAGCCAAGTTCATGTCTGCGTATAAGAAGAAATTCTGGGATGGAAAAATCAAACTATTCTCCCCAGCTACGGGTGAGATTTATGCTGGTCTTCTCCCTTATGTTACTCATTTCTGCCGCGAACGCGGGTACGAATACACATATAAAGACAACAACTTCTACGGGTTTCCTGAGGAAGTTGATGAGTTCGTTACTCCAGAAGCCGTCGGAGAGTTTGTCAAAGGATTGGGACTTCCCCATAAAGTAAGAGACTATCAGTACAAAGCAATCTATGAAGCCATGAGGCATAGGAGGAAACTCTTATTGTCTCCCACTGCTTCTGGTAAGTCACTGATGATCTATTCTCTTGTTAGGTTCTTTGAGAAGAAAGATCTAAAGACATTAATTGTTGTACCTACTACATCTCTTGTGGAGCAGATGTACAAGGACTTTGAGGAGTATGGTTGGAACGCTAGTCATCATTGCCACAAGGTTTACGGTGGCGCGTCGCCCATGTCCAAGAAGGATGTAGTTATTACAACCTGGCAGTCAATCTACAAACTACCCAAAACATACTTTAATGACTTTGGTGCTGTCATTGGTGATGAAGCACACCTGTTCAAAGCTAAGTCATTGACTAACATCATGAACAAGCTTCATGACTGTAAGTATAGGATAGGATTTACAGGTACACTTGATGGGTGTGCCACAAATAAACTTGTCCTAGAAGGAGTCTTTGGTGCCTGTAACAAAGTAACCAAAACTGAAAATCTTATCCGAGAAGGACACCTCTCCCAGTTTGAGATCAAGGTTCTTCTACTCAAACATGACAAGCAAACGTTTGCTAGTTACCAGGATGAGATGGAGTACATAGTAAGCCATGAAGGTCGCAATAGATTCATTAGGAATCTTGTTTGTGACTTGGAAGGTAATACTCTTGTGCTGTTCAATTATGTCGAGAAGCATGGGATGCCACTTTTCGATTTGATAAATAATAAAGTCGGGGATACTAGAAATATATTCCTGGTACACGGAGGGGTAGAGACTGAAGACCGCGAGAAAACTAGACAGATCGCAGAGACTACTTCAGATTCTATTATTGTTGCTTCTTATGGCACTTTTTCTACAGGCATCAACATTCGTAATCTACACAATGTAGTCTTTGCCTCTCCCTCTAAATCACGAGTAAGAAATCTACAGTCAATCGGTCGTGTGCTCCGCAAGGGAGCCAACAAAAGAAAGGCTGTCTTATACGATATCGCAGACGACATTTCTAATGGTGGTCGTCGCAATCATACAATGAATCACCTCATTGAGAGAGTGAAAATTTATAACGAGGAATCGTTTAATTATGAATTTATTGACGTTAATTTACGAACAAAATAAAATGGAAGAAGAATTTCTAGCAGCCATTAAGATGGTTTCAGGCGAAGAAGTTCTTTCGATGGTCACCCCATTTTTTGATGAAAGTGGAGAATACCTCATCCTTGAAAATCCTATTGTCGTGGAAGAGGTACAGATTGCTAATAAGACTGGAGCCAAGGTAAGTCCTTGGATGAAGTTCTCTAGAGAAGATACATTCCTGCTTCCAAAGGATAGAGTTATTACAGTCGTCGAAGTTGACGCAGAAGTAGCTATCTTCTATGAATTGTCTCTACAAAAAATAGACCCAGAAAGAACACACAACCCACCGAGTTCCGATCGTACTATGGGCAAGATCAGCACTGTTGATGAAGCCCGAGTAATACTTGAAGGTCTCTATAATAGAAAAGATAAGCTATAGCTGATCCTTTGAACCGCTACACTGTTAGTCTAATGGTAAAATGGAGTCTTGTCAAGCTTGACTTGCGAACCATGACACGGTATAGTTAAGGAACATAAGACATACCTTATGAAGAAAAAATCAGAACACTACGTCAATAACAAGGAGTTCCTAGAGGCACTTATCGAGTTCAAGCATCAATGTAAGATTGCTGCTGAGAATGGAGAAGCTCGTCCTCAAATTAGTAACTACATTGGTGAGTGCTTTCTGAAGATTGCCACCCATCTTTCTTACAAGCCTAACTTCGTGAACTACATGTTCAGAGAAGATATGATTTGTGATGGGATTGAAAACTGTGTACAGTATATTCAAAACTTTGATCCTTCTAAGTCCAGTAATCCATTTGCTTACTTCACTCAGATTATCTACTACGCTTTCCTCAGACGCATTCAGAAAGAAAAACGCCAACTAGAGATTAAGAATAAGATCGTACAACGATCAGACTTCGGAGAAGTTTTCTACAGTGATGATATGGATTCATATTCCGATTATAATACTATTAAAGAAAACGCTGAGATTCGTACCAAGTGAAGATAGCAATTATTACTGATCAGCACTTCGGTGCTAGGAAGTCGAGTAGAGTATTTCACGACTTCTTTTTGAAATTCTATAACAATGTTTTCTTCCCAACTCTAGAGAAAGAAGGTATCACTACGGTCATTGATCTTGGTGATACCTTTGACAATAGAAGGAACGTAGATCTATGGTCTATAGAATGGGCGCGAAAAAATTATTATGATCGACTAGAAGAAATGGGCGTCGCTGTCCATGCTGTAGTCGGTAACCATACGGCTTACTTCAAAGACACTAATGAGATCAACACACTTGACAATGTGTTGGGTCAGTATGGTAATGTTACTGTTTACTCCGAACCAACTGAGACTCAGATTGGTGGTCGTAAATTACTTTTTATTCCATGGATCAATCAAGAGAATGCTGAAAAGACTTTCCAACTTATTGAAGAAACAATTTGCCACTGTGCGATGGGGCACCTTGAGCTCAACGGATTTGAAGCTCATCGAGGACACATCATGGACAAGGGTTTGGGCTGCGAGCTATTTCAGAAGTTCAAACAGGTCATGTCTGGTCACTACCATCACCGATCTTCCAGAGGGAACATCCACTACCTCGGAAACCCCTATCAACTCTACTGGAACGATTACCGAGACACCCGTGGGTTCCACATCTGGGATTCAGAATCCCTGGAACTAACCTTTGTTCCTAACCCATACGAAATGTATGAGAAGGTCTTCTACAATGAAAAGAAGATCCCTAAAAAGTTAGAACAATATCAAGGAAAGATCATCAAGGTCATTGTTGAAGATAAGACAGACGCTGCTAAGTTTGATTACTTTGTAAGCCAACTGTATATTGCTGGAGTCCATGAAGTTAAGATCATTGAAGACTCTATCTTTGACAGCGACCTTGATAGTGATATAGATATAGAGAAGGAAGATACCCTAACCATTCTGGAAAAGTATGTCGATGAAATGACATACCACGATAAGAATGGCTTAAAAGATATCATGAAGTCTCTGTATGTAGAAGCGCTGGAGTTAGTCTAATGTTCGTACTAGCACTGAAAGGAAAGGAAACTGAAGGTGCTTACGCTGTCGAGAACGAGTTCGGACAAAAGACACTTTATCTTTTTGTTGACAAAGACGATGCGATGCGCTATAGTCTATTACTGGAGGCGGACGACTATCCAGAAATGAGTATAGTCGAAGTGTCAGACGAAGATGCTATTGGCACATGCCATCAGCATGGTTACCCATACTATGTGGTCACACCTGATCAGATAGTTATCCCTCCTGATTTCTAATTTGTCTATCTAAATCATGATTGTATTTCAGACTATCCGATGGAAGAACTTCCTTTCAACGGGTAACTCATTTACTGAGATTGATCTGAAAAGTAACCCTTCGACTCTGATTGTCGGCTCCAACGGAGCAGGTAAATCCACTATGTTGGATGCCATTTGCTTTGCTCTGTTCAACAAACCTTTCCGCAAAATAAACAAACCTCAACTGGTCAACGCAATCAATGAAAAGGATTGTGTTGTAGAGGTAGAGTTTAAGGTGGGATCTACCGAATGGAAAATCATTCGCGGGCAGAAGCCAAACTTGTTTGAGATACACCGCAATGGTGTTCCACTTAACCAGGAAGCTTCTGCTAAAGATCAGCAGACTTGGTTGGAACAGTCTGTGTTAAAACTAAACTACAAGTCTTTTACGCAGGTAGTGATCCTCGGATCATCTACGTTTGTTCCATTCATGCAACTCACTCCTGCCCACCGCAGGGAGGTTATTGAAGATCTTCTTGATATTAGGATCTTCTCTTCTATGAACACTATTCTTAAAGATCGTGTTCGTAGTCTCAAGGACTCTATCCGTGACAAAGATTACCAGTTTGAATTGGCTAAGGAGAGAGTAGAGATCCAGCAGCGATTTATCGCTGATCTTAAAGAACAAAGTCACCAGTCTAACGTTCAACGTCAATCTCAGATCACCGATCTTCGTAATGAGATTGAAGATATGACTAAGAAAATTTCTTCTTGGTCTGCTTCTGTTGAAGAGTTGAATGAGAAAGCAGTTCCCTTTGATAAGTGTGAGGAGCAACTAAAAGAGTTGTCCACATACCGTACTAGGTTCACAGACAAGAATAAGAAACTGAATAGCGATCATAAATTCTTCGATAAGAATGATAGCTGTCCCACTTGTAAGCAAAGTATTACTGAAGAACTTAGAACTGAAAAGAAGGAAACTATTCTCTCTCAACTGTTAGAACTGGAAAAGGCTAATACGGATCTCGAAGCAAAGATCTCAGTTATCAATGGTCAGTTAACTGAGAAGAATGCTATCCTCAAAGAGATTGCTGTTATCAATCAGGAGATCACTTCTAAAAATAAAGAGATCTCCTGGAAGCAATCCGCAATTAAAAAGATTGAGGATAGTATTGAAAAGACCGATGGTGGCGGGGAGAATGTCAAGCGAGAGCAAGACAAACTGAAGCAACTTATCAATGATGGGTTGGAGATTGAGAAAGATATATCGGACAAAAAGAAAGAACTTGCTAACCACGAAGTCGTGGTGAGTCTACTTAAAGATACTGGTATTAAGAGTCAGATTATTAAAAAGTATCTGCCTGTCATGAACCAGTTGATTAATCGTTACCTCAAAGAGTTAGACTTCTATGTCTCTTTTGAACTTAACGAGAACTTTGAGGAGACTATCAAGTCACGGTACAGAGATGACTTTTCATATGCTTCCTTCTCTGAAGGTGAAAAGATGAGAATTGACTTGGCTCTGTTGTTCACCTGGCGAATGATTGCTAAGATGAAGAACAGCGCATGTACTAATCTACTGTGCTTAGACGAGATCTTTGATAGCAGTCTTGACAATGCTGGTACTGATGACTTTATTAAAATTCTTAAGTCCTTTGCGGACAACTCAAATGTCTTTGTGATCTCTCACAAGCCTGACATTTTACAAGATAAGTTTTCTCGGGTGCTGCGTGTTGAGAAGAAGTTGAACTTCTCTACTGTTATAGAGGATCAATAAATACCTCTATAGTGTTTTGTTATGTACAAACCTTATTCCCAAGAATGGCATAGGTACAGATACCTCAAGGAGGCAATCGATAAGTACCTTGACGATGGCATCGATCCAAGTTACATTGTGGACGATATCAGAGACATTCTTCACATACGTTCGGAAACGGCGTACGCTGAGTTTCAAAAGATCAATCAACTAGAACATTATCTTTCGGACATCTAATGCTATCCACCGCATATCGCCTTCGCTTAGAATCAATCTGTAAGAAGATTGTACAGGGCGAAGAGGTGTCTATATCTGAAATGATATGGGCAGAAAAACTTGCTAAGTCTCATACTACTGCTCGTGAGTGGTTGAACAAAGCGAGACGCAAAGCGGCTAACCCAGACATGGTTGATGGTAGCATGGATGATTTTATGAATAAGATGGGACTGGGTGACCCCGACCCATCTAACTACAGGACGGGTTTCCAAAGTGCCGATGAGATAGTAGACTGGTTCAAGCAAGACAAACCCGACGACTGGAGACAACGTGACTAACGTTCCAAACTGGCAGCACCATTCCAAGAAAGATCAGAAGCGCCACCTTAAGCCGCAAGCAATGCGAGCGAGGAAGGAGGCACTGCGCCACTTCAAAAAGCGTCACACCAAGACCTCCGACCAGCGTCGGGGGTCTTATAGTATCTACATCGACGGAACACCACAATGTCTGAAGTTAAAGGTACTCTCGCCAAGTTGCTCGCTCAGGAAGACCTGATCGTTGAGAACCGTAACGTTCAGACTGCCCAGTTCAATGTGGACACTCGTGTTCTCACTCTGCCTAACTGGAACAAAGCCCCTGAGCACGTTACTGATCTCCTGATCTCGCATGAGGTGGGTCATGCTTTGTATACCCCCACTGAGCGTTTCCACTACACTTGCCCTCACTCCTACATCAATGTGGTTGAAGATATCCGCATTGAGAAGTTGATGAAGCGTCGCTACGCTGGTCTTTCTAAGACTTTCTACAAAGGGTACCAGCAGTTTGCTGAGGATGATTTCTTTGAAGTTGCTGATACTGATGTCAGCAAGATGAACATCATTGATCGTCTGAACATCTTCTTCAAGATTGGTAACTTCTTCGATGTTTCTTTTTCTTCTGTTGAGAAGAAGTTTATTGATCAAGCCAATCGTCTTGAGGGTTTCCAAGATGTAATCGATTTGGCAGAAGCAATCTATAAATACTACAGGGAAGAGGAGGATCGTCCTTCTCAGACTCCCACCGAAAACCTGCCTCAGCAGCAATCGGGTCAGGCATCTTCCCAGGCGCCCAATCAGGCGAACCAAGATATAGATGACGGGGAAGGAGAATCGACTGACGAATCTCAGAGTCAAGAAACAGAATCCACTACTACTGATGGAGAAATCCCTCAGGGTGGAACTGGTCATGCTGAAGATCATGAAGCCGTTACAGATTCTCTCCTTCGAGAGAAGCTTCAGAACTTAGTCGATTCTTCCTCCCCCGAAATTTATTACGTTGAGCGCCCTGTCTTTGAGATGGACAAGGTAGTGATTGACTACACCAAGCTCAATGATTACACTGAAGCTTACTTTGGAGAGCATGGTCTTAGAGTAGAGGATAACGAGTACATCAATTCCTTTTGGGATAAGTTCAAGAAAGATTCTGCTCGTGAAGTAAACTATCTTGTTAAAGAGTTTGAGTGTAAGAAAGCCGCTAGCGCTTATGCTCGCTCGCACACTTCTCGGACTGGTGTGCTTGATACCAACAAGCTTCACACCTACAAATTCAACGATGATATCTTCCGTAAGATTAATATCGTTCCTGATGGTAAGAATCACGGACTGATCTTTAATCTTGACTGGTCTGGATCCATGCAAGATGTCCTGCTTGACACTGTGAAGCAGTTGCTCTGTCTGACTATGTTCTGCCGTAAGGTTGGTATCCCTTACGATGTGTACATCTTCACTAATGAGTGGTATAATTCTGATACCACTATGTTTGCTCCGATGAAAGCAGGTACCCTTGTCGCTCAAGGGTTTGCTTTGGTGAACGTTCTCTCCAGTCGAGCCAAGACTAAGGAGCAGGATCTTCTTGCTCATCGTCTTTTCTCTTACGCTTGGGCATTCACTAATCGCCAGTATGGTGTTGGCATTCCCAGCAAGATGTACCTCTCTGGAACTCCTCTCAATGAAGCGCTGCTTGTTCAGCACCAGTTGATTAAGCAGTTCCAGCAGCACAGTAAGGCAGAAAAGGTTCACGTTGTTGTTCTCACTGATGGTGAAGGTTGCCCGCTAATGCGTTGGCAAGCCCACGAAACTGATAAAGGTTTTGATCGGATCGTCCGTAGAACCTGCCACCAGTCTCGTCTCCGTGATCGCAAGACTGGAAGGGTTTATCCTCTTTTCACTGGTGGTTATTATGCTGGTGACAATCAGACTGAGGTTCTAGTTCAGAACCTTCAAGAGAATTTCCCTCAGTGTAATTTTATTAACATTCGTCTCTGCTCTACTTCCGACTTTACTAGCGTTAAGCGTTACTATCTCCCTACCTTTGAGGAGCGTGTGAAGGCAGAGACTCAGTGGAAGAAAGAGAAATGCTACATTGGTAAGACTTCCAACTACAGTCGTTCTCTTTTCATTCACAGTAAGTCAATCAGTGACAGCGGCAATTCTTTTGAGGTTGCTGAAGACGCAAGCAAGGCTCAGATCCGTACCGCTTTTAAGAAAGCACTCGGTAACCGTAAGACCAGCAAGCGCATTCTTTCTGAATTTATAACAATGATCGCATGACACCACGTCCTCAAATTCATTCTTTGTTTCCCACTCCAGTATTTGAGAGTGTTATCCCTGTCCAAAAGAAATGGATGAAAGCGGTGGAGAATCTTAACTACCACCGCACTGCCACTGACAATGGATGGATCTCTTACGAGAGAAATATCTGGGAGATTCCTGACTTGAAAGATCTTCAGTTAGAAATTAAAGACGCAATCAAATACTTCGCTCACGAATACCTCAACGTTTCTCATAATGTCTACATGGATGTTGTGAGGGGTTGGGGTGTTAAGCATGGTGAAAATGATTGGGCTCAAAATCATTGTCACATGAACGCTGTATTCAGCGGTGTATATTATCTGGATGTTGGTCCCGACAGTGGGGATCTTGTATTTGAAAAGGGGCAGCATTTTCCTAATTGCTTTATGCCTACGCTTGAGCCAGATTGTGATGGGTATAATTTGTTTACTGGTAAGTCTTGGCGATGGAGACCAGAGACAGGGAAGATCATTGCCTTCCCTAGTCAGTTGATTCATAACGTAGAGAAGAACCTTTCTGGAAGAACTAGATACTGTATTGGATTTGATGTCTTCCCCAGGGGCACCTTTGGCTACGGGGCAGGCAGTGGATTAACTGTCCACTAGAGATCAGTGGGGGTCGGTATGCCCCCTATACTTAGTACATACCAAACGAGGTCACAATGTCCCACAACTTTGCCGCTGAACTCTCCGCACAATTTGGCACCCTGATTGATGCTGCTCAGGTCAAGGCATATGCCAAGGTGACTGGAGTGTCCTACAATACGATCACTCGCCACCTTGAGGAGTATAAGGTCAAGCGTGGTACTTGGGATCTGACTGTCAAGGAGCGTCTTGAGCAGACTTTCAATGCTTCTTCTCCTTCTATCCAAGTTACCGAGCGGGAAGATCAGGACCTGATTCCTGAGAAAGATACCTCCTTTGTCCCGTTCGGGAACTTTGCTGATCTCAAGAAGATCATCAAGTCCAACTTCTTCTACCCTGTTTTCATTACTGGTCTGTCTGGTAATGGCAAGTCCTTTGGTGTTGAGCAAGCATGTGCCGCTCTAAATAGAGAGCTCATTCGTGTAAACATCACCATTGAGACTGACGAGGATGATCTTATTGGTGGTTTCCGTCTTGTTAATGGCGAAACTGTCTGGCATAATGGACCCGTCGTGGAGGCTCTTTCACGCGGAGCTGTGCTGCTTCTAGACGAGGTTGACCTGGCATCTAACAAGATCCTGTGTCTCCAGTCTGTTCTTGAAGGTAAGGGTGTCTTTCTCAAGAAGATTGGTAAGTATGTCAAGGCAGCTCCTGGTTTCACCGTAGTTGCTACTGCTAACACCAAGGGTAAGGGTAGCGATGACGGTCGCTTTGTTGGCACTAACGTTCTTAATGAAGCATTCCTTGAGCGCTTCCCTGTGACCTTCGAGCAGGAGTATCCTACTCCTGCTATCGAGCAGAAGATCTTGGCTCACCACTGTGAGGATGAGATGTTCAATCGTAATCTCTGTGACTGGGCAGACATCATCCGCAAGACCTTTGCTGATGGTGGCATTGATGAGATCATCTCCACTCGTCGCCTTGTTCACATCGCCCGTGCCTATGCTATCTTTAATGATAAGGCAAAGGCAATCAAGGCATGTATCTCTCGCTTTGACGATGAGACCAAGCAAGCCTTTCTGGAGTTGTATGACAAAGTTGACGCTGAGGTGAGCATCGATGAAGGATCTGTGGATTGAGTATCAGCGGGCGGTCTCTGAGACCTTCCCTGATCTAGAAAACATCTGTGACTGGGCAGACTGGGAGGAGAAAGGAACCTCCCTCTCTGCTAAGATCTACAGCAACCAATACATTGCTAAGTCACGAGAGGTTTTGATTTGGAGTGAGAAGTCGTGTATCTATAACACGATCATCTATCCTAAGACTGGATCTAACCTCCCTTGCTTTGGGATGGACTTGATGGGTTTCTTTGAGAAGAAGGTCATCTTGGTATTTGACTTCCAGCATCCAGTAGAGAACTACCTGTTTTCTCATCCAGATCTCCCTAAGGCAGAGGGTGATTATAGGTTCTTTGAGCCAGGTAATCACTTCTCTGAGAACATCTATGTTGCCAAGTGTACGATGTCTGAGGTTAATGATCACCTTGAGATGTTCAAGAAATACTTGACCATTTACAAGGATATGGTAGAATGTAAGAAGCCCAATGGGCTGGACATGTCTTCCACTTACTCTGACTTCGATAAGTACATGACGCGACTTGATCCTGTTGGTGGATATCTTGCTAGTACATTTGGTAAGGAGAAGGCAGAGTCTTTGGTCAATGACTTCCTCTTTACCTATGGTTAACTCTTGGTCCCTGCTTTATGATGCTATGGAAGAAGATAAAATTGTTTTGAACTATGACAGAGAACCTGTTGTAGATTATGTCGGACCTGACAGTATTTTTAATGTGAACGTAAACGAATCTCTCCCTCATTATCGATTCAATGAGGACGCAGTTCTTAAAACTGCCAAGGACTATATTGCTTCGACGTATCGTCAGCACTATACTTCTGATAAATCTCCCACTCAGACTCTTGATCTGATTGCTTCCATTGGCGATGGTGAACCCTTCTGCCGTAGCAATGCGATTAAGTATTTGAGCCGTTATGATAAGAAGGGCAGTGCCAAGAATGACATCTTGAAAGCAATTCACTACTGCGTCCTACTGTATAATTTTGTTGAACAATCTACTGAGACTGAAACCTATGAGACTTTCTAATCGAACCGTACAGATCCTGAAGACGTTCGTTAATATCAATAAGTCTATCCAGTTTCGGAAGGGTAACGAAATTTCTACTCTGGCTATCCAGAAGAATGTTCTTGCTCGTGCTCCTGTTGAGGAAGATTTCCCCCAGGACTTTGCTATCTATGATCTTGGTGAGTTTGTACAGGTGCTTAACCTGTTTCAGGATGGTGAACTCACCTTCGATAGTCCAAGTTATGTGACTATCTCTTCTGGTCGCAACCAGGCACGATACTTCTTTGCTGATCCTAGCATCATCACTGCTCCTCCCACTAAAGCACCTTCCCTTCCTAGTGTTGAGGTTGAGTTTGATCTCAGTCGCGATGATCTCCAGCGAGTTGTCCAGTCTATTAACATCTATAAGGTAGAAGATATTTCTATCGTAGGTGAGCCTGGTGGTCATGTGTCTATCGTTGTTCGTGACCGTAAGAATGATTCTTCCAATACCTATTCTGTAGATGTTGGTGAGGCAGACGCAAACTTCTGCTTCAATCTCAAGGCAGAGAATCTAGTCGGTAAGGTTATTCCTGGCGACTACAAAGTCAAGATCAGCTCTAAGGGTGCTAGCACCTGGCGTTGTACCTCTGACAGTCTTGAGTACATGATTGCTCTAGAGCCAGATTCTAAGTATGAGGCAGGTTGATATTGAAGTCATAGATGATTTTGTTTCTCCTTCTTATCTGAAGGAGTTACAAACTCTACTGACAGGCACCGACTTCCATTGGCATTTTCAGAGTTCACAATCTCTGGACTATTCTTCTGAGAAGCTGGAAGACTTTGGGTTCTCACAGGGCATTGTCCCTCCCTGGGAACCCAATCGATTTTTAGATACAGGTTGTGCTTTCTTTATTGCTCCATTGATCTATCAGATCAAAGACAATCTACAGGCAGATAATATCATGCGCTGTAGATTAGACATGACCGTACTTCATAAACCACCATATCTTCACCCACCACACATTGACATTGGTGAAGATCATGTTGCTTGTATTGTGTACATCAATGAAACTGATGGTGACACCGTGATCTATGACAAGCAACTGACAAATATGGAACTGGCACAATGGAAGCTTGACATGACCTTGAACCTCCCCGATAATGTAGAGGTCAAGAGACGTATCTCACCCAAGCCAGGACGTGTGGTATTATTTAATGGAAGGTACGCCCACACTGGGCACTCTCCTAGCGAGCATCAGTCTCGCATCTTGATCAACTCTGTCTTTACTTGATTATGAGTGACTTTCTTTGGGTAGAAAAGTATCGCCCTAAGACTATTGATGAATGTATTCTTCCTGCTGAAACGAAGAGTACATTCAACTCCTTTGTTGCTAAAGGAGAATTGCCCAATCTTCTTCTGTCTGGCTCTGCTGGTATTGGTAAGACTACCATTGCTAAAGCATTGTGCGAAGAGTTGGGTCTAGACTATATTGTTATTAATGGATCTGATGAAGGACGATTTCTTGACACGGTACGGAACACCGCAAAGAGCTTTGCTTCGACCGTCTCACTACTTGGTGCTGACAACAAGCACAAAGTCATCATTGTTGACGAAGCTGATAACACGACCCACGATGTACAACTCTGCCTACGGGCGTTTATTGAGGAGTTTCATCGCAACTGTCGATTCATCTTCACCTGTAACTACAAGAACAACATCATTCCAGCGCTCCATTCTCGCTGTACAGTCTTCGATTTCGCAATCAAAGGCAAAGCAAAAGCCAGTCTCGCAGCCCAATTCTTTAAGCGTGTCGGGACTATACTTGAGGGAGAGGGGATCTCGTATGATCCAGCAGTCGTGGCAGAGGTTATTCAGAAGCACTTCCCTGACTTCAGGAGAGTCCTCAATGAACTCCAGCGATACTCAGCGTCGGGATCCATCGACACTGGCATTCTGGCGTCGCTGAGTGAGGTACACATTGGTAACCTCGCTGCTTATCTAAAGGGCAAGCAGTTCAGCAAGGTTCGTCAATGGGTAGTTGATAACCTTGACAATGACGCAAACACTATTCTGAGAACTCTTTATGACAACCTTTATCAAACGCTTGAGCCCGCTTCCATTCCTCAAGCAGTGCTCATCATCGGCAAGTACCAGTATCAGTCTGCTTTCGTTGCCGATCAAGAGATCAACCTTTTGGCAGCTCTGACGGAGATGATGTGTGAGTGTGATTTCAAAGCTTAGGAATCCTCTTAGGGAGTCCTACCAAACATTCAAGGAACTTGTCAACGGACAAGAGTTTCCTTGGTATTATTACGAACATAGTGTAGAAGGGAAGAACGATGAGTTCGACAACGTTCCTTTCTACGGTCACACTATTCTGGCTAGACCTGGGTATGGAAACGCTTTGTACTCTACTCCCATGTCTCCTTATATAGAGTTAGCCAACCTTGTACTTTCTGACATCTTCGAGTATAATAATATCGATGTGAACGTAGTTCATAGGATCAATGTGAACTGTACTCATTGGTCAAGTGACCTCCCTTCCGTCCCACATGTTGATCATGATTTCCCACACAAGAATCTAGTCATTTATCTTAGCGGATTTGACTTTGGCGAAACTTGTCTGTGGAAAGATGGTAAATGTGTCTCCCGATATATACCAGTCGAAGATGGTATTATCACTTTTGAAGGACTACATAACATAGAACAACCAAGAGCTGGTTGTAGAAGAATTGTTTTAGTTGCTACTTATTCATGAAATCTTTGAAGACGCCATTGCGATACCCTGGGGGAAAGTCCAGAGCAGTTCCTAAACTGTTTGAATATCTTCCTAAGGAAATTAGCGAGTATCGAGAGCCATTCCTAGGTGGTGGTTCTATGGCGATTGCTATTACTAAAGCGTATCCAGATGTCCCTATCTGGGTGAATGATCTTTACGAACCTCTGTATAACTTCTGGGTAAATCTTCGTGAGTTCGGTACCAGCATGACTGAAGAACTCAGGTCGTTGAAGAAAGAAAACCAGAACACAGAGACTGCTCGTGCCCTCTTCGATTTTTGTAAGGTACAGGTCAATGATAAGGATGTTGATCCTCTCCAGCGTGCTGTGGCTTTCTATGTTGTTAATAAGTGTTCGTTTAGTGGACTCACTGAATCGAGTAGTTTCTCAGGACAGGCTTCAAACAACAACTTCACCATGAGAGGTATTGAAAAACTTCCTGAGTACAGCGATCTTATTGCTGACTGGAAGATTACTAATCTTTCTTATGAAGAAGTAGTTGCTGATTGTACTCACAAGACACCTATCGGTTCTGTGAACGAGACTGCTTTCATTTATGTTGATCCTCCGTATAACATCAAAGATGTTTTGTATGGAAAGAAGGGCAACATGCATAAAGGATTTGATCATGCTAAGTTCGCTGATACCATGGACTCGGTTCTTAGTAATGTGATGATCTCATATAACAACCACCCAGATATCCAACAGAGATTTGATGAGTGGCATCAGTATGACTGGGATCATACTTATACGATGCGATCTACTGGAGACTACATGAAGAACCAGCAAGAGCGTCGTGAACTTCTTTTGACGAATTATGGATGGTGTGTTGACTGATGGGTGGAAGTTTAGGTGTACGGGTAAAGAATGGCTATTGCTCTCTCTATCACACGAAGAGAGGAGTTCTCAGTACCTTCTGCCCCAATTCGCAATCCGCCATCATCAATGGCGATGAGATCCATGTCACCCTGAACAGTGGCAGCATTGCGATCTATGAAATTAATTCTAATGGGACAGGTGTCCGTGGACCTGTCAAAATTATCACATGAAGTATGTCAACATCAGTTCGCCAATCTTATATAAGGATCGCTTTGAATTTGACGAGCGCTATGTTGAAAAAGCCGACGAGCTATTCCGACTGGTTACCAAGTACAGCGTTGATACACCTGTAGAGAAGGGTGGATCATCCACAGCAAATCTCTATGGGATTAAGGAGCATCGTCTTCCACATACGGATCCTCTCTTTAATCCATTTCTTTATTGGTTGGATGAGAAACTTGCTTACCTGAAAAAGGTATGGAAGTATGAAAATTCTTTCCCCCACTTTATTTCTAATAGTTGGTTCAACGAACACTTCAGAGGAGACTGGACTGACGAACATGCTCACGGTCCTTGTATTGTCTGTACGGCATACGTACGCAAGCCAGAAGACTCTGGGAACCTATTGGTAAGAGATCCACTCACTGAGGTTAGAACCAGTGAACCCATGGACATACAACCATGGAGACTAATCCCTGTGGAGCAGGGAGACGTTGTTTTCTTTCCTGGGTGGCTGAGACATAAGACAGAACCAAGTCAATCAGACACCAGACGTTTGACATTAACTTTGAATATCACACCTAATTATGAGTGCGGAACTTTCTGATTATTTGAACTCGATCAATCAAACTAAGGAGCACCTTGGTGATGATGCGATGAAAAAATACCCAGCGTACATTGTGAACCGCTGTCTCTCTGGTCACATTGATGCTATCTTGTTTGCTAATGAGATGAACAAGATGGCTCATCTGGACAATAGACTTCAATATGACTTTTTTATAAATACATTGAGAAAACGCAAACGTTTTTCACCTTGGTTGAAGAAAGAACAGATCACTGATCTGGATCTTGTCAAGCGTCACTATGGTTATAGTAACGAAAAAGCAAAGATCGCTCTCACTCTTCTCACCGAAGAACAACTTGAATTTATTAGATCCAGACATGAGATGGGAGGACGAAAATGACAGCAACCTTTGCTGACCAGGAGGTTAAATGGACTCCTGATGATATGGTCGAAGTGAGTTTGACTGAGCCAGATGATTTCCTGAAGGTGCGAGAAACACTTACGAGGATCGGAGTAGCATCCCGTAAGGAAAAGAAACTCTACCAATCCTGCCACATCCTTCACAAGCAAGGTAGGTATTACATTGTTCACTTTAAGGAACTGTTTGCCCTTGATGGTAAGAAAGCAAACCTTTCTCTTAATGATGTACAACGCCGTAACAGAATCATTCAACTCCTGTCTGACTGGGGTCTAGTTGGTATTGTCAACGCTGCTGATGTAGTAGACGTGGCACCTTTGAGCCAGATCAAAGTTCTTTCTTACAAAGATAAGAATGGTTGGACGTTGGAATCAAAATATAATATTGGCAAAAAGAAAACAAATTCTGTAGAAGCAACTTCTGCTTGATAAATAGTTCTGTCGCTCTCGTGCGGCACGCTACACATACGGAAAACGCTACCTTGGGGGATCGGTTATCCGATCCTCTTTTTTTATAAGTTTTGACTATATAATTACGGTTGCCTTCGGGGACCACACAACGCAATCTCGCTTTTAGGAGAGCTAAAAATGACTGGACTGTCTAAGTGGACATCGAAAGATGCTGACAAATTTTTTGATGCTGTAAACAAATACAGCGTAGGAATGGATGACATCATCCATAGACTACATTCATATGGATACCACCAACCTGGCGGACAATACCCACCATATAACATTGTGAAGGAATCCAATGTCAAGTGGCGTATTGAAGTAGCACTTGCTGGATGGGATAAGAACGACATTGAGGTAAGCACAGAGACAAACGTTCTTCTCATTCGGTCCAAGGCAGCGAAGGACACCATGGAAGAGGAGTACATGCATCGTGGTGTGGCGACGAGAACCTTCGCTAGAGGATTCAACTTGGCTGATGATGTTGAAGTAGGAGATGTGACCTTTAAGGATGGTCTTCTTACAATCCCCCTCAAGAAGATCATTCCAGAACATCAGGCACTAAAGGTGTATGAAATCAACTAAATAATTCTGCCCAAATATCGTCGGCGCACGGGGGCGGCTTGACAAAGACCAAGCCGCCCCTTATAATTTGTATGGACTTGTAGTTAATCATGGTTGAAGCAGAACGCATTAAACTTATCCTCACTAAAGTAGGTGAGCATGTTATTGCTGATGTTCAAGAAGCAGTAGATAAGGAAACTGGTGATCGTAAGGCTTATATTCTGACCGTTCCCTATACGGTACAGATTGCTGAGCAGCCTGAAAGCCAAGTGGACCTTGACACTTTTGAAGATCAGGAAGTAAAGATTAGATACCGCCCTTGGTGCCCCTTCACTATCGATCAGCGTATTGCTATTGAGTGTGACTATGTGGTTTCTATTATGGACCCAGCACCTAGTCTTCTTCAAACGTATCTGAGTAATGTACGTGCCAAGCAAGGCGATCGTTATGTTGATGATGACAAAGAATGAGTATTAAACTGATTTACATGAGGACGGGTGAGGAAGTAATCTCTGAAGTAAAAGAGATTGCTCACCCTGAGAGTGGTGAACCTATTGGTTACCACATGCATAAACCTTTCCGTCTGGATATTGTCCAGCAGAATATTGAATTCAATAGTGAGAAGGGTTATCAATTGGAGTGGTTCCCCTGGGCACCTCTTAGTAAAGACAGAGATTTCTTTATCCCAGGATCACAAGTGATCACTGTCTATGAGCCACTAGACTCTCTGATTTCGCAGTATATTTCTGCCATTGATGAGACCAGATACGAAGAGAATTTCCGTAAGCATGAGGCAAGATTTAATCTCAGTTACGAAGATATTGATCTCGATGATATGTTTGACGAAGCTGAGAAAATGTTAGCCGAATTGGAGGAAGACAATGGAGATAGTCCTGCTGCTGCTGAAGACGGGGGAGTACGTCCTGAGTCAAGTGGAGACACTTGACGAGGAGCCTGCTTGCCACCTCCACCTACCATACAAAATAGTTAATGGTATGTTGGAACCTTGGCCAGAATACACAGTGGACCAAGACGTGTTGCTTTATACCTCATTCATTGCTACAATACTAGAACCCGACCCAGCGTTGGTGGAAAAGTACAAGGTTCTGACTGAATGAGTTTTTATACGAACGTACAACTGGTCGGTGATGACCTTCTCTATCTTGGATATCAAGAGGGACCTGGCGGTCTGCTTGAGCGTATCCAAAGACGGATGAAGTTCTCTCCGACTTTGTTTGTTTGTACCGATAAGAAGACGAACTACAAGACTCTAGATGGCAGGTATGCTAAGCCTGTCAAGTTCGAGTCTGTCCGAGAGGCACGAGGATTCGTTGACAAGTATAAGGATGTAGATGGGTTTGATGTCCATGGATATGACCGTTACCTCTATCAATATATCTCCGAGGAATTTCCAGGAGAAGTGGACTACGATCTTAAAACTCTTAAGATTACGTCTCTTGATATTGAAGTTGCGTGTGAAAATGGTTTCCCTAACGTGCGTGAGTGCGCTGAACCTCTTCTGTCGATCACAGTCCAGGATTACACTAGCAAACTCATTAAAGTATGGGGAACTAAGCCCTACTATACGGATCGCAAAGATGTGGAGTATATCCTTTGCGACGGTGAAGAACATCTTCTCCGTTCTTTCCTGGCTTATTGGCAGACTTCATTCCCAGATGTTCTTACAGGGTGGAATGTCGAGCTGTATGATGTGCCTTACATTTGTGGACGTTTGGAACGTCTGTTTGGGGAAAAGGAGATGAAGCAGATCTCCCCTTGGGGTATTGTCCACAGGGAGGAGATGGAGATCAAAGGTCGTCAGCAGATCTTGTACAACATGTACGGCATTAACGTGCTGGACTATCTTGATCTGTATAAGAAGTTCACTTATACAAACCAAGAATCTTATCGCCTTGACCACATTGCCTTTGTGGAACTTGGGCAGAATAAGTTGGATCACAGTGAGTTCGAGAACTTCAAGGAGTTCTACACTCGTGACTGGCAGAAGTTCATCGACTACAACATCAAGGACGTGGAGCTTGTTCTACGCCTTGAGGAAAAGATGAAGTTGGTTGAGCTTGCCATCGCCTTGGCTTATGACGCCAAGGTGAATATGAAAGATGTGTACTATCAGGTACGCATGTGGGATACTCTTATCTACAATTATTTGAGGGACAAGAACCTCGTAGTTCCCCCTGCGAAACGTAGTTCAAAGAATGAGAAGTATGCTGGTGCGTATGTTAAAGAGCCTGTTCCTGGGAGATACGAGTGGGTCGTCTCATTTGACCTCAACTCGCTATATCCTCACCTCATCATGCAATACAACATCTCGCCAGAGACGTTGGTTGCTCAAAAGCATCCATACGCAACCGTAGATAAGTTGCTCAACCAAGCAGTTGAGCCTGACCCTAGGTATGCTTTGTGTGCTAATGGATCACAGTACCGTAAGGACATTCATGGTTTCCTGCCTCAGATGATGCAGAAGATCTACAATGAACGTGTTCAAAGCAAGAAGTTAATGCTTGCTGCCAAGCAGGAGTATGAGAAGAATCCTTCTAAGGAAATCGAGAAGGCAATCAGTAAGTACAACAACATCCAGATGGCTCGTAAGATCCAACTGAACAGTGCTTATGGTGCCATCGGTAACCAATACTTCCGCTACTATAACCTCGCTAACGCCGAGGCAATCACCTTGTCTGGTCAGGTGTCGATCCGCTGGATCGAAAACAAAATGAACCAGTACCTAAACAACTTACTTAAAACGGAGAACCAGGACTATGTTATTGCCAGTGATACTGACAGCATTTATCTCTGTCTTGATGTACTCGTTAATCGCGTATTTGATGTACCGAATGTTCCTAAATCGCGCATCGTCAGCTTTCTCGATGCTGCCTGTAAGGATCAAATCGAACCCTTCATCACAAGATCATACGAAGAACTAGCCACATACGCTAACGCTTATGATCAGAAGATGTTCATGAAGCGTGAGAACATTGCTGACCGTGGTATCTGGACTGCCAAGAAGCGATACATTCTCAACGTCTGGGACAGCGAGGGTGTACGCTATGCTGAACCCAAGCTTAAAATGATGGGTATCGAAGCAGTCAAGTCTTCTACACCTGCTCCCTGCCGTAAAGCAATTAAGGAAGCCCTGACAATCATGATGTCAGGAAGTGAAGATGATCTGATATCTTACATAGATAGATTTAGGGATGAATTCGATTCGTTACCGCCCGAAGATATTGCGTTTCCGAGGTCGGTCAATGGAATATCCAAGTTCAAGGCGCAAGGTACCGTCTATTCAAAGGGCTGCCCTCTACATGTTCGTGGAGCGTTGCTTTATAATTTTCATGTCGGTCAGAAAGATCTAGAAAACAAGTACCCACTCATCCAAGAGGGTGAGAAAATTAAATATCTCTATCTCAGGAAGCATAACAAGATTGGCGAAAACGTTATCTCCTTCCTTAATACATTCCCAAGAGAACTGGGTCTAGAGAACGCCATTGATCGCACCACTCAGTTCCAAAAAGCCTTTCTCGATCCTTTACAGATCATCACCGACGTGATAGGATGGGAGACTGAGAAAGTATCCAACCTAGAATTTTTATTCGCATGAGTTTTCTACATGATGTTGTCAAGGAAATTGACAATGATTACGCAGGTCTCCTCTCCGAAGGATCTGTGGGTGATATCGGAGGGTATATTGACTCTGGTTCTCATATCTTCAACGCCCTTGTTAGCGGCAGTATTTTTGGTGGCATTCCCTCAAACAAAATTACCGCAATCGCGGGAGAATCTTCGACAGGTAAGACATTCTTCTGCCTGGGTATGGTATCAAGCTTCCTCTCTTCAAACCCTGAGGCAGGAGTTGTCTACTTTGAAAGCGAATCGGCAATCTCAAAGACCATGATTGAAGAGAGAGGTATCGATTCCTCTCGTATGATCCTGGTTCCTGTGACTACGGTACAGGAGTTCCGTACACAAGCCATCAGGATCCTTGATAAGTATATGGAACAGAAGGAAGACGATCGCAAACCTCTGATGTTTGTGCTTGACTCCCTGGGTATGCTCTCTACCACTAAGGAGATTGAAGACTCTGAGGCAGGTAAGGAGACTCGTGACATGACACGAGCACAGGTTACTAAGTCCATCTTCCGTATCCTCACCCTTAAGTTGGGTAAGGCGAATGTTCCTATGATCGTGACCAACCACACCTATGATGTGGTGGGTGCCTATGTGCCAACCAAAGAAATGGGCGGTGGTAGTGGACTGAAGTACGCAGCATCGACTATCATATATTTGTCCAAGTCGAAGGAACGCGATGGCAAAGAGGTGGTGGGTAACATCATCAAAGCAACAGCAGCAAAGTCTCGTCTTACTAGAGAAAATGCTAGAGTAGAAACGAGGTTGTTCTATGATTCACGGGGACTTGACAAGTATTACGGCTTACTGGAACTGGGTGAGAAGTACGGAGTATTCCAGCGCAAGGGCAATCGCATCCTTGTTGGGGAATCTTCCGTTTATCCTTCTGTTATTCTTGGTGATCCAGAGAAGTATTTCACGCCCGAAGTAATGGAACAGCTTGATTGGGCTGCTGGTCAAGAATTTAAGTATGGTTCTGAAAAATGAAAGTAGATTTGTTTCCCACTAGCGTCTATCGCTACCATGTAGAAGAACCTGAAGCACTTAAGCAACGGGTAATCGAATTCTACAATGAGAATAAATTCAAAGATGAGAATCTAACTCCTCAAGATTGGAATTGCCAACTCTTTACCACCTTTGGTAGTGGATACTTTCCTATCTCTGAGGCAATCGAAGCCTTCTCTCCCCACTTTGATGAGTTCCAAGAAGAGACGAAGAATTATGGTAATGTAATTCTCACTGACCTTTGGCTCAACTGCTATGAATCTACAAACTGGCAGGAAAAACACACCCATTCCCCTGGTCAATGGTCTGCTGTATACTATGCGGTGTTTGATCCTAACGAACACCGTGGCACAAAGTTCTTAGATCCCAATGAGCATGTCCGTGCTGCTAATGGTTTCAAAGAAAACGCAGCGGAACCATGGGTACAAGAAGGTGACTTGATTATCTTCCCCTCTTATCTTGAGCATTCTGCTCCTCTGAACAAGTCTAGTAAGCTTCGTTCTACTATTTCATTTAACTTCTTTGTGGAGCAAGAGATCTATGAAGGTGGAGACACTGATTTTGAAAAACTTGTTGTTGGACCAGGAGTATCTACGTAAGACTCTTCCCTTCATCAAGCCTGAATACTTCTCGGAGAGCACTGAGAGAGTGCTCTTCGGAGTAATCGACAATTTCTACAAAAACTACACTGAAATCCCCGCAAAAGAAGCATTGACTATTGAGGTCCAGAACCTCAGGAACCTTACTGATGATCAGTTCAAGGGTATCAATGCTCTAATCGATTCTCTTGACGATGAGAAGTCTGATCATAAGTGGATTATCGATACTACTGAAAAGTGGTGTAAAGAACGTGCTATATACTTAGCGCTAATGGAGTCTATCAAGATCGCTGATGGCAGCGATGAGAAGAAGACTCCTGATGCTATCCCACACATCCTCAGCGAGGCTCTTAGCGTCTCGTTTGACAACCACATTGGACACGATTACATAGACGATTATGAGGAAAGGTACGATTCTTACCACAAAGTTGAATCTAAGATCCCCTTTGATATTGAACTCTTCAACAAAATTACGAAAGGTGGTCTCCCTAACAAGACTCTCAATGTCGCTCTTGCTGGTACAGGCGTCGGGAAATCTCTATTCATGTGCCACATGGCTAGCGCCTGTCTCATGCAGGGAAGGAACGTTCTCTACATCACTCTTGAAATGGCAGAGGAGAAAATTGCTGAGCGAATTGACGCAAACCTCCTCAACGTAAACATTCAGGACCTTACAACTCTTCCGAAGATGATGTATGAGAATAAGGTCATAAATATTGCTAAGAAGACCCAAGGCAAACTGATCGTTAAAGAGTACCCTACTGCCTCTGCTCATGCTGGACACTTCCGTGCTCTCCTCAGCGATCTCAATCTCAAAAAGTCTTTTAAGCCTGATATCATATTTGTGGATTATCTCAATATTTGTACCTCTTCGCGTTACAAAGGGGCTGCCAATATTAATTCCTATACACTTGTTAAGTCTATTGCTGAGGAGCTTAGAGGTTTGGCTGTCGAAGCCGAGGTCCCTATCGTATCTGCCACCCAGACCACTCGTTCTGGTTATGGTAGCAGCGATGTTGAGCTTACTGACACTTCTGAATCCTTTGGTCTCCCTGCTACTGCTGATCTTATGTTTGCCCTTATTTCTACAGAAGAGCTTGAACAGGTTGGACAAATTATGGTGAAGCAGTTGAAGAACCGATACAATGATCTTACGGTTAATAAGAGATTTGTCGTGGGCATTGACAGAGCAAAAATGAGACTGTATGATTGTGAACAGTCGGCACAGCAAAACATTCTTGATTCAGGTCAAGAGGTTGTGTCTTTCTCCGATATGAAATCTAAGTTTGGGGAATTTCAATTTTGAACAAACACGAAAAGCGTCGCGATGCTCTCGGATTATTCTATGAGTCTGTGCTAAAGCCAGACTCTGAACTCCGACAGTGTGCTCATAACCAAGAGTGCTTCCATGAACTCATGGAATGGAGGCAAGAAGTGTTAGAGTACCTCGACCATCGTCGAAACCAAGAATTCCACTATTGACAATCGCCTAGCATCCATCTTATAATTTCTTGATACCAGCAAAATATTATGTCTATTGATTTTGACCGCTACGAACAGTTCGTTGACGCTGTAACGTCTGATGCTTCTAAGGATTTTGTCGATCTTGCTGACCGCCTTGTTGAGCTTGATCGAGAAGGTGCCAATATTGAGCGTCTTCTTACTGCTGGCGTTGGCATTAATGCTGAAGGTGGAGAATTCCTTGAGATCATTAAGAAGATGGTCTTCCAAGGTAAGCCTTGGAACGATGATAATCGTGAGCATCTCATCATTGAGCTCGGTGATCTTCTTTGGTATGTTGCTCAGGCAACTCAAGCACTAGGCGTGTCCTTTGATGAGGTCATTGAAGTCAACGTGAAGAAGCTAGAGAAGCGTTACCCTGGTGGTGAGTTTGATATTTACTACAGCGAGAACCGCTCTGCTGATGATCGCTGATGCTTAGCTTCTGGATCCACTTGGTAGCATTCTTCCAAGTTGTAGTGATGAATTGTATTCAACCTGTCAACTGGAAGTATTGCTATCGGGTGGACCAGTGGTTGATTCCAGATCTTGTAGAAGGATACGAGCTCTGGTCTGGTAAGAAGCATCCTTATCAGAATGAAAAAGAATACTTGTCTGAGCATGATCGTTAATTTATTTCCCACTTCTATCTACAAGGCAGAGATGCCTGAGTATATCAACTGGGTAGAGAAGAGGTGGACTGAACATAGATTTAACACTGATGAAAGTTTGACTGGTGAGATGGAGGGTCAGGTGCTTGTTCACCATGACTCTTACCTCACCTCTTTTTTTGTTGAGCTTAATGAGCACCTCAAAGAGTACCTTGAGACTTTCTTGGTTGACTATGACATCCACTTCATGAAAACTTGGTACTCTGTTACTGATGAAAAAAGGTCTGTTCCCCACCATAATCACGATCCTGCTCATATTTCATGGGTCTACTATGTTTCTGGGGAAGACCCTCTCTGCTTTGCCAAAGA
>Ga0255768_10000570_pt1 | contig 38014 bp, 29 predicted proteins | sample 071ome_33_FD_179983 | JGI IMG/M metagenome (GOLD analysis project Ga0255768, IMG submission 179983) | Coastal salt marsh microbial communities from the Groves Creek Marsh, Skidaway Island, Georgia - 071412AT metaG (version 2) | ecosystem: Environmental > Aquatic > Marine > Intertidal zone >... | reverse complement strand
GTTCGAGAAAGACAATGATTCCTCTTCCGGTAGCAAAGCGGATTATATATTTAGAGAGTTTGGTGATGATGGTGTGGAAATGATTAGCATCTGTTTCGAAATGAAAAATGAAAGTGATACCACAGCCACTAAAAAGAAAAATGAAGACTTTTTCAAAGAACTGGATAAAGATCGCAAAGAGAAAAAATGCGAATATGCCATCCTAGTTTCACTTCTAGAAGCAGACAGTGAATTATACAACACCGGTATTGTTGATGTTTCACATCGATACGAAAAAATGTATGTAATTAGGCCTCAATTCTTCATACCCATGATTACACTTCTTCGTAATGCAGCTTTAAGTTCCTATGAAACTAAACAAGCCTTGGCAAGAGAACGAGATCACAATATCGACATTACTAATTTTGAAAATAAGATCAATCTATTCAAGGAAGGTTTCGAGAAAAATGTAGATCTCGCGCGTAGAAAATTTGATGAAGCTATTCTTGAAATAGATAAAACAATAACACATCTTCAAAAAACTAAAGAGGCACTATTGTCTTCAGGAAATAACCTAAGATTAGCAAATGACAAAGCTCAAAACCAATTAACTATAAGAAAGCTTACTTATGGTAATCCAGGTATGGCTGAACGTTTTAAGAATTCATGATCGAAGTATTACTACAGATTCGGGATGGAATTACTAAAGATGCGATTTTGACAGAAGCGACCAGGATGTTTGGTTTCAAAAAAATCAACTGACGAAATGAAAAGGATTATAAAAAAAGAAATTATTGCCTTAAGAACAAAGCCATCAAATCTTATTAACTTCCGAGAAGGAAGTTATTTTATCCATAATTGAGTAATAAAATGAATCAAAATCCAGAACAAATAGCGCGAGATAAAATCGATCAGATGCTGGTTAATGCTGGTTGGTTGGTTCAGTCTAAAGAAGAGATAAATCTATCTGCAGGTAAAGGAGTTGCGTTAAGAGAAACAAATACAGAATCAGGTTCTGCGGATTACATTCTATTTGTAAATTCTAAGGCGGTTGGTGTTATTGAGGCGAAGGCAGAAGATCTAGGTTTTAAACTTTTGCAGGTTGAAGAACAGTCGGCACGTTATTCAAAAGACGCAATTAAAATAGGGAAATTCACCCTTGAGAGTGAGAAACCTTTTGTGTACGAAAGTACGGGAACGGTTACAAGATTTACAGATTACAGAGACCCTAAACCAAGAGGTAGAAATGTCTTTAGTTTTCATAAACCATCTACAATTGAGGGGTGGATCAAAAAAGGAATCTCATTAAGAGAAAGACTATTATCGCTCCCAAACTTAGACACGACAGGACTGCGTCCAGCGCAAATAGTTGCCATTGAAAATTTAGAGAATTCTTTCAAGAGAAATCGTCCAAAGGCACTTATTCAGATGGCTACTGGTGCAGGAAAAACATTCACCGCCGCAACATTTATCTATCGATTATTAAAACATGTAGATGCCAAACGAATTCTGTTTCTTGTTGACACCAAAAATTTGGGAGAACAAGCTGAACAAGAGTTTATGACATTTCAACCCAATGATGATAACAGAAAGTTCACAGAGTTATATAATGTTCAACGATTGACCTCTAGTTACATCGCATCGGATAGCCAAGTGTGTATTTCTACTATTCAAAGACTCTATTCAATCTTAAAAGGTGAGGAACTAGATGAGGGTGCTGAAATTGAAAATCCCGAAGAAAATATATGGTTGAAAAATCAAATGACTAAAAAACAAGCGGTCCCTGTGGAATACACTGAAAAAGTACCGATTGAACAGTTTGATTTTATCGTAATTGATGAATGTCATAGATCCATTTATAATTTATGGAAACAAGTCTTGGATTACTTCGATGCGTTTTTAATTGGATTGACCGCAACCCCAGACAAGAGAACATTTGGGTTTTTTAATGAAAATGTAGTCAGTCAATACACCTATGAGGAATCTGTTACTGATGGGGTGAATGTCCCTTATGATGTTTACACCATTGAAACTGAAATCTCTCAAAAAGGGGAGACTATTAAAGCGGGTTGGTTTATCGATAGAAGAGATAAATTGACAAGGCAAAAACGTTGGCAACAAGAAGATGAGGATACCGAGTATAAGAAGAATGACCTTGACAAGAAGGTTGTTAATCCAAGTCAGATTCGAAATATTATTAAGGAGTTTAAAAATGCCCTGAGAACTCAAATTTATCCGAATCGATTTGATAAAAATGGTGACTACGAGGTCCCCAAAACATTAGTTTTTGCCAAAACAGATAGTCACGCTGATGACATCATAAAGATCATCCGAGAAGAATTTGATGAGGGGAATGATTTCTGTAAAAAAGTTACTTATAAAATAGATGAAGACCCTAAATCTGTCTTAAATCGATTCAGAAACTCATATTACCCTCGGATCGCGGTTACTGTTGATATGATTGCAACTGGAACTGATGTAAAACCATTGGAAGTTTTATTGTTTATGCGTGATGTTAAAAGTGTCAACTATTTTGAACAAATGAAAGGAAGAGGGACCCGAACCATAAACAATGATTCCTTACAAATGGTCTCTCGAACTGCAAAGAGTAAAACCCATTTTGTGATTGTGGATGCCATTGGTGCTACGAAATCAAAGAAAACAGATAGTCGTCCTCTTGAAAGAAAACCCACTGTTCCTATGAAAGATCTCTTAGATGCCGTCACGATGGGTGTAGCCGATGAAGATTTGTTCTTGTCATTATCAAATCGATTGATTCGACTTGAAAAACAAATTACAGAGAAGGAGAAGGATAAGTTATTAGAATACACAGGAGGTAAAAATCTTAAACAAATTACCAAGGAACTTATCAATGCCTATGATCCTGATGAAATAGAACAAAAATCTAAAGTTGAAATTGAAAAAATTCCGATTGAGGAAAGAACACCTCAACTAATAGAGGATACTAAGAAAAAAGTACAAGAGGACTTAGTTAGAACCGCTGCAGCGACATTCAATGGAGAACTCAACAATTACATTGAAAACGTAAGAAGAGAACACGAACAAATCATTGATAGTGTAAATATTGACTCAGTAACCAAAAGTGAATGGGATAAATCCTCAATTGAAAATGCAGAAATCATTCTTAATGACTTTAAAGCGTATTTGGAACTCCATAAAGACGAAATCAAAGCATTGAGTATATTCTACAATCAACCTTATAACAGAAGAGAAATCACTTTCTATATGATAAAGGAGGTGATGGATAAAATCAGTCTAGACAAACCCTTGCTAGCACCAGTATCAGTATGGAACGCATACGCTACAGTTGAAGAAGTGAAAAGTGAATGTCCAAAAGATGATCTAACTGCATTGGTTTCGTTAATCCGAAGAGCATGTGGAATTGACAGTGAGCTAACCTCTTATGACAAAACAATTGAGACCAACTTTAAGAATTGGATTTTCAAACAAAATGCAGGACAACACAATCGATTTACCCAAGAACAAATGGATTGGTTACGTCTTATCAAGGATCACATTGTAAGTAGTTATCATATTGAAATTGATGACTTGGACTACACCCCCTTCGATAGTAAAGGTGGGAGGGGTAAAATGTATCAACTCTTTGGTAACGAAATGAATGAGATTATTAACGACCTCAATGAAGTATTAGCAGCATAATGAGAGAAGATTGGATAGAGTCTGAATTACAGTTCATTGCAAAAATTGAATGGGGAAACACTTCAATTACTAAGAAATCTTATGAGTTAAATGGTTACACCGCATATAGTGCTGCAGGACCTGATGGTTTTCTTCCCCAAGCTGAATGGTTCGGAGAAGGGGTTGTTCTTTCAGCAATTGGTGCTAATTGTGGTAAATGTTTTTATGCTGATGGAGAATGGGCAGCAATAAAGAATACAATTGTTATTCAAACAGTTTCTGTTAACACTAAATATTTGTTTCATTATTTGAATAATAAGTTTAAATGGAAAATATCAGGAACTGGACAACCATTTATAACTCTAAAAAATGCAAGACAAAATCTAGTCCCACTTGCCCCCCTCACCGAACAACGTGCCATAGTAGCGAAAATAGAAGAACTCTTTTCAGATTTAGATAAAGGGGTGGCTGACCTCAGAAAAGCACAAGACCAATTAAAAGTCTATCGCCAAGCGGTTTTAAAAAAAGCGTTTGAGGGTGAGTTGACGAAATCTAAAGATTTATTAAACAAAACTAAACTCAAAAAAATTGTTCGATTTTCTCAAGGAATACAAGTCCCAAAACAAGATCAAAAATTAAACTTTCAAAAAGGAGATGTTCGTTTTCTTAGGATTATTGACTTTACTCAAGGTAAAGATTCGCCCAGATTTATCAAAAATCCAGGTGTAAAATATATTGTTAGTTCAGATGATATATCTATGGTTAGATATGGAGCTTCAACAGGCCATATTTGCACAGGTATAAATGGAGCAATTGCAAATAATATTTTTAGAATAATTCCTACTGTTCAGCTTGAAAATAAATTTTTATTCTACTTTTTCAAATCTCCCTATTTTCTAGAAATCCTAAAGAAAAGAGTAAAAGGAGTCGCGATGCCAGCAATAAGCTTTGGATTATTAAATGACATTGAAATTAATTTTACTTCAGATGAGAGGCAACAGAATTTAATAGTTAAAGCTATTGAATCTCGTTTATCCGTTTGCGACAAGGTGGAAGAAAGTATCAATGAGAGTTTAGAGAAATCCAAAGCATTACGTCAAAGTATTTTAAAGAAAGCCTTTGAAGGCACTTTACTTTCCAAAGATGAAATAGAGAAATGTAAAACTGCGCCAGATTATGAGCCTGCAGCGGTTTTATTAGAAAAAATAAAAAACTTATAACATGACAGACTCAAGTATTATATCAAAAATATGGAACCTAGCTAGTGTACTCCGCGATGATGGTGTTGGTTATGGAGACTATCTAGAACAAATTACCTATTTGTTATTTCTTAAAATGGCAGATGAATTGAATAAACCTCCTTACAATAAGGGTTTAACTTTTCCTAAATTAAAAGACGTTGAGGGGAATGAGATTGAGAACGGAGAAATCTGTAATTGGGAAACTTTATCCGCGAAGAGAGGTGCTGAATTAGAGTCGTTCTACAGTCAATTATTAAGAAGTCTTTCAACGGAAAAAGGAATGCTCGGTCAGATTTTTACCAAGAGTCAAAATAAAATTCAAGACCCTTCAAAACTCCTTAAAGTAATCGACCTCATCAATAAGGAAGATTGGAATATGATGGGTGCAGATATCAAAGGAAAGATCTATGAAGGTCTATTGGAAAAGAATGCAATGGACAGTAGCGGAAGTTCTGGTGCTGGTCAATATTTTACACCAAGAGCACTAATCAAGTCAATAGTTGCGTGTATACAACCAAAACCACTAAAAACAATTGCGGACCCTGCGTGTGGTACAGGTGGATTTTTCTTAGCAGCATACGATTGGATAGTTGAGAATAATTCCCTTGATCGAGAGGAAAAGGAATTTTTAAAGAACAAGACCTTCTACGGTAATGAAATTGTCGCAAACACTCGTAGAATGTGTTTAATGAACATGTATCTACATAATATAGGTGAGATTGATGGGGATACTCCTATTAAGTCTGCTGATGCGTTAGTTTCAGATGATGGACTAAGAGTAGATTATGTGTTGGCAAACCCTCCCTTTGGAAAAAAGAGTAGTATTACCATTACCAATGAAGATGGTGAAGCCGAAAAACAGGACATGAGTTATAATCGTCAGGATTTTTGGGAGACCACTTCGAATAAACAATTAAACTTCTTACAACACATCAAGACAATGTTGAAGATAAATGGGGAAGCGGCAGTTGTTCTACCTGATAATGTTTTATTTGAAGGTGGTGCGGGTGAAGAAGTAAGAAAACAACTTTTGAAAACCACTGAACTACACACAATCTTACGTCTCCCCACAGGAATATTCTACGCACCTGGCGTGAAGGCGAATGTACTGTTCTTTACCAATAAACCCGCAAGTAAAGAAGCATGGACTAAGGAAATATGGTTTTATGATTACAGAACTAATATTCATCATACCCCTAAAAAAAGGGTAATGACAATGGATCATTTAGAGGAGTTCATAAATCTATATAACTCAGAAAATATCAATAGAAGATCAGAAACTTGGTCTAAAGATAATGAAGAAGGAAGATGGAGAAAATACTCTTACGAAGAGGTATTGGAAAGGGACAAAACAAGTCTTGACATCTTCTGGATTAAAGACAAGAGTTTAACAGACTTAGATAATCTTCCTGATCCAGATATTCTAGCCAATGAGATCATTGAAAACATTGAGTCTGGTCTTAGTAGTTTTAAAGAAATTATGGAGTCTATTGGGGAGAGCGAATAACAGAAGTTTTAAATGAAGTTATAGAGAATAATCTAGAATGTAAGAGATTAAAAGATTGCTTTTCCCAATACATCGTAACTAAGCAAGACTTCTTCACTCATCTTTACACCAACATAGCTGTCTTGTACTTCTAAATTTTTCCATGAAGGGATTAATTCTAAGTCTCCGAAATAAAAAACCTGTTCAGGCTTGTCATAATCTATAGGACAAGCAATCCAATATTTATGATACTTCTTTATTCCAAATTTTTCCAGCAATAGCATAGAAGCCCTCTCTAATTTATACTTCGACTTTTTTTTAACCAGTATATTGTACTGGCGATTTAGTTTACCATCTCCTGGGTTGTATTTGTTTCTGGTCTTAGAAGAAAAAGCATACCATTCTCCTTTCTTTTTAGCAAGAAGATCAAAAACAGGAAAATTGTGGACGACAGAGTTTAGATCAATGATATTTTCATAACCATTTTCTTTCAACAGTCGAATTCCATTGATTTCTCCCCAATCTCCAATTTGTTGTTTATCTATAATCATAGGATAAAATTCTTCTTAACTTAAGGACTATAAATTACCAAGAATAATTATATCTGAACATGATAAAAAATTAATAAAACCTAAGGTTAAAAAATCTTTGATGCCACCTACAAGACTTTCAAAATCATCCTTTATCCGCGGTTTACAATGCGAAAAGTCGCTTTATCTATATAAGCACCACTATAAGTTAAAAGACCCTACTCCCTCATCACTACAAGCGGTGTTCGATCAGGGGACAAGTATTGGTTTATTGGCGCAAGAACTATTTCCCCATGGTGTAGATGCTTCACCCGAAAATCATTTTAAAATGGCTGAATCGGTTGGGAAAACTCTTGACTTTATCTCTCAAGGTCAAACTGTTATCTATGAAGCTACCTTTTTATACGATGACGTCCTTGCTGCTTTAGATATCTTGGTAAATGATGAGGATGGTTGGAAGGCATATGAGGTCAAAAGTTCAACCAAAGTCTCGGACACTTATGTCAAGGATGCAGCAATACAATATTATACAATCAAAAACTCAGGTTTAGATCTTAAGGACATCTCAATAGTTTACATCAATAATCAATATGTAAAGAATGGGGAGATTGACATAAATGAACTCTTTATGATTGAGTCTGTGTATGATCAAGTTTTAGACTTTCTCCCTCGAATTCCGAATGAAGTTAGAAGACTTAAAGATGTAATTGAGAGCCCTGATATACCTCCAGTTGATATTGGTCCTCATTGTTCTGATCCTTATGATTGTGATTTTAAAGGAACGTGTTGGAAGCACATTCCTGAATACTCAGTTTTTGATATTTCAAGGCTCAATAAAGACAAGAAATTCGATTTGTATAAACAAGGGATAATATCATTGAATCAGATTGACCTTGGTCAAACAGATCTGAATCCAAATCAAGTATTACAGGTTCAATCGGAATTGAGTGGATCGGTTCATATTGACTTAAATGAAATAAGAAACTTTACAAATGGATTAAATTACCCCCTATACTTTTTAGATTTCGAAACTATAGGTCCTGCTATTCCCATTTATAATGGTAGTCGACCATATGAGCAATTGGTATTTCAATATTCACTTCATATTAGAGAAACTCCAACATCAGAAATTGAACATCGAGAATATCTCGCATATCCAACTGAAGACCCAAGAGTTGGATTCATAGAACAACTCATTCAAGACTGTGGTAGTAACGGTGATATATTAGTTTACAATATCGGTTTTGAAAGAGGAAAAATAAACGGATTGATAGAAGCTTTTCCTCAGTATATACTTGAGCTAAGCAGAATCGTAGGTAGACTAAAAGATTTAATGACTCCTTTTCAACAGAAATGGTATTACACCCCTGAGATGAAAGGGAGTTACTCTATTAAGTCTGTTCTTCCTGCGTTAATTCCTGAACTTTCATACAACGATCTTGAAATTAAAGATGGCGGAACCGCATCAAACACATTTCTGTCAATAGTAAATGGAACATTTCAGGGCGATTTGCAGGTTGCAAGAAAACAATTATTAGAATATTGTAAACTAGACACTTATGCAATGGTCAAAATTCTAGAGAAATTGACCCAAATATAAATGCAGAGTTAAGCTTTAATCTTAAAATTGAAATTTAAATAGGTATAATCTCCAGTAGTCTTCAAAGTTATTTCTATTTCATCACTACTAGATCTATTGAGGAATTTTAAAAGCAAGCCTTTCAGATACGACTCTTCTGTTGATTCTAATTCACTAGTACAAAATATCAAGCTCTCAGCCTCGATTCCATCCCAGACCCACATTTCATGCCTACAATCGATTTTATCAATTTTCAGAAATCGATAGGATTGAATAATTGTGTCAGGTTCTACATTAATATTTTTGAATTTCTCCATAATTAATTTAAAATTAATATCCTTCTATAAAAGACCTTCAAAATATTTTCGAATTAAGCTTTCATTTAAATCTTGAGAATCCTCAACCCCCATACTGTCAACTATATCATCATAATCTGTTATCCATATTACCTCCTTAGCCGTTTTAAAACCTAATGAAATATCTGTTCCGTGAGTACTGCTATTTACTAGCTCTCCAGAACTATAATAGTCCTCATCGGTTATTGGATTATTATATTCCAATCCAGACAAGAGTTCACTCCAGTCAGATGTTTCAAGATGGAAGTATTCCGGTCTTAATTCGAATTCTAACTCCATAGGATCAAAAGAGTATTCGCCAGATTCAGAGGAAGAAGCTTCAAAAATAAATGTTCCCGGCTTGATCCTTGATTCATTCCTTGAGTGTGAGGGTCTATCTCCAAAAGCAATATCGATTGAGTCCTCATAATTAGGCCCTTGAATCGAAAGAGGAATTATTGATGTGATAAGGCCATATTCACTTTCTCCATATTCATACCAATTCTGCGAACAATGATCATACCATGAAGCTTCGTCGTCAGAAAGAATTGATTGCGTTAACTCATCAATGATTGAATCAAAATCCTTTTCTGAATAGATATACTCCGCTAAAGATTCATTATTTAATTCAAAGTTTACGGAATAGGTAACCCTTTCTAAATTTTGTAATTTCTCTTTAAATGACTCCTTTAATTCATTTTTTAAATTACCATTCTCAATTAAACCTAATAGCTTGTAACGATCCTTCAGATCCTCATCCTTATAATCCTTCACTTTAGAAAATACTTTCTTTCTAACCCATGAATATTTATTATCTCTTAAATCATTTAGTATAGACTCTGAACAATTAGGGTTATCAACTAAACCTAGCAGTTTATAGGAATAAGAATAGGTATCGTCGTTTTCATTTATGATATTAACAAGCTCTTCCGTAGTGAATATAGGATTTGAAGCTATATTTTCAAGAACAGTAAAATCCCCATGATTCATGAGCTCTGTTAATTGTTCTTTTGTCAGCGATTTATTCTTGCTTAAACGAACCATTGTATTATACGATCCATGTTTTAAATAAGTCTCTAGATCAACTTCCAAGAACTCCTCCCAGTGCTCAAAGAGAAAATCACTTTTAGCTCTATAGTGATCACAATTATTTAAGAAGAGTTTGATCTTACTTTTTACTTCATCAAATCTTGCTTCGTGTGGTGTAGTTTCATTGACATAATTAGTGAAAACCTCTAAAGCGTTAGGATATTTGGTTTTATATTTTTCACCCAAAACTTTAGCGTAATGAAGAAAATAGTCTTTATCTCCACTATAAGACTTTATCGTAGCCTTTATTTCTATTTCAGCTTGATCAATATTAGAATCCAAGAGGTATGCCTTAGATAAACCATACCTAAAGAGTTCATTCCAATCGTCGATTCTTATAGCTTCCTTGAAGGATTTGATTGCGTTCTTGGGGTCGTTTAAGGATAGATAAATATTTCCTAAATTATTATGATCATAAGAATATTCAGGATTCAATTCTATTGATTTTAGATATGCATCTCGGGCCTCAGAGAATAAATTCATCTTTTTATAGGAACTACCTACATATGACCACCAAGTCCACTCCTTTGGAAACACCTTGCTCCCCTTATCTACAATTTCCTTAATGGATTTCTCATCTTTTAGAATTGAGATTAATAACTTGTAAGCAGGTAAATGCTCGTTTTCCTCAATGCATTTTCTTAGGTCTTTTATTGCTGAATCTACATTTATTAATTTCAATCCTTCAACGGTAAATTCTTGTTTTCCTACAACCTCTCCACTTATAATTTTTGCTCTGTGGTAAAGCGCATCAATATTATTTGGATTGAGGTCTAATACTAGTGATAGAGATTCTAATGAAATCTCATGATTATACTGTCCTTTATTTTCGCCTTGGTTATAATAATGTTTTAGAACACCTCTGTTAAACAATGCAAGCTCAAGAATTTCTCTGTCCCCGTTTAAAATCAATTTAGAATCCTCAAGATCTTTTACTGCCAAAGGATCCTGGAAGAGTGTATCTGTAGGAATATTTTTTGAAGAAAGGATAGCATAGTAATGTTTCCACAGATTTGCTTTATCATATTCATTTCCAGCAATGTAATATTCATTAGCCTTTTCAAAGTTCTGATTGTAGTGATATAAAAGTGCGAGGTTAGTAGAAATGTGTGTGCAATTTGTATAATTAGGGTATCTACTATCTAACTCCACTAATTTCTCATAGGAAGCGAGAGCTTCCTCAAATCTCTTCAATTGAAATAATGAATCTCCGTACCAGTGGAAAGCCCATTTATAACTAGAATCTAATTCAATAACCTTCTCAAATTGACTAATTGCATTGATATAATCATTTAAGCCATAATAAGCCCTGCCTAAATTGTGATAGGTCCACTTATTAGAAATTGCTTTAGAATAGGATTCTACAGAGCCAGAAAAATCATTCATCATCAACTGGGAATAACCCAATCCAGAAAAAGCATAAGGGTTAATCCCTTCATGATTAAATTCGATAGCAAGCTTAAAATTTACTATTGCTTCTTCATAGTTATTGATATTTTTGGCTGCTTCACCCATGAAATAAAACGTTTGGGCATCTTTGTATTTATCACTTAAATCGATGCACCTCTTAAATGCATCGAGAGATTCAGCATACTTCTCGGTATTCTTGTAACCGTAAGCCAATCGCAAGAAAGCAAAGGCATTCTTATTGTCTATTGAAACCGCCTTTTCGTATGAAGAAATCATATTTATCCAGTCCTCTTTTTTGTGATAAATTTCTCCCGCTTCTTGAAACAAATAATATCTGGAGGTGGTATTCCTAGGCTGTGTAGGGTTGTCTTGAATCCCTTTATTTAGTAATTCTAGAGCTTGATCCAACTCCCCAATAGCGACAAGCTGATCGGAACAATGGGTAATAGCGTATATATTATGCGGGTTTATTTCAATTGCCTTAGTATATCCCTCGATAGCTGATTGTGAATCACCTAAGTATTTGTGACAAGCACCGATGTGTGCAAACCCAAAATCATCATCTGGTTTAACTTTAACGTAAAAGTTATAATGTTTTAATGCTTCGTTGTATTTTTCGAGGCATTCATAAGAATATGATAAATATCGAAGTACATCTTTAACCTTTGAAGGAACCTCAGAATAGTTATTGGATGAATTCACTGAATTAAAATATTCCTCAATGGAGTTGTTAAGTTCAAATGACAAATATTTTAAAGACCAATCAATACATTCTTCGTATCTATCTGCATAATATGCGTTTTTGGAGTAATCAAAATAATTATCGTGGTAATGCCAGTTTACTGAGTAGGTTCCAATTTTCTCATCATCAAACTTTAATTCAAAGAGAGAATAAAATCGAATTTCAGAATCTCCAATTTCTCCATCACTGTAGAATTCATTCATTTTCTCTTCTATAATCGATTCTGCATCTTCCAAATCTTCAGCATCAATTTCATATGCAGTGCCTTTCAGAACTTCTACAATTTCTTGGGTATTCTCTATTTCAATTGAATTAATGGAGGTAAGTTTAAGAGTTCCATCCTTAGTTTCCCATAACTCTCTTTCATAGTCCTGAAGATCTTCATGTGTTATTTCACTAAATGGTTTATTCGATAAAAGATTAATTAAGTTACCAATAGGAAGTTCATATTTATAAGTGCCAGTATTCCATTCCATGGTACACTCTAATATTAGATCTCCGTTACCAATACTTAAATCTTCGTATAAACCACTTCCTGCGCTTATTGAAATAGTAATTAGGTCTTCGCTATTTCTCAATTCAAGAAAATCTTTAGGAAGAGCTTCAATTTGAAATCTGATTTTATCTTCTTTAGAAACCATATACTAAGAATTAATTATGACTTTAACCAAATTAAATAATTTTGTAGATTGTTTAACATAAATTAAAAAAATTTAAACAAAACTATTGGTGAAACTATAGTTTCCTGCAAAACAGAAACACTTACGAAAGCATTACTAAACCAAGAATTTGAGATTCAATGTCCAGGAGGAGGAAGATCGACAAAAATGAAACTAGATAAGATATTAAACTCTTCTACCATCAGAACAGCAAAAGGAGAATACAAATTAAACTCCTCAGATAAGTCAAGGATAAAGTCCCATCTAAGAGACATGGAAAGGGAGCAAGAGAGATTTGAAAAGCTAATGGAAAAATATCAAAAATTATCAGTGAATGAATTATCTTTTAAAACCGGCTATTCAGAAGAATATATTCGAAAACTCTTGAAAAAGTAACATGCAAAGTTTTATATAGATTCAAAAGAGACTCTAATAAAAGTTCATTTGAGTATAATTGTACCCTGCGTCTTATTTGGTTCATATTTAATATTTACAAAAAAGGAACCCATTTTCATAGATTAATTGGAAGGGTTTATATGGTATTGATGGGATTTACAGGCATCTTAACCTTATTTATACCTGCTCAGGTAGGTCAAAGGATGTTCAATCATTTCGGGCTACTTCACTGTCTTAATATACTAACCATATATTCAGTTCCGAAGGCCTATTTTGCAATTAAGAGAGGTGATGTTAAAACACATAAGACAGCAATGATTTTATTATACATTGGGGGTATAATTGTTACAGGAAGTTTAGCTATTCTTGCTCCTGGCAGATTTTTAAATACCCTTATCTTTCATTAAAACATCAAAACGTAATTTATTGAGTTATTTACAAGGGTGAAAAAGAATGGACCGATGTATATCCCAAGAAGCTTATGACGAGGTTTCACTTTTACTAAATTATGAATATATCCATTACACAATTTCAGTGACCACCTAATTCACTAAAAGATTTAGTTGTGCTGCAACTTCTGTCAATATGGGGAGCAAAAGCTAAGCCATAGTATTTAAAAGGCTTAACAAAGATTGACAAAGCCCGGATCATTTGATTCGGGCTTTTTATTTGTCCACGATTTTGTCCACTAAATCTGGCTTTTCCTAAAATCAGGCTAAAAATTCGCAAGTTCAATTACTATTCTCAAGGCCTACTGTAAAAACTTTCAATGGATATTTCATTTAGAAGACCGATGGAATAACTACTTTCATAGTTCGTGTATATAAAACTTATTAACGGAGTTGAAATGGGCCAATTGAAATTAAAATGAATTTGGTTTTTATACTTCAAGCCGTTTTCAAAGGATGCATTCGGATGGTTCAATTCTAAATAAGGGTCTAATTGTTCGTTCACACTCCAACTATTCTCCAAGTCAAATATGAAGTAAAGAAAATCTAAATTTGTTTCCTCTTCTGTCGATTTACTAATTGCTGAAGTTCTATACATATCTGATCTTGAAAAATAATTATGAGGGAGATTTCCATTACGTGTATAAGGGAGTCTGCAGCCCTCTGGATACCTATTTCCATTTAGACATGGAATAAATTCAAAATCATATGAAATTATTCCACCAGGCCCCATTATGGTGTTATTAAAAATCTGACTTGGTGATATTTCTATAATATCTCCGGACGAAGTAGCATATGATTTTTTGATAATTGCCATAAACGGATATGCCGCAATTCTTGCCACAACCTTATAGAAAGATTTTAAACTATTTTCAGACCTTAGATAATAAGTTTTGTTTGACGATCTATTTTTTCTTCCTTGATCTCCGACTGTAAGATAAACTGGATATACGGGGATATTTTTATTCATATAATCTTGAACTTCTACTTCATTAAGCGTTAAGGACTCAAAAACAGAATTAATATAATTCACTCCCTGAACAAAGTTTTTGTTTAGAGAAACATCAATTGTTAAATCATTTTTATATTCTTCTTCATCGGATTTTTTGTAAGGGTTTAGTCCGGGGCTTCCTACACCTACATTAAAATCAAATCCTTTTTTTAGAAAAGAATCAAAAACTTCCAAAGCAGATATTAGTGACATTTCCTCGTTTGATTTATAAAGTTCTTTTAACTTCATGTCTGCTGAAAAAAGCCCACCAAAAACTTTTACGCTAACTCCCTTACTTTGTGCGTATTCAGTAAGTTTTGTCAAAGAAACTGTGACTTTATAGGTGCCAAAAAAAGTTTCAGAGTCAGATTTTCCTTTACTTATCAATTCAAAACCCACAACGTTTCCATTACTAATGGTAACTATCTCATCTTTTATGAGTTCATCGTTTAAAATTTCCGTATTTGAAGAAATAAATGCTCCAAAAGCCTCCTCAATTGCTTTCCTTAAAGCATCAGTTTCAGCCTTAGATTCATTAATACCAAAGCCTGTTGTCTTAAGCTCGATAGTTTCTTGACCAAAAGAATGAATTGAAAGAAAACAAAATACGATTGAGAAAAATACTTTATGGAGGTTTTTGTATATATTCATGATCTTCACTTCTATTAATTAGAATAAATTTAAGGAAAAATAGGGCCATCAGAGATTTACTTTTTTACAACCGATAATTCAGTAAAAGAAATTGTGCTTCAACTTTGAATAAGAGGGGGAGCAAAAAAAAGCCCAGATTTATTTCATGCAGCTTTTTTATTTCCGACCCTCGAACGGTGAAAATCGGATGAGAATAGTCTAATGGTGATTTTTAGTAGAAAGACGAGATGACTCGTTGGCCTAAATGATAAAACCTTTATTCTGTGATAGTTGAATGGCTTTACATTTGAATAAATTTATTATTTTAGAATAATAAAAAATATTATGAAAATTAGACTAGGAAATAGCTCATATGGGGATGTTATTTTAACTCTTGACGGAAATAAGGTTAGAAGAGGAAATAGTTCATATGGAGATGTCATTTTAACTCTTGACGGAAATAAGATTAGAAGGGGGAAAAGTTCATATGGGGATGTTATTGCCACTGTCGATGGCAATAAGGTTAGACAGGGAAAAAGTTCATATGGGGATGTTATTGCCACTGTCGATGGCAATAAGGTTAGACAGGGAAAAAGTTCATATGGGGATGTTATTGCTACAATAGAAGGAGGAAGAATGTCAGGAGCAGCTGCAGCGTGTTTTTTGCTTCTTATGTAGATTAAATATTACTGATTCACTAAATGAAGAAGTAGTGTTGCAACTTTGAATAATAGGGGGAGCCATCTTAGACAAGCTATCGAAATTCGATGGCTTTTTCTTTTTCTACAAGGGACTAAAGTGGTTGCAACTTATCATTTCTAAATAACTCTCTCTTCCAAATCAACACTCTAAAAATTACACTACATTATAGGCATCTAAACCACTAAATATGTCAAACACTCCATTGAAAGACCTTAGTTCAATAGACCCTGAACAGCTCCCTGTAGCCAAGCACAAGCTCCATGGATGGAAGCATTTTGCAGGATTATATGCTGGAGAGCACGTAGCTGCAACAGAATTTGTTATCGGTGCAACTTTCGTAGCTCTCGGAGCAAAGACTAAGGATATCCTCTTAGGTTTACTAATTGGGAATCTGTTAGCTGTACTTAGTTGGACCTTCATTACTTCTCCAATCGCTGTAGAGACAAGATTGAGCCTTTACACTTATCTGAACAAGATTGCAGGAGACAAAATGTCCAAGCTATATGATTGGGCTAATGTCCTGATTTTTACTGTTATTTCAGCTGCAATGGTAACCGTCTCGAGTTCGGCAGTGCGATTTGCGTTTAATATACCTGCCCAGTTGAATTGGTACCCCACAAATCTTTGGTTTGTTTTTATTGTCATCTTAGTAGGTATGGTTGTAGTTGCAGTAAGTATCTATGGATTTGATGCAGTTTCTAAATTTTCAAACCTTTGCGCTCCCTGGCTTTTCACAATGTTCATCTCAGGAGCATTGGTGCTATTACCCGCACTTTCATTGAGTGTATTGGGGACTACCCTTCCTGAATCTTGGAGCTCTTTTATAGAAATTGGAGACAAAAGTATTTGGACGGGTATCAATTCGAATGGAGAACCCGGACTCGGCTTATTAGAGGTAATCGGTTTTGCTTGGGCAGCAAACACAATTACTCATTTCGGACTGATTGATATGGCCCTTTTAAGGTTTGCAAAGAAAAAATCTTACGGTTTAGCCACCTCAACAGGGATGCTTTTTGGTCACTATATCGCGTGGGTAAGTGCGGGCATTATGGGTGCGGGCACAGCTGTCATCGTTGGTAAAGGAATCACTTTATTAGACCCGGGAGATGTAGCTTTTTATGCATTAGGCTGGTCAGGGTTTGTAATTGTAATAGTTGCTGGTTGGACAACTGCAATTACCAATCTTTATCGTGCAGGACTGGCCGCTCAATCTGTGTTTACAAATCTTTCGAGATCAATGGCTACAAAGATTGTTGGAGGACTAATGATTGTGGTGGCATGTTTTCCATTTGTCTTCACCCAAATACTTCCATTGCTCACCTATGCAGGTCTTATTGTGGTTCCTGTTGGAGCAATAGTTTTCGCCGAACACCAACTCTTTCCTAAAATAGGACTTACCCGCTATTGGCTTTCGTATCAAAATAAAGAAGTGAGTGTACCGGCAATTGCAGCTTGGTTAGGGGGCTTAATTTTTGGATTTGGGCTCAATTTTTTAAATGTCATATCCTTCTACTATTTATTTATACCTACATGGGTTGTTACCATTATCGTTTATACCCTTTTAGCGAAGCAGTATGGGGCGAAGGAATCTTACGATAATGAAGTGAAACATGCGGAATTAAGAGCAATAGAAATTGAAAGATTTCAAGAACAGCAAGGGATAGAAGAAAAAGCACACATGGTGGTTCGAAAAACATTCCTTAATTCGTTATTGAATAAAGTAGCCATAATCGCATTAGGTATAACACTAATTCTCGCACTGAATACATTCGTAGGAAGTGAAGGAGAATCAGAGTATATAGCAAATAAAGATCTATTTTATAGATACAGCTTTCTCGCAACCATTGTTTATTTCGTAGCTGCCTATTTCGCCCAACCAAAAACAGAACACAAATAATGACCGAGCTAAATCAAGGTAGTATTCAAAATTTAGTTGGTCAACTCAAGTTACCATCCTATAACCGATTTAAGAATACACAAGGAATTGTCCATATAGGTGTTGGCGGCTTTCATAGAAGTCATGAAGCTTATTATATCCACGAACTACTCAAGAGAGGCCAAAGTACAGAGTGGGCTATTTGCGGCATGGGTATTCGCAAAAATGACCAGGCCATTTATGACGCCTTGAAAAGCCAAGATGGCCTTTATTCCTTGATCACCCGATATCCGAATGGCGCTATTGATTCTGAAATCATAGGTTCAATCACCGACTTTATCTGGGCTTTTCAAGATTCTGAAAAGGCCATCGAAAAACTCGCATCACCCGAAACCAAGATTGTCTCACTAACTATAACCGAAGGAGGGTATAATTTTTCAGCGGATACAGGTGAGTTTGATTTCAATAATCCTGATGTGCAACACGATTTAAAAAACCCCTCGAGACCAATTACAGTTTTTGGTTACTTAACTGAGGCACTTCGTCGGCGCAGGGAAGCTGGATCAAAATCCTTTACAATTCTCTCCTGTGATAATATTCAACACAATGGAGATGTTGCTCGAAGAATGATTTTGGCATTTGCCAAACTGCTTGATAAAGAGCTTGGAAGTTGGATAGAGGAAAATACTGCATTCCCAAGTTCTATGGTAGATCGAATAACTCCGGTAACAACCGACGACGACATAGACTATTTAAAGCAAACCTACGCATACTCAGATAAGTGGCCCGTTACCTGTGAACCCTTTATACAGTGGGTAGTAGAAGATGATTTCTCTAATGGCCGGCCTAAACTTGAAGACGTTGGAGTGCAGTTTGTATCTGACGTAAAGCCTTATGAAAAGATGAAATTGAGGCTCCTTAACGCTGGGCATTCTGTACTTGGTATACCCGGTGCTTTGCACGGTTACTCTACAATTAATGAATGCATGGCAGACCCTGTTTTCTCAAAATTTATGCGTGCGTTCATGGATGAGGAAGCAACACCAACTCTTGATCCGCTTTCAGGTATAGACTTAAACAACTATAAGGACACGATTGCATCAAGATTCGCTAATCCTAACATCAAAGACTCTGTAAGTAGAATCTGTTCTGAATCATCTGCAAAGCTTCCTAAGTTTCTATTTGAAACCATTGCTGAGAATAGCTCGAAGCAAGGGGCCTTTAATAAATCTGTTCTAATCTGTGCGGCTTGGTACATTTACCACAAACAAGGAGTAGACGAAAATGGTAAACCTATTGATATCATTGACGACAGCGCCGTGTTGTTGAAACAACAATCGACCACGCCTGCAGAATTTATTAGGACTGAGTCAATCTTTGGTGATTTACACAATCATCAAGGGTTTGCTGAAGCGTTTTTTGAAGCCGTATCTGAACTTGAATCGGGTAAAAAGATTCGCGAACTAATGGAAAGCAGGCTTCACAACTAATTCACTAAAAGAAGAAGTTGTGCTGCATCTTTGAATAATAGGGACGGCCGAGCGTAAAAAATGTCCAGTGGACATTTTTGGTAAAGGAGCGAGCTGGCAAACTGGCAAAATGACAAAACCGTTATACTGTTATAGTGTAACGGTTTTTTATTTTTGTATATGACTGAAAAGCAACTTGATTTCATTATCTCATTTCACACAAAACTTTACCGTCAAGGACCGGGGAGTGACGAGGAAACCCTACAGGCAATAAGGCTTACAGGTTTAAGTGAATCAAACGAATTAAATGTTTTAGACCTTGGATGTGGTACCGGTTCTCAAACCAACCTACTTGCGAATCATCTGAATGGAACCATTACGGCATTAGATTTATTTCAACCCTTCTTAGATGAATTGGAGGATAGAATTAAACGTCCAAATGTTCGCACGTTTCAAGGATCTATGGACGACTTGCCCTTCGAAAAAGAAAGTTTTGACCTTATTTGGTCCGAAGGGGCGGTTTAAAACATGGGATTTGAAAATGGATTAAAATATTTACATCCTTTTCTCAAAAAGAATGGAGTCATAGCGTTAAGCGAAATCACATGGCTAACAAACGAGCGTCCGGCTGAGATAGAAATGTATTGGAACACCGAATACCCCGAAATAGACACTGCTCATGGAAAGATCAGGACACTCCATAAATCCGAATACCAACTCATTGATCATTTCATTCTATCTGAAGAAAGTTGGCTCAGCAATTACTATGGTCCTTTAGAAAAGGAGCTCGCAACTCTTAAGGAAGATCATTCTATAGACGAGGAGACAAAAGAAGTTGTTCAATCCTACCAAAATGAAATAGAACTATACAAAAGGTTCAAGGAGTACTTTGGGTATGGTTTCTATGTCGCTAGGAAGGCGAATTAAGAACTTCTTGGCTGAATCTTTCAATAGTATAAGGCACAACTAATTTGTCAAAATCTCTTGCATTTCGATAAATTCCTTGAACTTTAGGTAAACAATAATTTTCAGTAAAAATGAAAAGAGCATTGGTGATTTCTGGTGGGGGAAGTAAGGGAGCATTTGCTGGTGGTGTAGCTCAATATTTAATAGAACATGAGAAACGTGATTATGATATGTTTTTGGGTACCTCTACGGGTAGTTTACTGATTTCACATCTAGCGCTTCAAAAGCTTGATGCATTAAAAAGCCTTTATACTAGCGTAGATCAACAATCTATTTTCAGTAACAATCCGTTTCGTATTCGAAATGTTGATGGTCAAAAAGTGGTAAGTATCAACCACATTAACACCCTTTGGAATTTTCTGAACGGGAGAAAAACCTTTGGAGAAAGCAAATACCTAAAAGATTTAATTCGAAGAAACGTAACACGCGAGATGTATGAAACAATTCTCGAAAGGGAAAAGGAGGTTATCGTTACTGTGTCTAATCTAACTACCAGTCAAATCGAGTATAAATCGAATAAAGATTGTACCTATGATGATTTTTGCGATTGGATTTGGGGGTCGTGTAATTACGTGCCATTTATGAGCCTATTAGAAAAGGACCATTGTCAGTATGCTGATGGTGGATTTGGTGCTCTAGTCCCTATTCGAGAAGCTATTTTAAGAGGGGCAACTGAAATTGATGCCATTATTCTAGAAACCGAAGTTACTGTGGTGAATAAGTTACCCGCTAAAAATCCGTTTTCACTGCTCTTTGATGTTTTCGACTTCATGCTAACACATGTTGAAAGGCATAATATTACCGTCGGAAAATTAGCGGCAAACAATAAAGATGTTCAACTGAACCTATATTATACTCCAACCATTTTAACCACCAACTCTCTAGTTTTTGATAAAAAAATGATGGGTGAATGGTGGGATTCAGGATATCGGTACGCTAGAGCCAAAAATGAAGAACTAATGAGCGAATTCAGACCCGATATTTTAACAGATCAGGAAATTGAGAAATCAGCTACTGCTCTGCATGAAATAACTGAAGAATTTGAGCAATTAAGATAACTAGTGCACAACCTAATAGATTTAACCACAAGTATGACATAAGGTCTGCATAAAAGACGATAATAACTAGAATTTGGGTAATGATGGCGGCATAAAAAACTGCTTTCCCCTGAATACGCTTGAAGAAAAAAGCGAGTAGAAAAATCCCCAATACGTTTCCGTAAAAAATAGAACCGATGATATTCACCAGCTGAATGAGATTTTCAAATAGGCTAGCTACAGAGGCGATGAGAATTGCGATAATTCCCCAAACTAGTGTAAAGACCTTTGAAACTTTCAAATAATGTCGAGGAGCCGTAGAAGCAGGTGCGTACCGCTTGTAGATATCCAAAGTAGTAATGGTTCCTAATGCATTTAATTCTGAAGCGGTAGAAGACATTGCTGCAGAAAGAATTACTGCGAGTAACAATCCTATTAAACCTACTGGGAGGTTATCTAAAATGTAGTGAATAAAGACATAATCCTTATCGTTTGAAGCAATAGTTGGATCTGCCTCAGCAATCAATTCTTTTGCTCCGTTTCTGAGTTCATTTTCTCTAGCATCTAGCATTTGGATCTCGCTTTGAAGTAAGGCTATTTCAGTAGTCGCACCCTTATCATTTACTTCTAAATAATTCAATTGAAGTAACCTTCTCTCCTTTTGAATATCGGATAGTTCATCACTTAATGTTTTGTATTCTTCTTGGTAATCTGGAGCTTGTAAAACTACTCTAGCGGCCGGATTAAAGTGGATTGGAGTGTAATTGAATTGATAAAAAACAAAAACCATCACCCCTACAAAGAGTATGAAGAACTGCATGGGAATTTTGAAAATTCCGTTAAAGGCTAATCCCAGTTGGCTTTCTCTTTTCGATTTCCCAGACAAATAACGTTGTACCTGACTTTGGTCGGTTCCAAAATAAGAGAGGGCTAGAAAAAACCCGCCCGTGATACCGCTCCAAAAGGTGTAGCGATTGTTGGGGTCAAGACTAAAATCTAACACCTCTAATTTACCCGATTGATCTGCTATAGTAAGGGCGTCAACAAAGGACACCTCCGAAGGTAGTCCTGAAATAATCATGTACAAGGCGACAAACATCCCTCCCATGATCACAAACATCTGTTGTTTGTGTGTAACATTTACCGCTTTAGTACCTCCACTCACTGTGTAAAGGATTACCAAACCTCCAATGGCTACTACCAACAATTTTAAAGGCCAGCCTAATACCGCAGAAAGTATGATAGCTGGTGCGTAAATAGTGATCCCTGCAGACAGGCCTCTTTGAACTAAGAATAGTATTGCCGTTAAGGTTCTCGTTTTCGCATTAAATCTATTCTCTAGGAACTCATACGCCGTTTGAACGTTCAATCGGTAATACAAAGGGATAAAAACCAAGATAATTACCACCATGGCAATGGGAAGACCAAAGTAGAATTGGACGAATCCCATGCCGTCATGATAAGCTTGGCCTGGAGTGGATAGAAAGGTTATGGCTGAGGCCTGAGTAGCCATCACAGATAGCCCTATGGTAGCCCAATTAGCTTCTTTTCCGCCCAGAACATAGTCCTTAATATTTTGAGTACCTCGGGTTTTCCAAATCCCATAAGTCACAATAAATATTAGGGTAGACAGGAGGATGATCCAATCAACTAACTCCATATTCTTAGTTCTTTTCTGAAGGATTTGAAGATGACGAATTCACTCCCAATGAGATTATATTTGTGATCAGTTTATACGCCCCTGGCACTCCGGCAGGTAGTTCTCTGAAAAAGCTAAGGCCTGTGTAGACGAAATATCCATCACCCAGTGGTGCGACTAGTAAACTTCCTTTTTTTGGGGCTTCAGACTGGTCATGCATTTCTAAAATTGGAATATAGGATTTGTCCCATCGATTAGGGAAATACAAACCTCTTTCCTGTACCCAACCTTCAAAATCCTTCTCAATAATCTTATTTGGAAACGATAAGACCGGATGATTCGGCTGCAAAAGTTTCACCACTGCATTTTCTTCGGTTACCCTATCTGAGGAATTCGTCAACGGGAATGGTGCAATAGGGATCTCATTATTCCCTCTTCGATTTGCTGTATTGTACTGACTAATTAAAACCCCGCCTTGTGAGACATAATCTAACAATTCTTGTTTCTTGAGAGCTAAACCTTCGATCACATTTAATGCTCTTACCCCTAGAATTACAGCATCATACTTTTTGAGTGCATTCGTCGTGATTGTCGAAGGTTCAATCTGTTCGACATCATAACCTATAGCTTCTAAACTTTGAGGCACCTTGTCTCCCGCACCCATAATGTACCCGACATATTCACCCTTTTTTTGTAAATCCAAACGCACAAATTTCGATGCTGCATTCACCAAAACCCGCTGAGTTGGTATATGGTCATAGGTGATAGAAATAAGGTTTTTTGTATATGATTTAGCATTTACCCTAGCCTCTACAGTGGCAATAGTTTCAGTAGCCTGCTTAGGTGGAGAAACGGTAAATTTTAAGGACACTTGTTTGCCCTCTTCGGAGAGATTAAAGGATTGTATCAAAGGCTCTACCTTCCACTCTTTGGGAAGGTGTAAGCTAAGCTCACCTATCTGGTTAGGCGCAAAGGATTGTACATTCACCACCACCTCTTTAGTCAACTGATCTGCAAACAGAACTACATCATCTGAAAGTGCTACAGAAATTGGAGGTACTACTTTAAATCTTTCCCAAAGCTCTCCTTTGTCTGGTTTTGCATACCGATATACAAGCGGTAAGTTAATAGGCATAAGAATATCACCAATGCTCAAGAGGACCTCTGCACTTACAGCCGGCGGAGACTCTGGCAGCCCTATCAAACGTTGATCTTCTACCTTATACATCCCCAAACTAGGCGACTCATTGAGCCAATATGGATTACTAAATTCCGTCGATTCTTGTATTTCTAAAGGCAGAACTATAGCTGTGTTAATATTAGCCTCTAAAGGCTTTTCAACGATCGAACTCAGCATTTTCGCACCCTTAATTTGAATCTGCCTTACGCTGATTAGGGAGGTGTTTCTAGCTAGCAACTTTATCGTGGCACTAATACTCTCTCCAGGGGTGGCATAAGCTGTACTTGTCTCAAAAGCTAAGTACAGACCAGAGATGTCCTTAATTAAATTGACAATTTGTTCGCTTTTCTGTGTTTTCCAAAATTCATCTTCGATTTGCTGAATCAAGGAATAGGCTCGAAGTAAATCAGGTAAATGTACTGCAGGATTTTTGAAGTCAAAATTTTCCTCAATCGGTAAGAGTAAAGCTTGTATTTTATCTCCTTCTGGGATACGTGTCCATGAAGTATTGATCCCTTGAAATATATCTTGACCTGCTAAAGACTCTCCTTTGAGTAATTCAAGATACTCCATATCTTTTCCTCGACTGTTTAGCCTACCAAAACCTTGACAAAGGTGCTTACTGCTTGCAAGGGAGGCTATTTCATTATTCGACCTACCTAAACTGGGATAGTAGACACCAACATCTAAACTAACTAAACCCTTTTTCGAAGCCTCTTGAAAATTCTTTTGTGAGCCGTAAAACCACCATGAAGTATTAAAAAATATCCTCGAAGGTTGCCATGGCTCAAGTTCAATAAGCTGCTCAGGAAAAGCCGTTGAATTCGCAGCTAAATCAAAGGCTTCCATGCTTAAAATAGCACTCGAGGTGTGGTGACCATGCGTAGATCCTGGAGTCCTGTGATCGAATCGATTAATAATCACATCGGGCTTAAAGGCACGTATTCTTCTTACTACATCTGCAAGTACAGTGTCTTTATTCCAAATTTGTAGGGTTTCTTCTGGAGTTTTCGAATACCCGAAGTCATTGGCTCGAGTAAAAAATTGTTGTCCGCCATCTACGCCTCTAGCGGCTAACAACTCTTGAGTTCGAAGAACCCCTAATAATTCTCTTATTTCTGTACCTATTAAATTTTGTCCGCCATCACCACGCGTTAACGATAGATAAGCAGTATTTGCGTGAGTTTTGTGAGTGAGGTAAGAGATAAGCCTTGTGTTTTCATCGTCCGGATGCGCTGCAACATATAATACATTACCCAAGAAATTCAATCTTTGAAGGTCATGATAAAGCTCAGAACTCGTTTTTGGTTTGAAATCTTGAGCCCCGACAAAACCAACTATGGCAAAAATCAAGGCGAAAGAGAGCGTTGATCTCATTAATTTTTTGACACCTCTGAAGTTTTTGTGGAGTTGCATTTTTTCTGCTTTATCTAGTTCCAGATTACATAGGCTAACAAGAGATCATTGAACCTCATTTCTCTATATTAATCTGGCAGTATCGTCATAAAGATAACTCTTGAAAAATATACTTAAAGAATAAATTAATCAGACAAATATATTTAGTCACTATCTTAACTGAACTAACTGATAAATAGATAATTGATGAAGTCATTCAAGAAATACTTAGTTATTCTATTCGGTGGGCTAATTGCTCTTTCAAGCTGTGCAAGCAAACCGCAACTTTTTAATATTACCTATGATTCTGCTTTGGGAGAAGAAGGATTTGATGGTAGGCTACTAGTCTTAATTGGCACAGAGTCTGATCGAGAACCACGATTCCAAATCAATGATTCTGATCAAACGGGGATCGTTTTTGGCGTTGATGTTGAAAATTGGATGCCAGGTGAAACTATCACGATAGATCCTGACACCTTTGCTTATCCGGTGGGTTCGGTGGAAGAAATTCCAGATGGAGAATACACGATACAGGCACTATTACATAAATATGAAACGTTCGATTTGTCAACGGGTCATACGGTTAAACTTCCGATGGATCAAGGCGAAGGTCAACATTGGAATATAAGCCCAAAGAATATCTACAGCAAACCGATTCAAGTGAGTTTAGGAAATAGCTCTTCGATTACATTAAATATCACTGAAGAAATTCCTCCAATAGAGCCTGAAGTAGATTCAGAGTACATCAAACACATTAAAATACAGAGTAAATTATTGTCAGAATTTTGGGGACGACCTATGTACCTACAGGCGAATGTCTTGGTGCCTCATAATTTTAATCCAGAGGGTGATATTGAATATCCTCTTATGATCTTTCACGGACACTTTCCTAAAACTTTTGGAGGTTTTAGAACAGATCCCCCAACTGCCAGCCCTGAGGATGGCATTTACAATAGTCGCTTTGGAATAACTGGTTACGAGTACATTCAACAAAAAGAAGCTTTTGATCTCTACCAGCAATGGATCTCACCAAACTTTCCGCGCTTTATTGCCATTGAAATTCAACATCAAAATCCTTATTACGATGATTCGTATGCGGTTAACTCTGCGAATTTAGGCCCATACGGTGATGCCATTACTTATGAACTTATCCCTCACATCGAAGAATTGTATAATGGTGTCGGAGAAGGCTGGGGTCGTTTTGTTTACGGAGGCTCTACGGGCGGATGGGAGGCACTAGCCGTTCAGGTATTTTACCCTAAAGAGTATAATGGAGCATTTGCCGCCTGCCCCGACCCCATTGATTTTCGTGCCTATACGGCCGTTAACCTATATGAAGATCAGAATGCCTATTATTCAAATGGGGCTTTCAGGAAAACGCTTAGACCTGGGATGAGAGATGGAAAAGGAATGTTAAAGTCGAGTCTAAAAGACATGAATCATCGCGAGCTAGCTCTAGGCACTCATGGACGCTCAGGCGATCAATGGGATATTTGGCAAGCGGTTTATTCTCCAACTGGCGAGGATGGATATCCAAAACCTATCTGGGACAAACACAGTGGAGAAATCGATCATGAAGTAGCAAACTATTGGAAAGAAAACTATGATCTTCGCCATATTATGGAACGAGATTGGGATAAACTCGGCCCAGATCTTCAAGGAAAAATATTCTTGTACTGCGGCGATATGGATAATTATTACCTAAATAACGCCGTTAAACTAACTGAAGAATTTCTAGAATCTACCACTGATCCCTATTACGATGGTGAGGTAGATTACGGGGATGGAGCAGAACATTGTTGGAACGGAGATCAAGAAAACCCCAATCATATTTCTCGTCTTCGTTATCATACCATGTATTTACCAAAAATTACCGAGCGCTTAAAAAAGACGGCTCCTAAAAGTCACCACCTAAAGAATTGGAATTTGAACTAAAATGAAAAAACTATCTATACTAATCACGCTGATACTTACGGCAAACCTAAACGCCCAGGAAGTTAGCCTATCTAAAATTGAAGAGGCTTTTAAAATTTCTATTGATAAAAGTCGATTTAAAACTCATCTTCAAAAACTTACCGAGAGGCCTCACGTTGCAGGAAGTGAAACGAATGAAGCAGTTCAAAACTATATGTCATCGGTAATGGAAAATGCTGGATTTAAGGTAAAGGCCTACCCCTATGATGTGTTTCTACCTTCTTCTCCTGGAGAGTCATTTATTGAAATCGTAACTCCTATTCGCGAGACCTTGACCCAACAAGAAAACATACTTGAAGAGGATCCCTTTTCCTCTGACGAATTATTATGGAAAGGATGGAACTCCTTCTCAGGAAGTGGGGATGTTACTTCTGAAATAGTATATGTAAACTACGGAACTCGTGAAGATTTTGAGATGCTAAAAACACTCGGAATTTCATTAGAAGGAAAAATTGCTCTCGCCAGATATGGAGGAAATTTTAGAGGGTATAAAGCCAAATTCGCAGAGGCTAATGGAGCTGCAGGATTGATTATTTATTCAGATCCGAAAGACAATGGATATGCGCGTGGTTTAGAGTATCCTGAAGGCCCTTATTTTAATTCCTCTACCATTCAAAGAGGCTCCTTACTTACCGTAGATTTTACCGGAGACCCATTAACCCCTTACGAACCTGCACTTCCACTGGATGGTAAGAAGAAGGTAAAGAGACTTGACCCAACAGAAGTTGGTTTACATACCATCCCTGTTTTACCAATTTCCCACGGTGAGGCACAAAAAATAATGCATCAAATGAAAGGTGCTCCGGTACCTGTTGCATGGCAAGGCGGATTACCTTTCACCTATCGTCTTGAGGGTGGATCACATCTTAAGGTTAGAATTAAGGTAGACCAGCCTATTAATTTTACAAGAGTTGCAAATATTGTTGGAACCCTAAAAGGTTCTGAATTTCCTGACGAATGGATTATTCTTGGTTGTCATTTCGATGCTTGGGGTTTTGGAGCTACCGATCCCAATAGTGGTACAGCTATGCTCCTTAGTCTAAGCGAAAGCCTCGGGAAATTAGCAAAACAGGGATATCAACCTAAAAGATCGATAATGATTGCTCATTGGGACGCAGAGGAACATGGAGTAATTGGGTCTTCAGAATGGGTCGAACAACTGAGTGAAGAATTAGAAGCGAAAGCCGTTGCTTATATGAACTTTGACGGGGGTGTTTCAGGTAAAAACTTTGGTGCCTCAGCATCTCCTACCTTGAAACAATTAATTACTGATGCGTCAAAATCTGTTAACTATCCGTATAGCGATGAATCATTATTTGAATTCTGGAGTAAAGGTAAAGAAGAGCCTTCCATAGGTAATCTTGGGGGCGGATCAGATCATATTGCATTTTATATGCATGTCGGTGTTCCTTCTCTTAGCGGAGGCGCTGGCGGCCCCACAGCATACCACTCAAACTACGATAGCTTTCACTACTACTCAACCTTTGTGGATCCTGAGTTTCAAATGGGCCCAACTATTGAACACTTAGCAGGTCTAATGGCATTAAGATTATCTAACCGCTCCATTGTAGATTATGATCTAATGCGTTACCCAACCGATCTTAAACTCCACTTTTCTTCGGCAACGAAAAAGGTAAACGCTTATGATCCAAATTTCAGAGGATTTACTTCAGCAATATTGGCAATTGAATCTCTAGAGAAAACAGCTAAGGAATTGACAGTTCAACTGCAAAAAATGAAAAATCGAGAACTAAACAAAAAGACGATAAAGCAAATCAATACCCATCTCATTGCCCTAGAAAAAAGTTTCATTGAAGAAAAAGGGATGGATTATGGATCATGGTACCGCTCTCTTTATGCCTCAACAGATCCTTTTAGCGGCTATGCCTCGTGGATGCTACCAGGAATAGAATATGAGGTGGCATTAAAGAAAACAGAAAATTTACGAGCTTGGGATTTGCGATACGCTGCGTCTATAGATCGACTAAACGATAAGATGAAAACATTAAATACTTACCTAAAAGATCTATAAACTGCGGTAACATAACAGGGTCTGAAACGTCTAATATATATGAAGTACCCTCAGATACTGATTTTATTTTTCGTCCAAATATTGTGGTCTCAACAATCAACATCTCCCTTAATACTCCAAGCAGATACCTTAGATCTTGGACAAAAACCTATTTTACTAGAGGAAGTTATCGTTGGTGTAAGTAATTTATCTGCTTATGAGCTAGTGTTAGCTGCTAAAAAGGTAATGGAGTCTTCGGCACAACAAAAAAATCAAGAACTCACCTATTTTCTAAGACACTCAGAACTGAACGAGGTCGAATTGAATCTTAAACTCAAAGAATCAACTTTGAAACAGATTGATCATCAATTTATCGATCAAGTCACTCAAAGCATACCGAAGCAATCCTCCTTACATACTGAAGCCCTGTATAAACTCACACAAGATGATAGCTTAGGAGAATCAGCACGCTTGATTCGCGGGTTTGAATTAGAAGAGGAGTCAAGTAAAATTGACGCAGAAAATATAGCAGAATTCTTTCTCGATAAAATTGAAGAAAGCTTAAAGAAGGGAAATTACTTCAAGGTAAAGTCTGGCATATTTGGAGGCAAAATAAGGGAAGAGGATATTGATCTCGATGAGTTGCGCCCTACAAAAGACTCCATTGTTAGCGATAGTATTGAAATAGTTAAAAACCACCGCGTAGCATCCGTGGTGGGCTATCAACGGTTAAAAGAGTTTAATAAGTATCAACCTTATGCTTCAGATCCAGTGGTTAGTGTTTTTGAAAAACCAAAACACTTTGATTTTCAAATTGTCGACTACACGTACTATAAAGATCAGTGGGTTCATGTGATTGCTTTCAAAGAAAAATCGAAAGCCCAATTCTACGGCGAACTTTGGATCAATGAAGAAGACAACGCTTTAATTCAATTCAAGTTCATCAATACTAAGCCCATCAAATCAATAAAACTTCTTGGATTCGAATACTCAGAGCCAAGAGCTCAAGGCCAATTCTTATATAAAAAATTCGATGACGGTAGCTATCGCCACTACTTCGGACGGCTTGAACTAGACACGAAAGTTAATGTTAACCGTCCACTCTCATTTATTGAAAAAAAGAAAGCCTTTATTGGCGGACGCAAAGTAAACCGTGTTGACCTAGATATTTCTTTTGGCCTTAATCAAATAGAAGAATACACTTATATTTTATCTGAAACTTTTACTTCAGAAATGGTCACTAATAGCCCTAGTGTACTAGAAAAACTCGACTCCTACCCAATCAATTATTGGGAAAACTCTGAATTTTCAATTGCCCCAAGTGCGGCCATGAAAAATTTCAGAAAGCTTACAGAAAAATAATTTTGTAACCTATACTTCCCACTTCAAATAAAAATGTTACGTTTGCGTTACATTAAATAAACAACCACCATGAACTCAGAATTAATTATACCAGTTATTGGTATGCTCACTGGAATCATCATCCCTATCTCCGTATTTATCTGGCAGTATTATGATGCTAAGGGAAAACGTGAAGCGGTAGTAGAAATCTCAAAGCACCTCAACGACCCTTCAAAACTAGAAGAACTTTTACAAATTTTCGACGAGCGAAAGAAGGAACCTATTGACTACCGTCGAGGCGGAGTAATTACCATTTTCGTAGGTGCAGGTCTTTACTGTTTAGGAGTATTTTTCTTAGGTAGCATTCTAAAAGGTGTTGGGGTATTAGTAGGACTCATCGGTGTAGGTACATTGATCGCCGGTTACCTCTATCCTAACACAGAGAAAGAACTCACTGACGCAGTAGACAAATTTGAAAAGAAGTAGGAATGGGTAAGGACCATCAAAAACTCCTTAACAATCTCGCAGAACGTAGAAAGCTTGCCGGTCTCACACAAGAAGAGCTTTCAGTGCAAGCCGAAGTATCTAGAAAGAGTATCAACGCCATCGAAAATGGCGTTTATGTACCCTCGACCGTGCTAGCACTGAAAATTGCTAGAACCTTAAACTGCACGGTAGAAGATCTTTTTACGTTGCCTTAAACCAAAAAGCCATCGAAAATTCGATGGCTTTTTTAATTGCATTTCTACAAAATTCTAATCGACCAAAATATCATACACCACCACCTTACTCCAAAGATGGCCGTAGTTAGTTACAAATAATTGGTGTACCGGATCTACTTGGTAGGCGTCTTGATCAGCGACGCTTTTGAAATAAATGACCTCAGAGACATGCCAATCACTGGCAATAACTTCTCGATCAAATGTAGGAGCTGGCTCGCCTATTATCAGATGCTTAACTTCCGCGATAGCTGCCAACGATTTTAATCCCTCTTTGAGTAGTTGCTTGTCTTGCACAGAATCTGGATTCTTAAGGGTAAAATACACATGATGGATCATTTGTCTTCCATCCTCATGAGACGCAGGGGTATTCTGAGCCTGAGTGGTATATCCAAAAAGTAATACGGCTATAAATAACAGCTGCTTCATATTCAATGCTTGATTTTAATGCATCCAAACTAGACAAAAAATATTACTTCATTGCTGAGAGAAAATGTTCAAGTTGTTAATTTTTAAAAGTGTAAGTGCAATTCTTGTAACTTGAGGGTATGCGACCTTACCTTTTAATCGAGAATAACTGGAAGAATCTATCGACCGATAGACACGATCTTGCAATAATGTCTTGGGGTGCCACAGAAGCGCACAACTATCATTTACCTTACGGAACCGATGTATATGAAGCAGAGGCTATTAGTACAGAGTCTGCTCGAAAAGCCTATGAGAAAGGCGGTAGAGTTATCGTCCTACCCCCTATTCCCTTCGGTGTAAATACGGGACAGCGAGACATTTATCTAGACATCAACCTCAACCCTAGCACACAATTGGTGATCATGCGAGACATCCTAACCGTTTTAAACCGTCAAGGAATAAAAAAACTCTTGCTCATAAATGCACATGGTGGCAATGATTTCAAACCGATTCTTAGAGAATTAGGCGCTGAATTTCCTGAGATGCTTTTAACCCTTTGCAACTTTTTTCAAGTACTAGACAAGAAAGCTTATTTCGAAGAAGGGGGTGATCACGCCGATGAAATGGAAACAAGCCTAATGATGTATTTAAAGCCAGAACTGGTTTTGCCTTTAGAACAATCGGGGTTAGGAGAAGAAAAACGACATCGAATTAAGGCTATTAGAGAAAAATGGGCTTGGACAGAAAGAAGATGGTCTGAAGTGACTGAAGATACTGGCATTGGTAACCCAAAAAAATCAACCAAAGAAAAGGGCGAACGCTTTTTTAATGACTTAACAGATAAAATCAGCGAGCTGATGCTTGAGCTGTGTAATATAACTAACAACGACCTATATGAACCGTAACCAATTCTTAAAAGTCAGTTCCTTAGCTGGAGTTGGCCTAGCCATCAATCCCCTTAACTCTTGTGGATTAAATAGTAAACCAATGAAATTAAAATCGATTGGGCTTGGACTATTCTCTGTTCCCAAACTTCTAGAAAATGACCTAGAAGGCGCTATCAAAGTGATATCCGAGATGGGAATCACAGAATTTGAAACCTACGGTCCCTATGCGTTCTCAGATGATCGCAATAAGGCGTCATGGGCCGCAGTAACGCCACAGTTAGGATTTAATGTTAGTGGGCTTTATGGGAAATCGGCATCTGAATTCAAAGCCCTTTTATCTAAATACAACATCACAGTTCCATCGATGCACACAGATCTTTATACCCTTGAAGAGCATATGGGAAAACTGGCTGAAGCGGCAAATACGCTTGGTGCAAAATATGTGGTTTTACCGTCGATACCCGATCACGAACGCCCAAATATTGATGCCTATAAGACAATGGCCGAGCGATTCAATAAAATTGGAGAGAACGCAAAGAAAGAAGGTATATCATTCGCCTACCACAATCATGGGTATGGATTGCAACCCAATGAAAATGGCGTAACTCCTATCGATTATATTTTCGATGGTACAGATCCTGAATCAGTCTTTTTCGAAATGGATCTATTTTGGACAGTCGCAGGAAAAGCTAATCCTGAAGAACTACTAACCAAACATAGTGGAAGGTTCAAAATGCTTCACATCAAAGACATGCGAAAATTGAGTTACTTCTCAGGAGACGGCTCAACACCCGATCAATGGATGGCCTTATTCCCTCAACTTACCTCGGCAGGCAGCGGTGTTATGGATTTAAAAAATATCCTCAACACGGCTATGCAGAATGGGGTGGATCATTACTTCATCGAACATGATTTTGCACCAGATCCCATTAAAAACATTGGCGATGCGGCAAGTTATTTAAGGAATTTAAGGATTGGGTAATACGTTATTACGGTAGCTTTTTAGTGACTTTTAATATGAGTAATTTTTCAATTTATGTACAACAGAACCAAGGCCACAAGCGTTGAAGAATACATAGATTTAGCTTCAGACCCTCAAAAAAACAGAATTCAAACTATTCGAAATTTAGTTCACGCTTCTGTGAAAAATTTTGAGGAAAAAATAAGCTATGACATGCCGGCCTTTATCTACAAAGGCAAGATCCTTCTTTATGTGGGTATCCAGTCAAAGCATATAGGACTTTACGCTTTACCCGAAACAAACGTTGAATTCGCTAAAGAATTAACCGCTTTTAAAACTGGAAAAGGGAGCATTCAATTACCTAATAACAAAGACTTGCCGATTGACCTGATTCGACGAATTATTGAATTCAGAATGAGAAAAATCGATGAACTAAACTAAAGGAATCACCCACTTCATTAACTGGAGCGTAATCAAACCCCAAAAGGTGCCTGTAACCATACTCACAATGGCTAGAACAATAGCGTGTGGCATCAGTCGTTTATCGTAGGCAGAAGCTACTGCAGGGGCTGTAGACACCCCTCCCACGTTAGCCATAGAAGCCAAGGGAACCCAAACCAGAGAAATATTCATTCGAAGGGCAAGCCAAAATGAAAGTCCGAATTGAAGAACCATCCATACGCTGAGAAAAGTGATCAAGCGCGGATTAAATTCTAAGTAATTCAGATTAAGTTTCAGTCCCAAGACACTCATCACAGCGATAATTAGCAACTTGCTAAGTTTCTGCAGCGTCTTATGATCCCAAAAACGCAAAAGATTCGCCAAAAGCATTCCCAAAAGACTGAATAATATAATCTTGAAAAGAAAAGAAAGATCTAAAAGAGAAGACAATGAAACGATAAGTATCATAGCGCTTAAACTCCAGAAAACATTTGTTTTTTGCCTTTCATTAGAGACCTCAGTATTAAAGACGACTTCCTCTCGACCAAATCTTTGATTCAACTGAGGCGTCTTCTTAATCCACTGAAAAAGAAAAAGCGTCCAGACATTTACGATTACATTATCAAGAACTAAGACGCTCAGAAAGAGCGACTCTGGAGTTTCGGCCAACTCTTTCAATACAAGCATTGAGCTACTCCCCCCTATCCAACTACCCACTACGGGCAGGATTGAAGTATAGCCTTGATCGACAATCAAAAACTCATGAAAATCAGGGATCAAACTAAATACTAAAAGCAGTACGACCGGGCAAACCGCTACAATCGCTGAACTCAATAAAAAATAGATCAGAGGTCTACCTGCTACAATTTTTATATCGTTAAGCGATATCGAAGACATCGCGCAAAGCACGGTTAATGGAAGTAGATATTCTTTACTTAGGCTATGAATCAGATGATCCTCAGAGATCCTTAAAAGAATAGAATTTACCATTGCAGGGATCACATAAGCTAGTAGTATCGCTGGCACCCATCGGGTAAATTTTTCTAAACGTGAAGAGGCTTCAACCTTTAAAATGAGATAAACGCAGAGCGGTATAAAAGCAAAAACTAAGAAGTTATCAAAAATCATCAGACTGCGTAAGTATTCCTAATAGTGATCGTATACCCTCAAACAGATTCTTCAGACGAATGTTCTCATTAGCTGCATGAATATGTGCGTCTGGATTGGGAATCCGCAATGCGATACCTTCTATTTGGAGCGCATCAATGAACTTACCTATGGGTTGAGAACCACCTGTCGTATTGAGCTTTAGTACTTCGGCCTTTCCTAAACCCCTTTGAATTCCGCTCACTAACCAGTCACCAAATTTCGAGTCAATCGGGGTTCGAAAAGCAACCGAACCCACAGTGGTTTCCATAGTCAGTAACTTCAAATACTCCTTACGCTCTGCTCTAGTTGGCGGATGTGGAAGGATTAAATAACCTTGCTTTTGAATATGTTTTTGAATCAAATCAAACTGTCGCTCTGCAGGAGTTTCAGGAGTTAGTCTCAACTCAAATTCAGCGGTAACCTCAGTAGGAATTCTCGTCTTCACGCTAGCTGAACTCGCAGAAATACCTCGAAGAATTAAGCTAGGGTGCTGATATACCTGTTGAGGGTGCAAGCGATCATTATAAAGTTTTGATTCAAGTCTTGATTCGAGTTGCTCAAAGGTTCCAAGATCAAGTGATTCAAAATAACTTAGGTCAACTGCTGACTCTTTATAAGGATCAAATTTGTTGATAAGGATTTCTTCATGATTTCCAACCATAGATGCCACAAGCTGATTCATGAGATACCATGGATTCGGACTAATCCCTGAATACTGCCCACTATGAAGTTCTGAAGCTGCCCCATAAACCGTGAGCTTCATTGTCGCAATTCCTCTAGCACCAAAAGTTAGTGTTGGTACGTCTGCTAGAGACCTTGTTCCGTCCAAGATCAATAGCGCATCTGCCGCAAGTTCATCAGATTTTAGGGCCAACAGTGAGGTTAATTTTTTTGAACCTTTCTCCTCCTCAGTATCTCCAATGATTTTAATATTTACCATGGGAGTAATCCCTTTTCGATCAAGATACTTTAAGGCGTAAAGCAATGAGAAAGCAGGACCTTTAGAGTCTGAAGCCCCACGAGCAAATAATGCCAAAGAATCGATTGGCTCACTACCCTTTTCAATTGCTTTCCAGGAACCTCCTACCCTGTGTTTTAAAACGGGAGAAAAAGGATCTTTCTGATCCCAATTAGAGTCATCTGCTGGCAGAGCATCTAATTGCAGATATATTAGCAGGGTCTTCGCAGCCCCAGTATTCAAATTTGCATATAAATATGAGGTTTCTTCTACTTCCCATTTACTTACCTCAAAGCCAAGAGGGGTTAAATAACTGGTCAGAAAATCTAGATTATTTTGAATGCCTAGAGTATCATCTGAAACATTTGAAATCGATAAGTAATCGTTAAACTCTGAAAGGATTTCATTCTTTTCTTTTATAGAAAGATCAAACTCTTGTGCACTTACCGAACCCATCGATAGAACGACGAGCAAAAAAATTATAGATACTTTACTATTGAAATACCTCATCAAAACTGAGTTTACAATCCATCTAACATACGTAAAAATCGCATCGGTTTTAAGAATGCTTGACCCTACTTTTAACTTTATACATTAACTTGGACGCTTATGAAAATTACGTTTTTAGGACACGCATCCCTGCAGATCGAAGTAGGCGGCAAACACCTTGTCGTTGACCCATTTATAACAGGCAACCCTATCAATTCAGTCATAAATATTGAATCGCTTCAAGCAGATTATATTTTAATCACTCACGCTCATCAAGATCATATCCTAGATGTTCAAGCGATTGGGGAGCGAACTGGAGCGACGATCATTTCTAATTTCGAAATCGTGAGCCATTTTGAAAAAATGGGATTAAAAGGACACCCTATGAATCATGGAGGAAATTGGACTTTCGATTTCGGTGACCTTCAGTATGTAAACGCTATTCATAGTTCTAGTTTTCCCGATGGTTCTTACGGTGGTCAACCTGGAGGTTTTATTATCTCTACCTCTGAAGGCACCATTTATATCGCTGGTGATACAGCACTTACCTACGACATGAAACTATTCGGTGAGTCTCATCGAATTGATTTAGCGATTTTACCGATTGGAGATAACTTCACCATGGGATATAAAGATGCGCTCAAGGCCTCAAAATTACTCGGATGCTCCAAAGTGCTCGGATATCATTTCGACACTTTCGGATTTATCAAAATCGATCACGAGGCAGCCAAAAACCACTTTCTTGACCATGGAGCTTCTCTAGAGTTATTAGAGATTGGAGAATCCCTCTCATTGTAATTCATGGAAACTCGGATTAATAAATACCTCAGTGAAATAGGATATTGCTCTCGAAGAGCAGCCGATAAGCTTCTCGAAGAAGGTCGAATCACCATCAATGGAGTTAAACCTGAACTCGGAACTAAAGTGACTGAAAACGACATCGTCGCTGTCGACGGTAAGGTCGTCCGAGAACGAAAAGAACAACATGTTTACATCGCTCTAAATAAGCCTCGTGGTATTGTTTGCACTACAGATCGCAGAGTTGAAAAAGATAATATCATCGATTTTATCGGTCATCCACAGCGAATCTTTCCGATCGGACGCCTCGATAAACCTTCAGAAGGGCTCATACTTCTAACCAGCGATGGTGACATCGTTAATAAAATTCTACGAGCGCGAAACAATCACGAAAAAGAATACATCGTAAAGGTCGACAAGCCTATCGATCAAAAATTC
>Ga0255768_10000558_pt1 | contig 38270 bp, 44 predicted proteins | sample 071ome_33_FD_179983 | JGI IMG/M metagenome (GOLD analysis project Ga0255768, IMG submission 179983) | Coastal salt marsh microbial communities from the Groves Creek Marsh, Skidaway Island, Georgia - 071412AT metaG (version 2) | ecosystem: Environmental > Aquatic > Marine > Intertidal zone >... | reverse complement strand
GATACCGCTACCTGCGTAGTGGATACCAAAGATCAATACTGCAGCATGTGCAAAATCTTTACGCGTTGGTACTTGACCTTCTAACACTGAAGAAAGTGTCACCATTGTGGCAACTTCACCTGCTATCTGTGTCTTACGTCCACCGCCTAATCCTTTAATGTATTTACCTGTACCGTATGTTGCAGCACCTACAGTTGTGTATTTACCAAATGTTTTTAGTGTCTGCACACGCATGATTTCATCAAGCAATTCATCAAAATCGTTGACTTCACCATTCATCATGGCACGCATGTAAACATCACGGATAGTTTCTGGTAGACCAAACGCTGTTCCCATTGCTATAAAGGGAGTCGCGGGGGCTGCAGCACCACCAGTGGCGGCTGTTGTTCCCGCACCAATACCTAATCCACCAACAAAACCTAGGCCCATAACAGGTAGGTCATTTACTAGCGTAACGGCACTTTGCACTATTTCTTGTGGGAAATTCTGTGCTTGGTGCATAAAGATTTGTTCATAGGCTTGTTGTGGGTCTATATCGTCTACTGTTACTGCAGTGTGGTATGCCTCAATAAGACCTAGTGTAGATAGTTGGTAACCTGCGCCAAATACGTTTCGATCACCCGCACCACCAGTGTATTTAATAAACTTCTTACCTACGCTTGAATCCTTGATGTATTTGGTAATCCACCAATCATCATCTTCTGGTCTTAGGTTTGATGAAGACCATGTAGCAAGTTCTGGTAAAGAATACTCATAATTCAAAGTATTCCACGAACCCATAAATGAATTTACACGTTCTTTGAATATAGTTTCATCACGCCCCTTTTGAGGCACAAAATTTGCACCTGTTATTTCTTTGTACTCAGCCTCTAAAGCCTCATTTTCTTTCTTTAAGCCTTTTAACAATTCTTCTTGATAAGCAAGTGATTCTTTTGCTTTTTCTACATCGCCTATATTGTTGTCAATTTGATCTAACAAAGACTTGGCAATTGCTGTTTGATTATCAGAACGTTTTAGGAAATCTTCGTTTTTTGCTTCCCATGCAGCCAATTTTTTTTGATCTACAACAAATTCTGTTTTAGGCGCAGGGTTATAGTAATCTGTGTACAGCGCAGTCAGTGCATCTTTATCACCCCTAGCACCTTTCAAGATATATGCCTGTGCTTCAGGGTTCATTGATATTTTAATCAACGCCAATGCACGTTGGGCATCTAGTGATAGTTTTGTAGGGTCTTTATGCGTATAAGCCAGTTCCATCCATTTTGGCATCTTCCAATCTGGATTACTTGCTTTTGCCACATTACCGTAATAATTAAGCAAACTAGGCATTTCTTCATTAGACAGTTGGAATACACCGCCTTTTGTGCCTGCTTCGTTATAGATATTACGGTTGCCTGATTCAATACTGGCAATAAATGATACAAATTCGTTCAGTGTGCCTACATCATCATCTTCTAGGCTTTGTGCGTTTTTGATGGAATTAAGCACTAGCATACTGCTAGGCCCAGTAGTTACCGTAGTATTTAGAATAGGTATCTTTGCATCTTCTGTTGGTCTGTAGATGACACCCATCTGTTGACCATCACGCACAGGTTTTTTACGATTTCTGTTATAAATTTTTCTTTCGCTATCGGATAATTGGTCATAGTAAATCAGACCTTTTTCCTTCATTTCGGCTTCAGTTTTTTCTTTTGCTGCTTGTTGTTCAGCAATCGTTTGAAATAACTGCGTGTTGTAATCTGGTGTAGGTACGTTCTGAAACGGCACTAAACTAGATTTGTTGTTTATGATTTGATCTGTTGATGTAATGGCTTTATTTGCACTAAAGTTAACACTGTCACCTTCTTTGATTGGCTTGTTTTCATCCGTAATAGATGAATTGTTAACTTTATTACTTGCATTTGCACTACTTGGGTTCTTTTCAGCCTGCTTTTCTGCCCAAGTCTTACTTACATCTTGACCTGCGTTAAGTGATTCGCCTTCAGTATTTACTGATTGATGCAGCGGATGAACGTCACCATCAGTCAATGGCGCAACAGTAGTACGTTCAATACCGTAGAATTTATCAATTTGATTGTCAGAAAACCCTGCTTGTTTTAGTAGGGGTCTTTGCTCATCAATATGACCTAGGATAGATTCATCATCAAAGCCTGCTGCTTTAAGTTGTGATGCTGTAATCCCTATTGCCATTATTCATTCCCTGTAGGTAAAACGATCATATTTTGAGTGCTAGTACCGCCTACTACATCACTTTGCATAAATGATGGCAAGCCTGTCTTAGATTGTGCTTGTTTTTTATTCCAAGCCTGTAATCTCAAAAGATAATCATTGATGCTTTCATTATCACCTCTAGGGGGTACTTGATTCTGTGTATTGGTTGTTTGTACCGATGTTTGGTAATTTGCCCAACCCACAGGGTCAATTCTGTAATCGCCAAACTTTTTAGTGTCTTCATCTGCACTGATAAAGGCTTTTGCTTTGGCTTCATAGTTTCTGATCTTGTCAGTCTTAACTTGATCTTTGTACACCTGAACAATGTCATTGATGATGTAATGAGGGCTTTTAGTGTTCAGCAACATATCTGACATAGATATGCCTTTTTTCTCACCTTCAGCAATCAATCGTGTCAAATTATTGACAGCAGTGTATGCAGTAGCATCTACGCCACTACCAAAGATTGATGCAAGTACACTGTCTACGTTTTGAGCGTCAAGATTTTGACCTTGTATTGCATCCATTAAATTAGGGTCTGCGCCTGCTTCTTTTAGCACTACTTTTATAGCATTTTTGTACATTGATACTTTGTGTGCATTAGCATCTTTTTGTTGCTTCTCAATTGTTCCAACAAGCGTATCGCCCCTTGTAGGCTTTATCTTACCTTCAGCAACTAATTTCAAAACAACTGATTTTTCTTCTTCAGTATCAATAGCACCACTTAACACCATTGCAGTTACAATAGCGTCTGTTTGCTGACCTTCTGCAGTATCCCAATATTTAGTTTTGTCTTTAAGTGCTTTAATAGCCGCTAGATAATCTGCGTTAAGTTTTTTCTTCTGGTCACCTGATAGATTTGATTTGTTTACATCTTCCATAAATGTAGCATCAGGTACGCCAGTGTAGACCTTACCTAACCTAGCATTAAAACTGTCTGATGTATTTCTGTCATTTACAGCAATTTGGTTAGTATCAAACGTATCTTGTTCAGCAGACTTTTGCTGTGCATTTTTAATAAAATCAGCACGCGCAGGGTCATCTACAGTAAGTTCATTGCCCTGTACGTCATACATTTTGACAGTTGGGTCTGCAGCACGTTCTGCTACTTTTGACCAATCTGTTGCTGTTACGCCTTGTGGGTTTTTGTAAATAGGTGTTTTACCATTTTCACCAGACTGCAATAACATCATCTGATTGTTACTTTTGGCTAATAGTTCATCATAGCCAGTAGCCAATGTTCCTTGGTCAAATGTTGCAAGACCAGAATATTTAGCAAATGTGCCGTTTTCCCATTCCTGCCAGTTACCTGTTACTTGTGCTACAGATGTCGATGTTTCAATAGATTTCGTTGTAGCGTCATAATTAGTATTGTAAGCCGTTACAGACTGAGCATTACGCGCTTTAGATATATTTCCTTGTACAGCAACTTTACCCTGCATGTATGCTTTGTTATGGAACGGTTCGTATTGTTCCCAAGCATATTGGTCAAAATTACCTTTTTTATCAGTAAACCTATCTTTTTTGACTTTAGCAGTATGTTTGTTCCACATACCATCATAGTCAGGTTGAAAATTGTTGTAGTCTTTACGTTGCTCTAAACCAAAATTAAAGTCATTAGCCGCCATAAGACTATCGCCTTCAGCCAATGTTTTAAGATTAGTAATCTCTTGGTCACGCAGTTTCAGTTCAATTTCTTGTTTAGCAGCCGCAAATTGCGTAATAGAATCCAACATGGTTTTACCCAAGTTAGCCATGCCTTGTGCGCTGCCAACACCTGTAGTTAGCGATCTACCGCTTTGAATTGGTGCTGAACCTAAGTTACTTGTATAACGAGGTATTTTCATTATGTGACCACCCCTTTACTGTTCAGTAACTTTTGATTTTGTTGATATGTTCCTACTGAGGCTGCGGTACTAAACAATGACTGACCAATAGCAAAATTAGCATTGGCTATTTCACCTGCTAGTTCTGCATCTTGTGCCTGTGTTTTAGTCCATAGACCTTTTTCCAAATACCACATATCTGTTTCAAATTCTTCTATGTCTGCCTGTGCTACAAGCAAACTACTGCCCGTAAACATCTGTGCGCCTGATGCACCTGATGTAGCACGCGCCAAACTTAAACGTTTCTTTTCTTCAGTTAAACGTTTTTGTTTTTCGTAATTGAAGTTAAGTTCATTCTCATATTTACGCCAAGCGTCATTGGCTCTGAGATTCTTCTTCTGTTGTTGGATACCCATAACGGTGACTGCTGTAGAAGCAACCATTGCAGGTATAACCCACCATGCCATATCAGTATCCTCCTTTAATCACTGGTCACCAACGTTCCTGTTATACCAAGAACAGTCATTGGTAGCGGCTGAGTTTGTTCAACCGTTATCTGACCTTCCCTGTTCCAACCTAAATTAGTTACACGTTTATCACCTGTAAAGGCAGGTATGTTTTGCCCTACTGGTGTAGACGATGATCTAAAAGGTACTTGGTCACCGTTTATTGTTACACCGACAGTTTCGTACAATCTAACTGCCACTTCATTCCATCGTTTAGGTCTGTTTTGTGCAGACCCCGCTGATGCTCCTGCTTCAACACGCATAGTAACCATTTTACTGGTATATCCTAAACCTATCTCAACATTTTGATACCCTGAAGTAGATGGTAATGTTACGGTAATTTCACCGTTAGTTACCGTCTGATTTGGATACACTGCATCACCTACTAGCACCTGTACACTTTCACCTTCCAAATGGTCTAAGTTTGTTAGTGTTCCAGATGTGCCATTTACTAATCCGTTCAACGTAGAATCCATGTTAAGTAATGGGTCTAAGTATTCGACATACTGTACTTTTTCACCATTGATAGTACGCTCAACAACAACCCATACTTCAGTTGTATCACCAACTGGAATTGAAGCAACTGATTTTACTTTGGCATGGTTTTTAATAATGTGTGTGCCTGACCCTGTACCAATCTGATGTACGGTACGATCTACGGCTTGTTTATAAGTTCTTGCTAATTCAATAGTGTCTGCATCTACTGCAATCACATAATACGTTTGACCATTAACAAGACCATTGATGTCATCATTGCCGTTGTTGTCGTAAATAATTGGGTCACCTGTTGTGTACCCATGTGCTGTTATTGTGAAATAACCATTTTGTAGGCTATCACTGCCGTAATCTGTCAAATCTGTAGCAGTGTCAATTTCGTGACTAATATAACCGCCAAGGATATGACGATGCCATGCTACAACGTCTTCTTCACGTTTATAAGTCATTCCTAATAGAACACCATCATCACGCACTGCCCAATAAATACTTTCAGGTTCTTGAGCGTATGTAACGTCTGTAATCCCTGTACCTGTAATATGTTCCGCTAATAGACACATATCTGGCGCAGCATACGCATCATCTTCAAATTGATACGCAAACTCACGAATTTTCTTACGTTCTTTTTGTACGAATAAAACTACGTTACCGATTTGGATAGGTTCTGTAGTCCATCCACCGTATGTAGTCTGTTGCGTAATTGTCACATTATCTGGCTTTAGTGGTTCACCAGTAGGTCTACCTACCTTAAATTCACCGCCTGCAGTGCCTACAACAAGGTCACGGGCAGGTGCTAACCAACGAATTACGTTAACTTTGTTTGCTGCAATTGTGTAAATAAACGCATCTGCAGCGTCACCCGCGCCTGCATCAAAGTCTGTGTACAGCCCTGATTGGGATGCCCAGATTGTTTGGGGAAAATATGTTGAGCCTGCGAATACTAAACGCTGCTCATAAAATGATACTGTACGCGGGTAACCTGTGTGTTCTGACCATGCGCCTAATGCCCATTCTGTTGTAGCGGCAGCAGAGCCTATATCTTTTTTAATTTCCCATGTAACTTGGGTATTTGACGTATATCCTGTAATTACGCCCCAACCATCTTTCATCTTTACCAAACGTCCAATATCGTCTGTATGGAAGCCTGTTAGAGTGCCAACATCAGGAAATGCGCCAGAAGCCGTTAAAGTACGTCCTGTGCCTACGCCTGTAGCAGATGAAGTAAATGTAAAACTTGAAGTGTTATCGTCTAAAAAAGGGCCGCCTTCAAACGTTTCATCACCAATTGTCCATGATGTATGCCCTGTACGGGTTAGTTTTTGCGGCGGCAGCGTTTCATGCACGATGTACATGATGTCCGCTGATTGCGTGTACTGAATCTCATAAAGCATGCTTTCAGTAATGCTAGTAGAGATTTCATATATTTTGTTTCCAACACCACCTGATGTGTATGCCGTATATGCGCTGCTGTCAATATTGTTACCATCAAGGTCTTGCAATGCAAAAGTATTTGTAGATGCTGATGCTACTTTGTATCGTTTGCCATTGATCTCAGTCATACCAACAACTTCAGTGATAATAACTTCATCACCGTTGCTGTATCCGTGACTTGCTGATGTAACTACTGCAGGATTAGCCTGTGTAATGGCTGTAATTGTTTTATCGTTTTCAGTAATAATACCGTTGTCTTTGTAGAAACGGATATATTGGTCACCAAACTCTAATATGTAACTTTGCTCAACGTTAAATTCAAATGGAATCAAACGTATTGTTGCTGTGTGATCTTTTACTGGGCCAACGTATTTAGTGCCATATCTACGCGCTGCACCCCCTTGTGGGAATACAGTCATGTTCTCAAGTGTTTCTAGGCCATTAGCATATTTTTTAAAGTCAATCTGACCTGCTAACTTGGGGGTTAGTTCACCTGCTGTAAAATTTGATTGAAACGGATGTACCCTAGCCATTATTTTCTAAAGTCCGTAAATGTTGTTGAAACTAGGTCATCAATAAATCCTTCTTGACCATCAACACTACGGGCTTCAGATAGTTTGGCTTGATACATTTTTTCCATCTGCGCCTGTAGTTGTGCGCTTCCTGTTATTGCATACGCTAAATCTACAGCCAACTTAGATGTAAGGGTTTCTACAAACATTGCATCAAATAGCGTTGGGTCAGTGATTCGCGCTATGTACAAAATCTTTGCTGTACTTTCATCAGTCAGCAAGACCCTGCCATTAGTTGCATCGTTCTCAATCTTGAATATGTAATCTGGATAACTCATTTCCAACACACGCAAACAATATGGGTCTGTTGGTAGCGCATACATGTAGTTAAAGCCGTATGCGGGAGTATCAGATAACTGAGGCAAAGACGCTCTAGTTATCGCAAAATTCCAAGGATGTGCGCGTAGTACAGTGTCACGCGCATCTGGGAAAAAGGCATTACAAAGACGCGCTCTTTCTGTATCGTCAGTAAGACTTGTGATAGGTGCATCACCTAACCGTCTTAAAGCATTACTACATATTGATACGTCTGTTGCCATACTAATCCCTTTAATAAAGGCAGGGGGGTTTTTACGCCCCCCAACCTAATGTTACTTAGTCGGTAACGTATTGCATGCTAAGTACGATAGTACCTGTGCCTGCTGCGCCACCCATAGTAACTGTTACTGGCATACCAGTTGCATCAGCATCAACTTCTAAACCGTAGTTTAGAGCCAATGTTGCTGCACAATCTGCAAGTCCTGCTGAAGCAGAAGATGCTGCTGCTTTGAAAGCCGCTGCACCCGCTGATACTGCTGAACCTGAAGAATCAGTATGCGCTGCATAACCTACAGAGAGAGTTGTAGATGAACCTAGTGCATCGTGTGCAATAGTTCCGCCAACAATCCTTGCTCCGTTAGGCAAGTTGAACATTTCAATGACATCACCAGATGCTAATGAAGACGCTTCATAAGTAGCGTAAGCAATTCGCACCCTTCCTGCCATTTCGTTCGTTTTTACTCGATCAGTTGGGTTGTTTTGACTCCAACTGGTCTTCTGTGCTGAATATACAGTAGCCATGTTTCAACCCTCCTTATTCGTTACAAGCGATTTCTACAACTTTTTCGTCTTCTACTCGCGTAGCACCGATAGTCATTGATAGAAATACCTGAGTTGCATAATTCTTGTCTGCACGTTCAGAGATACGAGTGTTCACATCCTGACCTACAGCAAGCCCGATTCCAGACTGCGTAAACGCCAAAACTTGTCTGTCTGAGTTTGAATCAAGACCTAGACGCTCAGTTCGTAGGAATTTGAATCCTAGATAAGTGTCGATTTGGCCTTGTACCAAACTTTTAACACTTGCGTAATCAGCAGAAGTTACCTTCGTGATGTTAAGCAAGTTAGACATTTGTTTTGAAGTTACTACACAATAGCGTGCTTCATCTGGGTCAACATCGTTAGCATCAAGAATTTCTTTTGCTTCGATTAGTTTTTCCAGAGTAAGGCCTGCTGAACCATGTGCAATCTTTTGTGCTGAAGGAAGTGCAACAGTAGTACCGCCACTAACACCGCCAAAAGCGTTGCCTGTTGCTGCACTAATAATTGCATCGTCCATAGCACGGCCCATTGCCCATGCGCCTGCCATTGCGTATTCTGATTGAGGTGAGATAAGCATTCTTACCTTATCTTCATTATCAATCAAATCTGCCCAATCGTAATCGTCCATAGTGACTTTACGTCTTGAGTGTGGTGTGTCCATTCTTGGGGTATCAGAGTGGCGAGAAGTTCGCTTCTGAGCCGCAACAGAACCAATTCGCTCAAAGAAGTGCGATTTACCTGTAACTGTTTCAGTTCTAACCGCATCCCTTAAACGTGAACCTTTCTGCTGCGCCAAGTGGAACACATTACTTTTGTACTGTTCTACAAAAGCAGTTGTGATTTCTACTGACATAGTAGTTCTCCTTTGTTTAAGTTTAACATTTCACGGTTTTTATCCTTTGCAGGGAAACCTTACAGTTAACGCACTGTCGAACGGATTTTAAGGCATCACACCTACAATCAAGGTTGTCCGATTAACGGGCCTTAATAATGTAATTCAAATATACCATATAAGTTGTTAATTACCATGCACTTTTTCCATGAGTTGACGCATACGTTCCACAGCCGTTCTGTGGTCTGGGTGTTTTGCATCAAAATATGGATGATTTGCATTAGCAAATGTTGCACTAATTTCGTCCTGCGCGTCCAACCTATTGGCTGCTAGAGTATTATTCTGCGTATTTTGCGTCATATCCTCTGTGACTTCAGCACCTAATCGTGCAAACAACTTAATTACCGCAGGATGGTTACCTGCAGTGGTATTCATAAGTTCCATCATTTCATCATCGCCGTAAACCTGCAATGCACGTTGTGCGGCTTTAATATTTTTACTGTAATCAAGACCCCATTCTTGCTTCAGATAAGTTTCTGTTTCTTCTTTCTGAGCAGCAAGCATAGCAGGTTCGTTTTCCAACTGGCCTTGAATTGCACCTGCTTGGTAGTTAATCAAAGCATCTACTTGTTTTTGATTAAGACCAATTTCGTGCGCTACATTTTTAAATTGATTTAGTTCATTATCACCAAAATACGATTCCATGCCTTCAGGCACTTTGGTTTCATATCCTGTCGGTTCATCTGGTCTACCCAGTTTGCCGTACAATTCTTTGAAACCTTCGTCATCTTTTGGAATCGGAATACGGTTACCCATCTGCTTTTGCTGATGAACAACTGTTTTAGCAAGACTTTCTACATCTTTAAAGTTTGATAAAGTAGGGTCGTTTTTAAGATCGTCAGGTAGTGATGATTTCCAATCAAGGTTATCGCCCACTCCTTCAGACCCAAGTAGCGTACCCGCTTCCTGAGTTACCTGTTCTTCGGTGGTAACGGCCTCTGCGTTTTCTGACATTTATGTATCTTTCCTTTCTTTTATCATTGATTTAATGCGTAGAAATAAACTACGCTGTCCTTCCTTGTATGCAGTTGCATACGGGTCAGAAGAAAAACTAATTCTATTCCCGTAGGCTGCCTCCAAGTCTTCTAGCACTTTTTCACCCGCAGGTGTTGAAAAACACTGTTTGTAGTTTTCTACTAACTCAGTGTGTTCTTTGTGCAATTCTTCAAATTGTTCTGCGTCTGCCATTATTTTCTTGTGCCGATCTTAGGAAATCCCTTCTTCATATTTTCGTAATTGTTAGCGGAAATAGTAGATTTGGATTTAGGTCGGCTGATTCCTTTCTTTTTTCTTTCGTTGATGTTGTGATAAAGACCTTTTTTCATTACATCAATTCCCGTTCTGCCTGTTGCGTAGCCTCAGTCATTACATCTTGAACATCTGGGTCTGCAACTGCTTTGGCTGCTTCAGCCTGCATCTTACCTGTTTGTGCTTGCTGTTGTTGTGCCATCATCATTTGTTGTTCCATTGCTGCCTGTGCTTGTGCTTCACGTTTCTCAGCAACGTCTTCCCTAGAAATCAAGATAGATTTAGGTACGCCTAGCAATGTTGCACGCATACGGATTGCTTCATCATGGTTGATGTTGTCCATAATTGTTGGGTCTATCTGCGCTACGTTTGCTGCAAGTTGATATAAACGATCAATTGCTTGTGCTTCTTCCATTCGCTGCGAGCGTGCCAATGGCCCTACATATTCAATATCCATCTTGGCCTCTTGGATATTGTCAGGTGGAGGGAGCAACGCACCTGCTCTGAACATGATGCCAAAGACACGCTCAATCAGCGGGTTGAGAAATTCGCTTTGGAATCTTCCCAACGTTGGGCCAAGAAGACGTTGCATCAGTTCATAACGAACCTGCACTTCTGTTGCAGTCATTTGTGGCCCTTCCTGCAACTGTAATTGATCTGAGTAGTATGCTTGACGAATTGCAGTCCTTAACTGCGTTTCTTTCATGTCCGTGATTTGCCAGTTGCTACCAATCTGTAATGGTTTGATAGCACCGTCATTACGAATAACTGTGATGCCTGCAGGTGTAGTTCTTACTCTGCCAATGACACCATCATCCTGTACCAAAAGTGGGGGGTCAATTGCTTTCGCCCATGCTTTAAGTCCAATTTCTACGGCTTTGTTTAGCGTTTTAATATCTGGTAACGCGTTATAACTTGGTGAACGTCCATAGATTTCACCTGTTGCTTTAGACCAACGCGGTACTAAATATGGGAATTCATTGTAACCACCAGTACGCACAACCATTTTGTCTTCCTGACAAACATGGCAACTGTGGTATTTGAGTTTAGTTGCTACTTTTCCAGTAGCACGCTTGTAATCAATTGATGGTTCTACTGCATGAATAAATACAAATTCTTTTTCAGGTTTGTTTTTTGCAGCCTCTAGGATTTTTTCGCCAAGGTTGTCTTCACCGAATTCTTGTACTGCTTGTCGTGCAGACATTTTGTACTTACGGTACACAGTGTCGATAAATCCATTGTTATTTTCTTGTATGTAAAACTCGTTAATGTGTAATGTTTTGAAATGTATTCCATTGTCTTTAAACCCATCTTTGTGTTCTTCAACAAATAAACACCCAGTACCAATGGATGTTAAATCAAGATACATTTCATGCACTTCAGTATTGAAGTTCGCATCGTTAAATGCGTCATACATACGTCTAGCGGTATCTTCTAACCACAATTGTGTTTGATGATCTTCGTTAGATTGTTTGTCACGCAATTTAATTGAGAACCAAGGCAATGATGGTGAAGTTAGTGTGCCTTGTAGACTTGCTGAGAGCAGAGTGTTTGCAGTTATTGCTGTACTGTCAAAAAGAACCTCAGTACGTTTTTCACCTTTTGCTCTTACTAAAGTAACGTCTGCCTTACGCGGCATTACATAGTCAAGGATTTCCTGCCAATGGTCTTCCCAAGTACCTCGGTTAGACTCCATTGCGCCTAGACGTTTTTTTACATAATCAAAAGGGGTTAAAGTATCCATTATGTAATTGTTCCGCCTAACATTGTCTTCTTAGTTTCGGCTTCTTCATCCACGCCCATACCAGAAGTCAAAATAGTTCCATATTGACCTTTTTTTCTAGTAGCCAACATTTTTGCTTTTTCTTCTGCAACCGCTGCCTCTTTCTCTGCTGTACGATCTGTCACTGAAGTATCTACAGGTGGCGGCATTGCAGGTGATGATTTCATACCCATCTGCATTCCTCCTTTAATATTCCGTAAAGGGCAGCATCAATCCATTTGCCATTTACCTTCATAGTTTTACGAACAACGCCTTCCTTGACAAAGCCTACGCCTGCAAGTAATCTTTCGTTTCTTTCGTATCCATTGACACACATTGCTGTCATTCTACTACATTTACACTGATTGAACGCATAATCAAACATCAATTTTATATTTCTTCGTTGGCACACCCTTGGGTCATCTATTGCCAAGTGAACAAATATGTTATGTCCATCATAGTCTGAAAACAGTAAACAACCTAATATTTCGTCTGTTTCAGTTTCTACAAATAAAATAAACCTATCCGTTTCTTCTGCTTCACGCAGAATATGCGCTCTAGGCGCAATATAATCGTATGCACGCTCCCGTATTTCTGCGTCAACGCGCACTTCGATCATTATGCTGCGCCGTAATTAGTTTTCCGTCTACGTCTTCCACCTTGAGAAGCACCACCAAGAACAGTTTTAGCAACGTTTGCTTCTTCTTCAACGCCTGCTGCTCCTGTCATCATAGTGCTGCCACCATATCCTGCGCCTAATGTTGCGCCTTTATCTGCTAGTGCTGCTGCTTTAGCAGTTTGTGCTTCTGCTGCTTTTGCTTCTGCTTTAGCCGCTGCAGGTGCAGGTGCTTGCGCTACTACTGGTGCAGGTGCAGGTTTCTTTGGTGCTAGACCTACGGCTTTTGCAATAGTTCTTACTACTCCGCCCATAGTTTTTCCTTTCCTAAGTTATGCAAACACATTAAAACTACTGTCCGAATATATTTGCGTTGGTTCATAATTTTTAACCCTAGCCTTTCTGACTGACATAATTGCGTATCTTGCTGCAGATATGACATCATCATGCTTAAATACGATTTTACCGTCTTTTCGATGGTACATTCGTAATTCTTCTAGTAACTTACTTTGGTTATTAAATATTTTCAATCTATTAGTCATAAACCGCGTATACATTTCTTGAATCCCCGCTTCAACAGAAATTCCTCCTGAACCTTCTTTTTGACCTGCTGATGGCGGGTTTGTAAAGTGTTCACGCGTCATGTTTACGCCTTCATTACGATATTGCTCTGTCAAACTTTTACCAGAACCTTTGTCTGCCTGTCTTCCGTCCATCGGCCATATTACAGGTATCCAGTTGCCACGCGATTTAATAGCACTAGCGTGCATTGGCACGGCTTCCTGTGACATTGCATAGGTATCGTAGATGTAAATTACATCTGAATCTCTATCCCATGCTGCCCATGCAGCAGCAGTCGGGTGATCCCATCCAAAATCAAGACCACAAATTCTAGGCCAAAACTCTGGTATTTCAATTGGGTCACAAATCATATCTGCTTCAGGTAATGGAAATACCAAGCCTGAACCTAATTGCGGAATACCTTGTTCACGCATTTTACGTTCATGTGGGGGTAGCGCAGCTAATATTTGTTGACGCACCTCGGCAGTCATGTGTGGTGCATCATCCCACCCTGCCTGTATGAGAGCCTGCCCATCCCTTAGATCATTGACAAACTGCGCTACAGTTTCAGTCATACCGCTTTCTGGAGTAAATGTCATGTAGACAATTCCGCCTTTATCAGCAGTACGCGTCAATGATTGAGTATATATTGATGATGGTGGTTCTTCGTCTAGCCAAATAACGTCTAGCGATTCACCCATCCATTTTTCTTTGCCCATTTCGTAGGCTTTGAATGCTAATCGTGACCATCCGCCTGTTACATGTTTAATGACAAGGCTGTTCATGGCATTTGGTACACCTGCTTTTCGTACCGTTTCACCGATTAACCTTAGTGGAATAGACCCAGTACCTTTAGCCGTAGGGTCATCAGGTTGCCCTACCAGTTCTTTTTGGCATATATCACGGGTAGTTTCGTTAGATGCGCCACCCGCCCATGCCCGTATAGGGCGCGTAAATTTTTTGCCTTCCCACCAGTCTGGATATAACCCAGTAAGATGGTAAGCCATTTCCATAGCACCAGAAAACGATTTACCGATACGGTTACCCGCCATAAGTAGTCTTTGTTGCGCTATGGTATTGTGGAATTTTTTTTGATAGTCATAGGGTTCGTAATGCGCCATTCGATTAGTCGCTTTACGGTGTTCTAATTCTTTGGCGATTTCTAACGCCCTTGCTAATGCTTCATTGCTCATAACTTAGCAAGATCATCACTATGTACCATTATCCAAAACCCTTTCCGATTTTTTTCGCATAATGCAATTACTGGGGTCTTTTCTTCAGCATCCGCTAATTTCTTAGTTTCATCCCATAATGACACCACAGAATGCTTGGCACGCAGTTTACATTCAATAAACAGGTCATCGTGTATGACATCAGCCCTAGTAATCTTGCCGTTGCCGCCCGACAAAGCAGTACGCTCACCACCAAAGTAAGCAGCCACCTGTCGTTCACGCTGTTTCCATGCTTTATCACCCATAAATAACACTATACCCGAAAATTAACCTAGCACAACCCCAATGTCCTATGCGTTAACTTACGTTAATATCTAAAAATGCCCTCCGCTGTACGGATGAATCCATTGTATATAGCAGGGCGAGGCACTTTGGGGGGTGGGGGGTCGATTTGGCGGGCGCGTCTGTGAGATTCGATGCCTGTCTGTGTGCGTATATAGGATGCAGACACATTTAGCCCGTGACCTTTTAACAAGACCGCAGGGATGAGGGCTGCTTTGCTCAGGATGCGCGTGTGTGTGTGCAATGAACCATTCTTCTGGGGTGGATTGGCAAGGCTGCCTGATGTGTCTTCCCCTATATGTGTGTAATAGAGGGAAGCAGAAGAAGGATGGTTTAGTGTTCTGTTTCTTTGACTAGACCGCCGCCGAGTGATTGCAGCAGGTGGTTCAGTTCTGTCTGTAGTTCTTCGTCTGTACGTTGCTTGGTTACGTCTTCTACCTTGTGGACTGTCTGGTAGCCTGTACGATCTAGGATGCTATTGATTGCCCCTAACTTGACCGCAGGCGATACCTTGTCATCACTGATGAGGCTTTGGAGTTTCTCAACCGCCATAGGTACAGCACCGCCCAACGCCTGTCGTGTTGCGTCATCTATCTGGGTGGCTAGTTTCTTCTTGAGTTCGTAAGCCTGTTGTTCGGCAGTTGCAGCAGAGTACCCCGCACTGATGGCGGACTGTGTTGCGTTACCCGTCTGACTAAAGTAGTGGACGAATAACTTTTGCTTATCTGTCAACGTTTTATCGCTCATATCAACATTATAACCTAAAGTAGTGGCATATCAATATATAAGTGAAAATAAATTCTTGCGTACACTCTGGAATGTGTTATATAATTAACCTACGTTAAACAACAATGAGGTAAACAACATGGACAACGAAACCATAAAGCAAGCGGTTCAGATGCGTAAGGCGCACTTGAATCTTATCAAATGGGCTTTGAACGAAGGCTGCAGCATCAACGTGTATTGCGAGGGTGATGCACTGGTTGAGGGTTCTACAAAGTACACCGAAATCAAAGATCACACCGAATCAGTGGACATTGCTGAATTAGTGTTCTTCAAGGATGGTGTGCGTAAGGGTTGGGCATTGATCGTCTTTGGCAATGAGGATGATGAATTGGTGTCTGATTACACCGCTAACGATTGGATGGAATCTTGGTGGGAGCAGTTCAACGCAATGTGGGAGGCAACACAATGAAAACGTTTCTAAGAGTATTTGGCGGCCTTGCGGTCGCCATTGGTCTATTGTCAATCATGGGCAGTGCAAATGATTGCGATGGCAAGTGCATGGAGTATGCGAACGACATACCAACCATGCTGATGGTCATAGGTTATGGCCTTGTCGCTATGCTAGGCGGAGCAGCGTGCTTATATGCCGCTGAACGTTTCTAATGCGTATCGACATTGAGAACATCAACACATTTCAAGGTTGCATCCCTAGCGGGTGCGATCTTGTTGTGTATGAGAAGGGAACAGACCCGCAGGATGGGTTTGTATTGTATGGGTTTGATGAGGTTGGCGAGTTGGAAGACATCTTTGACATCAAAAAACCTAAATATTGCTTTTTATCAACAACAACAGAGGAAGGAAAACAATGAGCAAAACAAAAAACGCAAACTGGGATTACATCGAAGGTCTTGACACTTCATCGTATGACATGCAATCGGCACAGGCTGAAACGCAGTTCATGGTGAGTAAAACGGCTGAAGATGTTGCAACGTTTACAAAGCAGGAAATTGAGTGGTTCGCTGAAGCACTGGTGACCTACAACAAGGACAAGGCGGCAGATATTGCCACAATGCTGCATTTTGAAATGCAGGACAGGGAATACCGTCACATCACTGACATCAAAAAGACCACAGAAACAGGCGGCACACACCTACACGGACACATCAAGCGCACATACGCGCAACTGGTTGAAGTGTTTGGCGAACCGCATTTTGTGTACATGCCGCGAGCAGGTGCAGAGGATAAGATTGACCGTGAATGGGCTTTCAAGTTTCCTGATGGTCGTGTGTTCACTGTCTACAACTGGAAGAACGGAAAAGCCTACTGTGGCACAGATGGCCTTGATGTTGAGGATATAACGGATTGGAACGTAGGCGCACATCAATCGTCTGCATACCATGACCTTACAACGTTGCTAGATATGAAACTAGGGAAGGAGCAGTAATGCAGCAGGATAAATTCTTGTCAGTAGATTCTGTCTGGGTCAAGTCAATCGTTGATGACCATTTGAAAGGTCTTAGCCCGTCACAGCGGGTTGAGGCTTTCCAATATCTACGGGTTAACCTTGACCAACTTTATCAGGGATTAGATGAGGGCTTGCGCCTTTGCCTTGATGATTGGCAGAAAAAGAAAAACGCGGGTGACTTGTGATCTGGCGTTTTATGTTAAGCGGATTCATCTGGACTCTTGCCCTGTTCCTTGCATGGGATGGGGCGAGTCTGGATGCAATCATAGTCGCATTATGGGGCGTGATAAACATTTGGCACGCTATCGAATCAAATAGAAGAAAGGAAATGAAACAATGAGCAAAGCAAAAGCAATCGAACAACTGAAGGAAATCATCAACAAAGGTGATACCATTTACTATATCGTCAAACAGGTATCAAACAGCGGTGCGTATAGGCATCTGGATTTCCACAAGTTTGACATCAAGGATGAATTTAGAGAAGGCGAGGACAGGATTGTCAAATACTGGTTGACGCGCTTGATGTGTGATGCACTGGAATACAAATTCAAAGACAAAACCAGTTGCATGGGTGTTTCAGGTGGTGGAATGGATATGGGTTTCCATGTGATCTATCAACTGAGTCATCTGCTGTATGGTGATGGTTACGCACTAAAATACAGCCAGTTGTAATCACTCATAAAACAAATTATTTCTTGTGAACGGGTTGGATGGATTTATCTGACCCGTTTTTTTATCTTTATAGTCTAACCAATCCAACACATGCTGCAGCAGTTCTTTCTGCTCACCAAAGTTGCCCGTAAATTCTGCAGGGCTTTGATGATAGCCATACGTTCCGCGATGATGCAGATAGCACAGGGGAATGACCTCAAAATGACTAGACCTTCTGCCCATGCCCGTCTGGTGTTTGATGTGGTGCAGTTCTGCAGGTGAATCATAATGACCTAATATTGCGCAGGCGATGCAACCCAAATCAGCCACGCGTGACATGTGTTTCTTTTCTTCAGCAGTTGCCGCCTTCTTAGCCATATTGTTTCCGTTCAATGGTCTGGTTAATCATGTTCGTCTTCCATTTTTCAAAGTTAATATCAACGATTTTCTTTTCCCATGCCCATTTGAGTTCTTCTTCTATCGCCATGCCTAACGCTTCAATGTGTTTTTTGTAGCGTTCATCAGCACGCGCCTCACGTTCCTGACCTGCTGCAGTCTTCTCACCTTTGACCATGTATTCCTTCATTAGATCAGACAACATGATTTGTCTGCCGTGTTCTAGCACAACTACATCACGCTTTGCGGCTGCATGTTTCTGCCCAATCTCACGCAGTTTGTGCAGTTGTTGTTCTTTAGCGTCTTCCGACATAAGCACCCCCATTTGATTTGGCTTTTTTGATTTGAAGATGACGCAGGAAGCCTTTGACCTCATCACCTACAGGCATTGGCATCACGCGTTTGCTGTGAGGAAAATGCCCAAACTTTTCTTTGAATGTCCAATCTGCCCAACCTTGCTTGTATCCTTTTTGCTTAGAGTGATACAAAAGTTGCGCGTAAAAATCCTGTTTGTTTTGTGCTGTGATTTCGTCCTTGGCTTTCTCAAGTTCAACCAATCTGCCTTGCTTTATTAAAACTTTTTTGTCTGCTTCCGTTGGTGCGTGACCACACACAGGGCAAGTTCTGTAGACTCTGGTGGGCTGATACACAGCATTGCATTGAGTGCAGGTGAACGGCTGCTTTTCAATGGGTGTGGATTTCTTTTTAGGTCTGGTAATTTTATCTTCCGTAAGTTCCCATTCAGGTACATCTTCAGGGAATCCGTGTTCATAAACGCAGCCTGCATGGTCAATGATTAAGGTGTCATCCTTGCCTTCAAACGGGCGTAATGATCTACCCACCATCTGCAGATACATGCCATACGATTTCGTTGGTCTGGCAAGGACAACGCATGACACTTTAGGTTCATCCCAACCTTCCGTCAAAACCTGACAGTTGGATAGCACTTTGATTTTGCCAGTATGTAAATCATGCAGCACAGTTTCACGTTCCAACTCATCCATTTCACCATCTACATGACCTGCAGGAATGCCGTTGTCTTTGAAGATTTTGGCTATGAACCTGCTATGGGCAATAGATGTAGCAAAGACAACCGTTGGTCTGTTCTCTGCATGTCGTATCCAATGCGTAACCAAGTCACCCACTAACTTAGGTTTATTCATTCGTGTGTTTAGGCCGCGCTTCTCATAATCACCTGCCATAATCTTCAGACCTTGCAAGTCTGGCATAGTCGGTGCAACAACACGGTTAGGAACAAGGTAACCTTCACTGGTCAACTTGCGTATGTTTCCGCATTCAACAAGATCATCATAGACACCACCCAAACCTTTGCCATCATTGCGTACAGGTGTAGCAGTCAGGCCAATCACATAGGCATCTGGATACTCGTTAATTAAATCTTGGAATGACTTGCTGACTGAACGGTGTGCTTCATCCAGAATAATCAAGTCTGCACGGGGCTTCATAAAATATTTGTTGTCTTTGCGAATTGTGTAGGTCTGAATACTGGCAACTTGTGTCCTTGCACCTATGTTGCCTGACCTACCTGCCATCAACACGCCATGTGATACATCAAATTGACGTAATTTATCTGAACATTGGTTCACCAGTTCCCGTCTATGTGCAACAAACAGACAGTTTTTCAATCGTTGTTCTGCTGCTTGTATCATGGCACTGGCAATCACAGTCTTACCGCTACCCGTTGGAGCAACTAACAGTATTCGTTTGTTGCCTACACGCATTGACTCCCGCAGGTTTTCCAATGCTATTTCTTGGTAATCTCTAAGGCGCATATCTACTCCAAATATCTTTTACCTGAAACAACACTTCATTGTGGTCTTCAGGTGGGTTACACGCGTTGGCAAACTTCAGTGCTTCATCACGCGCATAGTCTTCTGACTCACCCCTCATCCGTATAGCAATGAGCATCTTGACTAACGCAGCATGTCTATCACCCTCACCCACACCATATCTAAGCGTGCCTGAGTATTTACCTTGGTACATAGAAGGCTTGTAGTCTGATCTAATCACAGGTTTCTGTGGTCTTTGTAACCCTAATCCGTCACGAATCTCTGCCATTTTGTATGGCGTATCTATAGATGTCGCTTTGACTATTTTGATTGGATACGGTTTTGATTTGTTGTGGAAAAAGCCTGCAATCCGCATCACACGCGGCAGGTCTTTGACAACTGGGTCTGAATTAAACTTTGCAGCCAATGCTTGTTGATACAAAGTGAATGATTCGATTGGCATGTCATCCACTAACCAATAGCAATGGTATTTGTTAGGTGATGTGTTGAGGATGATGTTGGGCTGCAGATCAAACTTATCAGGCAATGGCGCACCATCCAAATCAATGAACACTGACCTAATTTTGGTGATGTTCTTTGTAGTCCTGCCTTGCAAATCAGTCTGATTGACAGTGAAAAATACACCCGCACCCTGCTTGTTCAGTGACCATAGTTCTTCAAGGTGTTCCTCAAGTGTGCCATGTAATTGTCTAATAATCCTGCGATTCTTGCCTTTGTCGCAGAACGTTTGGAAACTATGGTGTGTTCCAAATGCTTCTATGAATACAGCATAGTGACTATTCGGGTTGTACCTCATCCTTACCCCATCGTTTTTCTGCACCTTTTCTGCCTGCTGCTTGACGCTTCTTACGGTTCTCTGCCTGTTCCTTGCGTTCTTCTTCTGCTTGCAGACAGATCAAATAAATACCACCGCTTTTGTCTTTGACCTGTTCAAACATGTCCTGCATGTTAGGCCACATCTTCTTGACCTTCTCAATCGTGCAGTTACACATCCTAGCCATGACTTCGTAATCAAATGGTATTTTGAATCCGCGCCAACAATGACAGTAAAGCAGAATGTATGCGCCTTGTTCTTCAAGCGTCATCCTCATTCTGTTTGGTTCGCTAATCCAATCGTTTGCGTAAAACTGGAACGCAGGCGATTGTTCATGTGTCTGTCGTTTTCTCATTGTTGCCTGTTAATTTTTGTTAATGACTTAATATACCTGTGATGTTAACCTATGTCAACAACCAAATTAAGGTTGGCTTCTGTCTGCTCTATCTTGGGTGCAGTTGAAGGTGAAGGTGAAGATGAAGGTGAAGATGAAGGGGATACTTTTGCCATTAGCAAAAACATGGTTAACCATTGGCGTTGCCATAGCATTGCCATAGCATTGCCATACTTTATGGGTAAAAAAAGGGAGGCAGGCCAACAATGAGAAAAGCCTTACCTCCCTGCCGCTAGTATTTTTAACCTAAGCCTGATGGTCTACCCCCTGCGGCGGCGGGGCAATTTCGTTAGCAAGATCAGGTCTGATGTAGTTTAGATCAAAGTCACCTAAATCTGCAATTTGGTAAGCACGCAGTTGCGGTACTACCTGCCATTTTGATACAGCAGGATGGCTAATATTCAACAAACGTGCCAAGTTCCTGCCGCCATATTTGGCAACAATCTCAGTCTTTCGCTCTTTAGCAAGTTCGTACAATAAACTCATTTGTCATAACCTTCGTTAACTTATAAGTATAATACAGTCCTGTTTAACTTATGTCAACAAATTGCTTGACTTATGTAACCTACGTTAATATAATGACCGTTCCAATAGTAAATATACAAAAAGGAGCAAATATGAGTCTAATAGCAAAAACAGTGGACAATGAGTCCAAGTACCCTGAAGTACCTTCGGGCGTACACAAAGCACGATGTGTCAAGGTCATTGATCTTGGTACGCAAGAGAACAACTACGATGGTCAAACCACATGGAAACACCAGTGCATGATTATCTGGGAAGTTCCTGCTGAGTCTAACAACAACGGTGAGCCGCTGACTATCAGCAAGTTCTACACGCTATCTCTACATGAGAAAGCAACGTTGGGTTCAGACCTATCATCATGGCGAGGCCGTCCGTTTACTGAGTTAGAGAAGAAAGGCTTTGATATTTCTAACTTGGTTGGCGTTCCTTGTTACCTCAATGTGATGGAAGGTAAGAACGGTAAACCGCGTGTGTCATCTATCATGCCGTTACCTAAAACTGAGGAATTGGCAGATCAGTTCCATGAATCAGTGGTGTTCAGCATTGATGAGTACCAAAAAGGTAACCGTGATGAGTTCAACAAACTGCCTGACGGTATTCGTAACATCATTCTAAGGTCTAAAGAGTTAGCAGATACTCAAGACTTGGGGGATGAACACAATGGTGAGGACGTACCAGACTTCACCAATGATGAAGATGTACCGTTTTAGGGGGTAGTTATGAAAATCACAAACAATCAAAACTTACCTGCTGCAGTTGAACGTGCAGTAACTAATGACCCTTATGATGCTAGTGGTAGTGACATTTCTGCAACACGTTTGTTGCAACCACCACGCATAACGGTGTTAACCAAACGACACTGGGAATCCCTAGAAGAAGACGTATCAGACCGTATCTGGTCTTTGCTAGGCCAATCAGTACACCATGTCATAGAACGTGCCTCAGAAGGCACTGAGGACATCACAGAGCAACGTTTATTCGTTAAGAATGACTTGACTCATGGATGGACATTATCGGGCGCATTTGACTATCTATCGCACGATGGACAACTGATTGACTTCAAGACCACATCTGCATGGTCTGCAATGGATGCCTCAATCAAAGGTAAACCAGAATGGGAAGCACAACTTAACATTCTTGATTGGCTGATTCGTAATTCGGATACAAAGATCAAGATTAAAGTTAAGTCCTTATCTATCATGGCAATACTGCGTGATTGGTCTAAGTTAAAAGCGTTAACTTCAGACAACTATCCAAAGCAGCAGGCTGTTATGATACCGATTAAACGTTGGACACCTGAAGAACAGGACACCTATGTATCTAATCGTATCATCCTGCATCAAGCAGCAATGGAAGTTGAAGAACCACCAGTATGTACGCCTGATGAACGTTGGAACAAACCAGATACATACGCCATTATGAAAGATGGACGTAAGTCTGCGTTAAGGTTGCTGCCTACAATGGAAGAAGCCAAAAAATATCTTGAGGCTAATAACATGAAGGAAGGCAAAGGTTGCCAGATTGTACTGCGTAAGGGCGAGGATACACGTTGCGCTCATTACTGCAGTGTCAATAAGTTCTGCAGCCATTGGAACAATGTCGAGTTTTAAATTAACTAAAGACCCTGTAGTCGCTGCTATAATCAAAAAAGCCAATGATCGTTCTAATCAAGGCTTAGATGATTATGGCGGCACTATGGCAGACGCAGACAAACATCTGCTAGAGTGGATAGATGATGCCCAAGAAGAATTGTGGGATACCATAGTCTATCTTGAGAAAATCAAACTGATAGTAGGAAGGTTGACAGGCCATGCCCCTAAAACGCGGAAGCAGTGACAAAACCATAGCACAAAACATTCGTACCTTACGTCAAGAAGGTGCGCCCCGTAATCAAGCAATTGCCATAGCAATGGAAAAAGCGAGAAAAAAACAGAAAGAAAAAGACAAAAAGTAATGGATTTAATTATCTATACTGATGGTCTTTACCATCTAATTCCTGTTACTGAACGAATGTTACAGAATGTTACATTGATAAAGGGATTTAATATCGCTGATTTATGCGATGTACTACGGTTAAAACTGACCGTTTACTATGACCACCCCATCAATCAACATTTAATGAAAGATGGGAGTGGTGCTTTTTATGGTTGTATTCTGCGTTAGATGCACAACTAACTATCCAGTTAAGTATCAGCCATCCTATTGTGCAGAGTATTATCCAACCCCGTATTGTGTTCATCAATTAAGTTCAAAATGTGGCGCATCAATGAATGGTCTTTTACGTTCTGCACGCCTCTCATCTATGTAACTATTCATTGCGTCTTCCATAGATAGATTCCATTCAGCAATGTCTGGCACTGTCCATGCAGCACCCCACCTGATTCGTACACCCTGATTCCTTGCAGCCTCACGCATTGCTTCTGCAATATCATCGTACACGTTTAGTTCCCATGTACCCCTGCCATCAATGTATGCCATCAAATCTACTGCATCACCTGTTAGATGCTTTGATTTCATAGTCTGACTTGCACCTTTTTCTACCAAAGCACGCTGTTCTTCCTCTGTTCTGAGGCCACAGATCACGCCAAAGTCTATTTTGGTTAATGATATAGCCTCCAATACCACATCAAACAATTCTGGTTTGACAGGTTCTAGTCGATCAATAGATCGTTGTGATAGTTTAAATGTCATTTAGTTAGTCCTTTCGCTTTCTCATAACTTCTAAGGCCGCCAAGTCCTAGCATACCTAGTAGTACAGTCATAAGGCTGTCCATATCGAATGCAGGTAATTCAGGAATCTCAACGCCTGCCCATCCCGCACCGAATAAAATAATAGGATTAAGTACAAAGTGATAGCCAAGTGCAACAGCGCAAATCCAACCAACAAAAGGCCGCCAACCTGCAACAAAAAGACTTCTGTGTTGAGCCTCTGCTTTATTAACTTCAACCTGTGCCATTGCTGCTTCATGGGCTTGCTTCTCAGCCATCGTAGCAATTTCATGCGCCAGTTTATTCTTGGTATCTTTGTCTTCAATGAATTTGTCTAGTAGTCCTGTTACTGGGCCTACTAAACTACTTAGTAGACTTATCATAGTTAGTTACCTCCCGTTTCTTTACTAGGTTAGTGACACCCATAAATACGGATACCACGCCTGCTACCGAAACAAAGTAGATACTTGCCATTGCTCCGATAATATCTGCTGCTCTTTCAAGACCCAATAGATCACAAAAGAAAACGCCTGATGGATATAGCAGCATGCCCCATAATGCGAACCAAGCCATCTTTCTGGTTTGATCTCTATGTGCGTCCTCATCCAACATACGTCTACGTCTATCTTCCAACTCAATAGCAGCCAACTCATGTGGGTCTATCTTACCGTTGCCGTTGGTGTCGTATTTTTCCATTTCAGTCATAGGGTCTAGGGTCATTGCTTCATGTCCTTCAATAGCGGGTTATCTAACGCCCTTTGAAGACGTTTATTAAGTCTGTCTTCCATTGATGTAAGTTTCTCATCAATGTTTGCAGTGCGTTCATCAAACCATTTTTTAGCGTCTTGAATAGATGTACGATTCTCACTTTCAACAAGACGTATTCGGCCTTCAACATCACCCAGTGCTTTTTCAACTGCGATAACATCTGACCGTAAGTCGTTTTTAATATCTTTAGCATAACTGATTGCCTCCTCTAATTTGGTTTCAAGCACAGCATTCCTTGCCGCAATCGCCTCCACATCAAGGTTTGCAAGTTTATCCTTCATGTCCATGTAATCTTTGTAAACTTCAAAGCCACCGTACAACGTACCTATCATCGTACCCAGTGCCATAAGGATAGCCAGACCTTTGCCGCCTTTGAATTTAACTCCACCTACGTCTAGTTCTGCCATTGCATATCCACCATATTATTCCATATCATATCCTGTGCCTCAGTCCACCACATTCCATACGGGTTATCGTAGACTTGGCCTCCATCAATAATTTCTGGCGGGTAGAACGGTGTCACAGGTAGGCTTACGCTTTGATATTGAGTAAAGTTCCTAGCCGCATCTGATTGTTGCATGACCGCCAAACGTACTGATTCCATAACTGTGGAGTAAACTTGAGTGTTGTTTCCCCCACTTCCCTTAGATTTTCCTTTAGATACAGATTTTCCTCCAGAAGCATCGGATTCTTTACTTCCAGAACCATCACCTTCAACTCTAGCGGTGTCCATTTCTTTGTCATCTGATGCCTCACTATCTAAAGATTTGATCTTCTCTATCTTCATTTCCGTGACTTTAACTTCCATAGTTTCAGTCTTTGTTTCGCCATTAGGCTGCTTAACTTCTACCGTAGCCTTAATAGTATCTTGACTAATTGGTTCTATTTTAACCTTAATAGGTTCTGGCGCAGCCAATTCTACAGGTGATGTAACAGTGTCCTGCACTGGGTCACCTATAAAAACTTTTTCCTGTGTTGATTGTTCTGTTAGTAGATTAGATGTGATGTAATCAGTAACCGTAGTTTGTATCTGACGCTCTATCGTTTGTGTGATGTATGCTGCTTCATCGTAAGTAAACGACATAGTTGGATTGGTTACTGTTGGCCCATAGTAGCCACCCCAGTAGCCATTATCTATGCCATACAACTCTAATGTTGCTGTAGCACTTAACGATAGATTGTTTTCAGGAACGTTGAGGTATCCGTAAACTGTTTGAAAGTTATCAGGATTCCAGTCAATTGTATGAGTCGTTACATTACTGTAGTTAGTCACGCCATCTGTAACAGATATTGTGATCTTAAATGTATCTGCAGTTGGGTCACCTACATCGTAACAACTAACATTGCTGCCAATAGTTTGCAGGCAAGTCATTACATCTGCACTGGCGTTGACTGTAAAGCCACGATTGATTTCTGACTTAATTAGATAATCTTCTAGGGCTACTGTGCCACTAATAGTGCCGCCTTGGTAATTAAATACGGCACTGTTACCGTTAGTGATAACACCACCAGTAGTGCTTCCAAATACATCACATCCAAAACATACCGTGTTATCGGTAGTTTTTTTGGTAAGCACTTCAGTCTGCGTAGTTTCCAAGACCGTAGATGTTTCAACCGTTTCTACTTTCTCTATAATGGTTTCTAGGTATTTCCAGTATTCTGTGGTTTCTTGATACCCTGCGTTGATTTCAACTTTCGTGCTATCGAGTGTCGAGGTAACGTTAACTGAGGTTATAACTCCCCCGTTAGGCCCAGTGTCGCCTACGTTATATTGCTGTTCGTATGCGCTAGAGTAAGAGCAACAAAGCAGCAAGGCCACCAAAGATAGCAAGACCTGTCTTATCATCGTCACCTTTCATCGTAGTTTTTTTTTCAATATAATTAGGTTTCTTTTCAGGGTTAGCATCCCACATTGCTTTGGCTTCTGAGCCAATAGAACCTAGGTATGGACACGGTGTACCTGCCATCCACATTCCGTTCCACACACGTTCGTCTTGGCAAAGAACAGACACAGCCGCCACTTTCATCCCCATTCCATATAATGATCGTGCAAGTTTTAGTCTTTCACAGTTTTCATCTGTAATTGTCTGGCCTGTCGCAAAGCCAAGTATCTGCGTTTGTACAGCAACCGATGTGCCAGATGTACATACGTCTTGATTATTGATAACTATTGAGGGAGCAGATGCAGTAGGCGGGGTTTTGTCTACGGTTGTAGTGCCTGTTACTGTGCTGCTGATTGTATTAGTTTCTGCTAATGCGTCTGTGATAAGTGCTAGGTTACCACCGATTATTACGGCAATAAGAAATAATCCAATCTTTTGCCATACATTCACTTCTTCATCCCTTCAATCAAACGGTCAATCTTGTGATCTAATTGTTCCATTCGATCTATTATGCGGTTGATGTCGTGATGTACTTCCGCTTTAGTTACATATTCCTTTGCTATTTCTTCTCTGGTTCTATTCAACAAGATAGATAGACGCTGTGTTTCTTTCCACATGTTGCTGCCCCACCAACCTATCAAAGCAAGTGTTACAGTAAGTAGAATATTCCAGAGCATCATATCCATTATTCAACAACATCCCAAGATTGTGTTTCTTCATTCCAAGTGTATCTTTCGCCATCGTTTGGATGTGCAACAGGGGATTCCCAAAGACAAGTTGTATCATTGAGTGTCCAACTTGGAAAAGGTTGTGGTTCATAAAATGCGTCTTTATCAACATCATAAATGTAACCAACCCCAGCAAAGTTTTTTCTTAATGGAGTTCCACCATCTAAATGAACACCACCTCTAGTGTTATAAGAAGTCTGAATCCATTGCCCTGCTGAGTCATCTACAAAGGTTTCAAAAAACTCTGGTTCAGCAACAATTACTTTAGTTACAATACCATCAACTACTTTTGCATAATGTGCCATCTACATAATCTCCTTATATTGCCGTTATGTCGTATCTAACGATGACAATACCAGAACCACCTGCACCTGTTAATGCAACGTTGCCAGACCTTTCGTCACCGCCACCACCGCCACTTCCTGTGTTTACAGTTCCATTTGTAGCATTTAATTGTTTTTGTGATTTACCACCATTTCCACCGCCACCGGCGCCACCCTGTGGGATAGTATTATTTGAGCCTGTATACCAAGCGCCAGCACCACCACCGGCACGAGTTACAGATGAACCTGTAATATTTGATGAAAGACCATCACCGCCATAACTGCTAGAAGTATTTGGCATCTCAATTTGGTCATTTGAACCGTTACCACCGTCTTGACCGGCACCGCCACCACCGCCACCAGACCGCCATGAGGTTGCATCACCGTAACCTCCATCATAACCTTGTCCAGCAGTTCCAAACCCTCTACTACCAATTAGTTGATCTCGACCAGTACCACCACCAGAACCACCATTTGAAGCACCGGCCCCAGATTGAACACCACCTGTTCCACCACCAATAGAAGTAATAGAATCGAAAACAGAATTTCCACCATTTGCCCTTGCAGCCCCACCAGAACCCACTGTCACCGTTTTGTTTCCAGTTGAAAGACTTAATGCACTTTCAGCAGAGGAGTTTCTTCCAGATGTTTGTCCAGAAACATTAGTTCGATACCCACCAGCACCGCCGCCTCCACCACCACCGCCGACAGAATCACCGCCGCCTCCAGCGCCTCCGGCAATAACTAGATATTGAACATCTAAAGATGCAATAGTATTTGTAAATGTTCCAGATGATGTGAATGTATGAATTCTATAATTACCAGAGGTTGTGATTGTTCCACCAGAAGGTAATGCAAGAGCAGTTTTATTCAAACTTGCTGTTGTGTTATCTATGTTTGTTACAGTAATCGTTACTACATTTCCAGCAGTTACATTAGAATATACTGCACTAGGAACAGTAACAGTTGCGGCAGTGTCAGATGTTGCAGTAACATTGACATCCTCATCAATTGAGTCTGATAATTGTGTAAAGTTTACAGTTAGAGTATCTGTAAGAAAACCAGTTCCAGTAAGCGTTAAGTCTGAACCAGCCACACCAGCATAAATATTTCCAGTAATAGATGATAATGAAACTTGTTCTGCCGCAATCTTTAACCATTCGCTTCCATTGTAATATTCCATAACACCCAAATCAGTATTATATCTCTGAGCGCCACTATATGCTGTTACTGGTCTTTGTGCAGTCGTTCCTTCTGGTAATACAAACTGTCCTGTAGAAGTGTTATCTTGGTCTGAAACTGCTGTAGGAGTTACAGAAACATTATCAAGAGCGGCTGATTTAACATCGCTGCTTGCGTCTAGTAAGTCTGATATATCTCTTGCTTTAGTCATTCGTTACCTCCAACCATCCTGTTGTGTTGTCTGCTTGGTAAGCATCTTCATCCCATTCATACACTAGACCATCAGTAGGATAAGTTAATGGTGCTTCCCAAAGATATGTTGTTTCATTTTTAGTCCAACTGTTAAATGGTTGTGGGGCATAAAAGCCTACGCCATCGTAATGAAAACCTATACCTGCAAAATTTTTTCTTAATGCTTTTGTTTGGTCAGCACTTTCTGTATTTGAGTTAGGTTCATAATGTTTGCCACCACGCGTATTATAAGAAGTTTGAACCCATTCACCTGCAGAATCATCTACAAATGTGTCAAAAAAATCGGCTTCAGCAACAATTACTTTTGTTACTTTTCCATCTACTATTTTTGCATAATGAGCCATAATTTTATCCTATAATTGATACCTTACTATTACAACACCAGAGCCGCCAGCACCTTCTGTAAATGAAGATGTAACTTCACCAGCACCGCCTCCACCACCAGTATTGCCTTGTCCAGCCACTCCACTAGCGCCATCTTCGGCAGCGTATGACCTGCCACCTCCACCTTGACCGCCACCATTAATACCAGTAGTTTGATATCCTCCTGCTCCACCACCAGCATAATAACCGCTATCACCAGTAGATGTTGCTGTAGCCCAAGTAGAATAGTTTAAGCCATCTCCTCCATAACCATTTCCATCTGTGTTACCAGCTTCGCCAGCACCTCCGCCGCCGCCGCCATAGTCATTGGATTCACTACCATTACCACCAGCATTACCTTGTCCAGAAGTTCCAGAAGCACCAGTACCGTCACTTTCTTGTCCACCTCCACCACTGCCACCACTAGTAGGGGAATTACTATTACCGCCGCCACCGCCACCGCCAATTGCGGTTAATCCAAAAGCAGAACTATTGTTTCCAGAGTTTCCAACTCTATCAACTTGGGTACCTGATGTTCCTTGATTTGCACCACCAGCACCAACAACAATAGAATATCCTGTTACTGAAAGTGTTGATGTTGTACCTTGTAATAATCCACCAGCACCTCCGCCACCACCAGGCCCTCCAATGGCGCAACCACCAGCACCGCCACCAGCAACTATTAGATATTCTACTTGTTGACTGATTGTATTAGTAAATGTTCCAGATGAAGTAAATGCGTGATACCTATAACCGCCAGATTCCGATATTGTTCCTCCAGAAGGTAAAGCTATGGCTGTTGTAGTTTGATTTCCTGAAGTTGCACCATCACTATTTGTAACTTTAATTGTAACTACATTACCACCTGTTACATTGTTATAAACAGCGGCAGAAACCGTAACTGTAGCACTAGTATCACTAGTAGGAGTTACAGTAACATCTTCATCAATTCCATCTGATGATTGTAAAAAGTTGACGACAAGATTTGCAGTTAAAAAGTTTGTACCAGTTAAAGTTAATGTAGATGTTGCACCAGCATATATTGTTCCAGTAACATTTGTTAATGTAGGAATAGCAGATGAAATTTTTAACCAATTTGAACCATTAGAAAAGTAAATTGTATCATCATCAGCGTTGTATCTTATATGACCTTCTTTTGTAGATGCAGTTGGTGCTTGTGCAGCAGTACCTACTGGTAGACCAAATGATTCAGTGTTACCTGTTAGGTCAATAGTGTTTCCATTACCATCAAGATCGCCGCCTAACTGTGGAGTCGTATCCCCTACTACATCTGAAATAATTGTAGTTGGTTCTAGGTCACCACTTGTGCTGTTGTAGGCCAATACTTGACCGTTAGTAATACCTGCAAGGCTTACATCATTAGCATCCCCTACGCTAAAGTTAGCCAATGCAAATGTGCCGTATGCAATAATGTCTACGGTATCTGTACCTGATGCACCAATCGCACTAGCAAATACAATGCTTGTACCTGAAGTTGCTGTGATGTCAGTGCCATTAACCATCTTGACACCGTTTAAGTACACATCAACATAACCTGCGTCATAGGCTAATGTGCTGCCAGAATCGTCTGTACCTGTAATTGTGGTGGTACTTGAGGATACTGTGAAAATAAATCTGTCTGCTGTACCGTTTACGCTAGACCCTGTAGACACCCACCCGCCAGATGAGTAAACCTTCATCGTGTCTGTGGATGTATCAAAATACAAATCACCCACCTGAAGGGCTGATGAATCTGCTCTTGTTGTAGGTGGTGTTGCTGATGCTCCAATGTACACATCTGCAAAATTTGTAATATCAGTAACGTTATTTGCTGCAGTTGTTACATCTGCTGATATACCCGCAACTGTAGTTACGTTTGATGAAATCCCCGCAACTGTATTGATGTTTGCTGCATTAGAATTTACAGCGTTAATATTTGTTTCGTTGCCTGCTACTGAATTTACATTTGCAATGTTAGTAGCAACCGTACCGATATTGTCTGAACCTGCTAAGTCTGTAGCAACAGTACCAATATCTGTAGCATCACCTGCTACTGCAGTAACATCAGATGAAATACCTGCTACGGTATTAACATTTGAAATATTTGTGCCAACGTTATTTACATTAGTAATGTTGGTAGCAACTGTGCCAATAGTATCTGTGCCAGTAAGGTTAGTAGCGATTGTTCCAATATTAGATGTATCACCTGCAACCGTAGTTACATTGCTGCTTATTCCTGCAACTGTTGTTGTGTCACCAGAAATACCTGCCACCGTAGTAACATCGCTTGATATGCCTGCTACTGTGGTTACATCACTAGAAATACCTGCAACGGTATTGATGTTAGTTTGTGCTGATACAGTTGGGGTCAATTGATACCACGTTGTAGTACCAAGATCATAGACCATCATGTAATTGCTAGTAGTATTAAAGAACAATGCACCGTCTTGTAGTGCATCACCGTCATTGTCTACTGTAGGTGCAGTTGCTTTTGCGCCTAGGTAAGCATCATCAAAGTTGTCGTATATTGCTGCTGCTGCCGCTTCACTTGCTGCCGCATTACTTTCGCTTGTAGCCGCTGCTGACTCACTAGCCGCTGCCGCTGATTCGGATGCTGCCGCTGCTGATTCTGAAGCCGCTGCTGCAGTTTCGCTTGCTGCTGCTGCTGTAGCACTGGCAGCCGATGCTGTTGCACTAGATGCTGATGCTGTGGCTGATGATGCTGCTGCGCTTGCACTTGATGTTGCTGATGCAGCGTCTACCAATAAATCCCATTTAGCACTGTCTGTGTTGCTAGTAAGTGGCTGTGCGCCTGAAGAAGTATGTGCAGTATTACAAATAAAAATATTGTTTGTAGAAGTATCTTTGACAATATCACGGGCATAATAAGCCGTTGAGCCTGACCAATCACCTTTATAAGTACCTAATTCTTGAGTAACAGCAATCTCACCGCTACCGTCAAAGGCTAGAATTTTGTTAGCACGCGTTGCTGCATCCACTGTAAATTCAGTAGATGTCATTGAGTTAGTACGCGATAGTTTGATTGATCGGTCTACTTCTTCCTGCAATTCTTGTGCAATCAAGATAGATCGGTCAAATGCACCTTCTACGGTTTCTGCTGTGAATGGGTCATTTTCTACTAGGTCAACAGTTTGCGTCTGTGTAGTTTCACGCCTTAATACTACTGTTTCCGTAGATGATGGGGCTGTTCCAAAGGTTACGTTACCGCCACTTGCTGTACCTGCACCTGATACGGTGTAGTCAGTTGTCAAAGTTTTGACAGTTTCAGTACCGTTGGCAGCACGAATAATGACTTGAATATCGGCATCCGCTAGGATTTTAAAAGTGTAAGCAAAGACAGTCTGGCTTCCATCGCCAGAATAACTGTTCTTGATCGTTGTAGTCGATATAGTCATTTTTTACCTCCTATCATACCACTATTCCCCGCTAAACAACAGTGGAAAATCTTTAGGGTTTTCTTGAACAAAGTTTTGTATGTTTTTAATAATCAACGCTTGTTTCTTCCTATCTGTTTCGCTCAATAGCAGTTGTAGTAAATCCGTTCCACCTGATACTTTACCAATTTGCTTACGCAATAAAGTATTATTTTTAATATAATTTTTTCTTTTTGCAATCACTGTGATTTCTTCTACCGTTAATTTTTCATCACTAGCGTCTAAAATCTTTTTTATTGCACCTCTAAAGATCAGGTTTTCTCTGCTCTTTTCCCTGTCCAAAAGTTTCAGGTCTTTGTATATATCCATTTTAACAGGATGTTCGCCAACCTTTAGAAAAACATTTGCCATTTCACCTGCTAGTGGGATACGCAATATTTCTTCTAATTCACTAACAATCTCTGTTGGGTCATCAGAACGCAGTCTGTAGATACTGCCACCACCATAAGTATTCCACATGTACTTTAACGCTTCTTTGGTGGTTTCTGAATTCTGTGCATTCCATACATCTTCATTTAAAGCGTACTCACCCCTGAAATTATCAAGCGGATTGCCACCAGTAGCAAAGGTTATTGTATCTTTTAGGAATGGGAAGATTGGGTTCATACTAGGCAATACATCACTTTCCAGTGCTTTCAAGAAGTTTGATGGGCCTATTTCACCTTCACCAAAGGTAGCGTCCATAAAAAGACCAATAAAGCCATTCATCACACGGGCTGATTCGTCCTGTGGAATACGCCAGTAAACTGGTCTGCCTTCTTTGGTGTAAGCAATCGGAATGACGATGTAGTTTTGCTCATCGTATTCTGATACGCCTTTGTAGAACCAGTACAGTCCACTACCAAATACACCATATTTCATCATCTTCTGAAGCACCTTAGGTGCTACGTTGTAGGCTACAAATTTACCTGTGACTGACAATGGGTCTTCACGCAGTCTTACATAGTCTGCCCTGATACCTTCTTTCATAGCATTTGAGAATATCAGCATATTATTAGTTAGTTGATGATACCGTGCAGTACGCAGGAACGCAGGTGACCCTACATCTGCTTGTATTTTTAGCATCATTTCCTGTGTAGACATGCTAATTTCACCGCGTGCAATCATATCTCTTAGATATGCAGCACCCGCTACTTTAGGCGCACGTTCCAAGAATTTAGCAAAGTCACTAATGTGTTGGAAAAAACGGCCCATTGTTCTGTCATACAAAGACTCATACTCTTTTGGAGTAAGACGCTGCATCATTTTTTCAGTGACATACTGGTCTGGCGTAATGGTCTTGTTGTCTAACAGTTTTTGAATGTGTGCTTCCCCTGCTTTGCCTCGATAGCCTTCTACCTGTGCAATTAGGAAACCTTGTTCTTCCATCCAACGTGTTAACTCTGTACCTTTCCTATCGCCAAAAATAGACTTCCATGTAGGCTTTAGGTTCATAAAGAAATATTTGACGTATGAGTTTTTAAACCCGCCTGCTATGTCGAAATAACGTGCTTTAGGCAAGTTTCTAACTGCACGCCCAATATCTCTAAATGTGTTCTTTTGCCAGAATTTAGGGTTGTATTCTGTATAGATGGTTCTGAAGAAATTGTTAGACGATTGAACGTACTTCATCCACTGCATTGCTACATGCGGATTACGCTCAAATGCTACGGCTGCAAACTTATTGATGTGATAGTAAACGTATTTACCGTTACGCATGTACGCAACAGTCTTCATACCTACTGGTGCAGGTTCTACTCTACCTTTGTCAACATACTTGGCTTTTTGAACAACCTTATCTTTCCATTGACCTCCAACTTCTTTAGCCATTTTTTCTGCATCAAATGACTCAATCCAATCTTTGTTTTTGCCCATCCATTGAATAGCATCGTGAATCATACGGTTACGCTTTAACTCACCCATAATGAGCAAGTCTTTTTGTAGCGTAGCAAGTAATGGGTCAACAATATCTGACAACGTTCCTTCAGCCTTTTTACTGAATGATGCAGATGAAATGTTTTGACCGCCTGATCTATTCAATCTATCAAGAGCGTACTTCAACACATTGAACGTAATGTATTCTTCGTTGTTCAGAATTTTGTTAAGTGTTTCTTTGTCAAACGCACCACTTTCCTTAATCAATGGATGTAAGTAACGTTTACGAATTTCATAAAATTTAGTGGCTGCTTGGTCTAGTAGTGGGTGTTCTTTAGCAAACCATTGATAAGCCTCTAGTGGAGTACGCTCCCCTACAAACTCATTCATTATGGCTTCACCTTCTTTGCCTATAGCCTTTAATTGTGACCATAGACCCATTGGGTTTGCTTTACCCATACGCTGTTGTGATACCGCAAGGTTACGCAACAACAACATAGCAGATAGCATGCTTGAGTTGTAACCCGCTGCTTCTATTGGTCGCACTACTTCAGCATCCATTGTTTCTGCATAACGCTGCATACCTGCATGTCGATACCTGTAGTTTTCCATACGGGCATTTAGGTTCAGCGTTTCTTTGTCCATCCAACGGCTTTGACCAGTTTTGTTCTTACCCCACATGCCGTTTTGTCCACCAAAACGTCTGTAGAACCAAGCCATTGTGTCTAGTAGATCAATCTCAATTGCATCACGGCTGTTAGGCTTCCATGCTTCTTCCATGCCTTTGAAGATTTGAGTTTTACTATCTACAAATTTATTAGCGATACGCGTAACCATTGCTGAGTAACGTGCATCTGAACCTGCGTTAATTTGGTTCTGTAACTTCTCATACTGCGCCTTCACTTCTGGACGCTTGTACATGTGATAGTTAAACAATTGCCAAGACTTTGGTGCGTTGACCATTGTCCATTGTGGACGCAGCAAAAACGCCATCATAAAGTCAGCCATCAATTCCCTAGGATTATCACGATATGCTGTGTATTTAGGGTCTGCTGCTCTATCAAATGGTTTCCATTGCTGTGATAGTGCTTTTAATTCAGTAGTAATTTCTTCACGGCTAACCAATCCACGTTCACGGATTTCAGTTTCAAATTTACGCTTAAAGATTTCTGCTGCTTCTTCAGACAGTTTACCTTCTGCTTCAGTTGATGGTTTCTTGCCGTTAATTCGATCAACCAGTGCTTTGATGTGCGGGTCAATCATGCCTCGCATAGCACTACGCGTAATCATCTTCTTGAGTTTTCCGTCTAACTTAGCAAACGCTTCATAAAACTCAGGGTCAATCTTATTTCTAATATCTGGGTCACGGAAGATGTCGAGGATTTTTTGAGGAGTAATTTTAAGGTCTTCCGTGATTTCTTTATCTACCTTCTTCTCAAACTTAGCGGCCTCAATCTCTGCCTCACGTTTCATGGCTTCGATTTCTTTACGCTCTAACGGTTTTGCACCGTCTGCTTTACCGTCAATCCATTTGTTCAAGTAACCTTTCAAGGCTGCCATTGAGCCAAGAATGTTACCTTTCTTCATGGTTTCTTGAGGTAGGTAGTCAATTAGGTGTCCAATCTCATGCGCTAGTGTCATGGTGAAATCTTTAGGATTTTCAGCCAACGCACGATTGACAATAACTTTTAGTTCTTCCTTTGGTATCGGCATTTGTTTGCCTTTCTTACCAAACTGGAAGTAACCACGCAGAGTAGGGCCAAGTTTTTCTACTGCAGGTGTTTTGTTAATTAGGATTTCCACCAATTCAACAAGATCAAATGTATCTAGCCCTTTAGCGTTGTTGTAAAATTTTTTGTATGGTGAATTCAGTAATGGCATGTTTGGCGGTACTTCTGCACCACCACCTGTAGATGGTTCGTTAGGTACGCCCCATTCTTCACCGCCTTTACTGCTATAAACACGTTCTTCTGCTGCTCCACCTTTAACGTCTGATTCAGCAAATACTTTGTCTTTAGCACCTACATGTGTGTTGTAGTAGTTAGTTGCTTGTTGTTCTGGCTGACCTTTAAGTTTTTCAGTCTTAAATGCAGCAACAACACGCCTTGTCTTTTGGTCAAGCACCATCAACACATCACCACTTAATAGGATTTGTGTTTTCTCTGGTGTTTTAAAATCTGTTACGCCTTTGTAATCTACGCTTTTAATGTATTTAGTTTGCTGTATTGCTTCATAAATAGCCTTTGGAATAGCAAACATTCCACCTTGGTTGTCACGCAGAATGTATGAATCTGCCTTAACACCTGATGGGCCATCTTTAGTGACTTCATAAACTACATCTACACGGCTGCCAGTTTCTTTTGCTTTTGGTGCATGCTGCGATACCCATTCACCAATAACCACATCAGGGCTACCATCACGGCTTTCTCTTAGTGGCGCACGGGCTTTATACCCAGAATCAAATGTTTTACCAAATGCTGTTGTATCAATAACGTATTTGGTATTGCCTTCTACTCTACCAAATGCTGTAAAACCACCGCTGCCTTCACCAACGTATGTTTCCATAGTGGAATCAAGCACCTTGATTTCTTCAGGTGATTCTTTCCATTTGATTGATAATTGCTCTTTAGGTACTTGCAGTTCAACAATGTCAGTGTTGTATTCACCGTTTTGTTGACGTTCTTTGAAGTTAGTTTCAACTCTTTCAGTAATTTCAATCTTACCGTCTTTGCCTACAGTAACTTGCTCAGTACCCGCTTTAGGTGCTGTTTGAATATCAATTTCTTTAACATGTACAACTTCACCATTTTCTAACTCAACTTTAAGAATAATCTCACCGTTGATTTCTTCACGGGCTTTGACAATACCTTCTCTTGAACCAGAGCCTTCTACAGCAACTTTAGCCTCTAATTCTACTTTAGGTGCTTCAATCAATTTGATATTGGCTTCTTCTTCAAGACCCTTAATAAAGGCTTCGTTAAGTTCGCCTAATGCACGGGGTTCTTGTACATCGGGGTCTAATAGGTCTGCTTTTACATCATCACGCTTTTCTGCAAGCGTTTGCATATCACGCGGATGAATGCCGTATGTTTTGTAGATATGGTACAGTTTGTTGATACCGCTACCTGCGTAGTGGATACCAAAGATCAATACTGCAGCATGTGCAAAATCTTTACGCGTTGGTACTTGACCTTCTAACACTGAAGAAAGTGTCACCATTGTGGCAACTTCACCTGCTATTTGTGTTTTACGGCCCTTTC
>Ga0255768_10000527_pt1 | contig 39064 bp, 34 predicted proteins | sample 071ome_33_FD_179983 | JGI IMG/M metagenome (GOLD analysis project Ga0255768, IMG submission 179983) | Coastal salt marsh microbial communities from the Groves Creek Marsh, Skidaway Island, Georgia - 071412AT metaG (version 2) | ecosystem: Environmental > Aquatic > Marine > Intertidal zone >... | reverse complement strand
GGAGTATCTGCCCACCCGAGAGTCAACGCTCGCTGATCGTGTCACCGTCGGTCTGAGCCCACCGCCTCGAGAAATCGATTACGGCATCAGCTTCGAGGCCGGGGGTGAGATACTCGTACGGGGTAGGCAGCCACTCCTGCCGGCTAATGATCTCTCTTTCGTGGGGCGTCATAACGTATTGAACGCGCTCACAGCCATCGCGCTTTTAGAGACGGCGGGGTATCCGGTGAGCGCACCGATGCTGGCGTGCCTGTCGAAATTTTCGGGGTTATCGCATCGCTGCGAAGTTGTGCTTGAAAAAGATGGAATTATCTGGATAAACGACTCAAAAAGTACGAATCCGGGTTCTGCAGCCGCGGCGCTCAACGGGATCGCGCGGCCAATCGTTCTTATCGCGGGCGGCCAGTCCAAAGGTGCTGATTTTTCAGGGCTGGCAGACGTCATCCAACGTTTCGTGCGCCAGGTTTTGCTCATTGGTCAGGATCGACTTGAGATCGCAGCGGCGGTGCAGGAACGCGTTCCGGTGACACTCGCCGATGACCTCGCGCATGCGATTCGTCTTGCGTCACGCTGGGCTCAGCCCGGCGACGCTGTATTGCTGTCTCCCGCATGCGCAAGTTTCGATATGTTCAAAAACTTCGAGCATCGTGGCGATGCCTTCCGCGCATTAGTCAGAGAACTCGTGGCATGACGAGTACCGCGCTATTTCTCCACATGCCGATTCGCGGACGTACCGCGGATCCCATTTTGCTGCTCGCGGTCGGTGGTCTTTTAGCCTTCAGCACAGTGATGGTTTTTTCAGCGGCTATTGGAACCCACGGCGGCGTTGCGGAAGGCTTTAAGCTTCTCTTGAAGCACCTTTTCAGCATCGGTTTAGCGTTGACGCTCGGCGTTCTCGCCGCCTCTATTCCGCTCCAATTTTGGCAGCGTGCCAATCGATGGCTGCTTGGTTTTGGTGCGCTCCTATTGATTCTTGTGCTCATTCCGGGAATTGGTCATGAGGTAAACGGCAGCTCCCGTTGGTTATCCCTGGGTGTGATGCGTTTTCAGCCCTCTGAACTGATGAAAGTACTGGTTGTGTTGTTTTTGGCAGATCATTTTGTTCGCCATGCGCAGGCGATCGATTCGTTTCGAGTCAGCATCATCGAGCCTACCGCGGTCGTTGGCATTCTCGGGGCGCTTTTGTTGTTGGAGCCGGACTTGGGCTGCACCGCAGTCATCATGATGACGACGCTCGGTCTTATGTTTTTAAGCGGCACTCGCCTGAGATATATCTTGGGGGCAATCGCTGTGGCTGTATGTGCGGTCGTCGTGCTGATTTTGGCTGCACCTTATCGTCTGCAGCGCGTTTCGAGCTTTCTTGATCCTTGGGCAGATCCCTATGGCTCAGGCTTCCAACTGGTGCAAGCGTTGATTGCATTGGGAAGTGGCGAATGGTTTGGGGTTGGGCTTGGCGCGAGCGTTCAGAAGCTTTTCTACCTGCCCCATGCGAGCAACGACTTTTTAGTCGCAGTGATAGGCGAAGAGTTGGGGCTTCTCGGTTTGATTCTGCTTTTAGGACTGTACGCGGTGATCCTCTGGCGCGTGTTTCGGCTGGCGAGACAGGCCGCCTATGCAGGCGAGTTATTCGGAGCCCGTGTAGCCCAAGGCATTGGCCTACTGGTCGTCGTGCAGGCGCTGTTTCATTTTGCGGTCAATTTAGGCGTTGTGCCTACCAAAGGACTCACGCTCCCGTTGATGAGTTATGGCGGTAGCAGCATGTTGGTCCATGGATTGGCGATCGGGCTTGTGATTGCCGTGCAGCAGAGTCTTTCGAAAACTGCATCGAGGGGGCATTGATTAGGGTCATGATCATGGCTGGCGGAACCGGCGGTCACGTGTATCCGGCGTTGAGCATCGCGGACGCGCTCCGCGAGCGGAACGTGGACGTCGTTTGGCTCGGAACCAAGAGGGGGCTAGAGTCTCGACTGGTGCCCGAGGCGGGGTTACGCCTCGAGTGCCTGGATGCCAGCGCTTGGATGGGTACGTCTCGGCGCCGACGGATTGTTTTGCCCTTCGTTTTATTGAGAGCGTTATGGCAAGCGTTAAACATCGTGGGTCGATGGCAACCTAGCGTGGTCTTGGGCATGGGTGGATTCGCTGCGGGCCCAGGTGGTTTAGCGGCCTGGCTCATGAGGCGACCTCTGGTGATCCATGAGGCTAACGCGCGGGCTGGTCGGACTAATCGACTCCTGGCGCCGTTGTCGAAAAAGATCCTATCCGGCTTTTCAAAAGTCGAGAAATTCCCAGCCTCAACAATTTGGACGGGCAATCCCGTGCGCCCCGACATTGCGCTTGTGCCTCCAATGCATGAGCGGGAGCTTGATGATAGGCAACCCGTTCGTGTCCTGGTGCTTGGGGGTAGCCAAGGTGCTGAAGTGCTGAATCAGCTTATCCCTGAGGCGATTTCTAAATGCGCTTCAGCACGGCAACTACGGGTCGTGCATCAGAGTGGTCTAGGCAAGGACGCTGCGCTGATAGCTCGGTACAACGCTCTGTCCGTCGAGGCAGTTGTTTCGCCGTTCATCGACGATATGGCAAACGCCTACGCCCAAGCGGACCTTGTCATTTCCCGCGCCGGGGCAATGACCGTCAGCGAACTGAGCACCGTGGGACGGCCCGCAATTTTGATCCCCTATCCCTATGCCGCAGACGATCATCAATATGCGAACGCCGCGTCGCTGGTAAAGGCTGGGGCAGCGATTGTTATCCGGCAGCAGGAGCTGGATCCGCTACGGCTGGCGGGTGAGATTGATCGATTCACGGGTAATCGCGATTTATTACGGCAAATGGCAATCGCAGCGCACAGCCTCGCCAAAGCAGACGCGACCGATCAGGTGGTAGCGCATTGTTTGGGAGTGGCCTATGCGTGAGTTTGTGCGGCAGGTGCATTTTGTTGGCATCGGCGGTGCCGGGATGAGCGGGATCGCGGCTGTGCTGATTGATCAGGGCTATGTGATCAGCGGATCGGATCAGGTCGACTCGGAAACGACCCGGTCGCTGGCGGCTAAAGGCGCGCAGATTTTTATTGGCCACGATGCCGCCAACGTTAAGGGAGCCGACGTGGTGGTGGTTTCCAACGCTGTTCGGGATGACAACGTGGAAGTGCTTCAAGCGAAAAAAGGAGGCATCCCCATTGTCCCGCGAGCCCAGATGCTCGGTGAATTGATGCGCTTTCGCAATGGTATTGCGGTCGGCGGTACCCATGGAAAGACAACCACAACGAGCCTGATCGCAGCCATATTCTCGAAAGCCGAATTGGATCCCACGTTCTTGGTCGGAGGACTTGTGAAAAGTGAGGCAGGGAATTCCCGGCTGGGAAATGGTCAATGGTTAATCGCTGAGGCCGATGAAAGTGATGCGTCCTTTTTGCATCTACAACCGCATATCGCCGTCGTCACGAATGTCGACAGCGATCATATGCCGGCCTATCAAGGGAATTTCGAGAAACTGACGGATACCTTCCTCAGTTTTATTCATAACCTCCCGTTTTATGGTTTAGCGGTCTTATGTACTGACGATCCTGTTGTCGAGCGAATTCGGTCTCGAGTTCTTCGGCCGGTGATCAGCTATGGTCTTGAAGAGGGCGCTGACTACCGAGCATTAAATGTCCGTTCGTTTGGCTGCTCGATGCATTTTGACGTCGTTACGCCTGACGACCGCCGCTTTGCTGTGGAGCTCGCGCTTCCCGGTTTACACAACGTGCAAAACGCGCTCGCGGCCATTGCGGTTGCCGACAAGGTGGGTATCAAAGCGCAGGCGATCTCGGATGGACTTGCTGGATTTGAAGGTATCGGGAGGCGCTTTGAAGTCCTCGGCGACATTCGGTTCTCAAAGGGACGCGCTTTGCTTGTAGATGATTACGCACACCATCCCCGAGAAATTAAGGCGACGCTCGCGGCCGCTGAAGGCTGTTGGCCCGATCGTCGAAAAGTCGTTGTTTTCCAGCCGCACCGGTTTTCCCGAACACGTGATCTGATGGACGATTTCAGCGCGTTATTAAGCCAAGTCCCTTGCCTCGTGGTTGCGGAGGTCTACGCGGCGGGAGAAAAACCGCTTCCGACTGCAGACGGGCGATCTCTGTGTCGATCCATTCGTGCCCGCGGAGGCACGGATCCGATCTTTGTTCCCCGGATTGATCGGCTCGAGGAGGCGTTGTTGCCGCTGCTCCGGGATAACGACGTCGTGCTTACGTTGGGCGCAGGCGATATCGGCCGAGTGTCCCGCGAGCTTATATCTCCCGTGCGACTACATGAAGGAACCTATGGGTGAACGCAATCGACACAAAAATGATTGATTTGGCGCAATTCAAGTCAGTACGCGGCACCGTTCGTGTGAATGAGTCGATGTCGGCGCACACGAGTTGGAAAGTCGGCGGGCCGGCACGATATTTTTTTGAACCTGCCGATGAGGCTGACATTGCTTGCTTTCTTGCCGAGCTGGATTTGGATATCCCGGTGCTCTGGATAGGCCTGGGCAGTAATCTTCTGGTGCGCGATGGCGGATACCCTGGAGCCGTCATTGCCGGCCATCGGGGTTTACGCGATCTCGTGATGACCGATCAGGGTGTGTCCGCTCAATCGGGCGTTTCTTGTGCCCGTCTGTCGAGATTTGCAAATAAACATTGCCTTACCGGCGCTGAATTTTTTTCGGGAATCCCGGGAACCGTGGGCGGTGCGCTCCGCATGAACGCTGGGGCGTTTGGGTCGGAGACCTGGCAACACGTCCAGAAAGTCAGGCTGATTGATCGTTCGGGGAAGATTTCAGAGGAGTCCGCCGATCGGTTTTCAGCCGACTACCGACAGGTCAATCTTGATCAGGGCCGATGGTTTACCGGCGCGACCTTCCAGTTTGAGCAAAGTGAAGGTGCGAACGGAGTTGCTGTCGTGCGCTCGCTTCTCGAGGAGAGAGGCAAACGCCAGCCCATAGGACAGGCGAGTGCAGGATCGGTCTTCAAAAACCCGCCTGGGGACTTCGCGGCTCGGCTTATCGAGTCGGCCGGATTAAAGGGTGTCCGCTCGGGCGGCGCATCCGTTTCGCTACAACACGCGAATTTCATTGTGAATGACCAGAGCGCATCTGCTGAAGACATCGAAACTCTGATAACGCGTATCCAGCAAGCCGTGTATCAGCACTCTGAGATCCGGCTCGAGACCGAGGTCCGAATAGTGGGCGAGCACCGATGACTGACAAGTTTGGAAGCGTGCCCCGTTTGAACCCAAGCCAACGGTCGGCAATGCCTGAGAGTGACGAATCGACTTCACGGGTAGTCCGGCGGACGCTACCGATCCTGGTTGTTCTTATGAGTTTCGTTGCGCTGGCGCTTTCTGCGGACCGTGTTATTCGATCCGGGTACTTCACGATTCAGCGCGTTGAGGTAACCACTCGCCTCGATGTGGTGGATAGGGCAAAGGTCGAGCGTTCAGTTTGGCGCAGCGTTTCTGGAAATTATCTTAACGTTGACCTGGGAAAGATTGAGGCAGAACTGGAGATGCTCCCCGGCGTTTACCGGTCGGTGGTGCGACGAGTTTGGCCGAACTCATTAGCGATCGAGATCACTGAGACACATGCGCGCGCGGAGTATCGCCAAGCTGGCTTGCAAGGCAATGTGTCGGGTGGACGATTCATCAATCTGGCGCCTGAGTATGTTCTGAGCGTAATGCCTGTGCTCGAGGGGCCATCCGCCTACCGGGAGCAATTAACAGAAACATTCCGTGCGGTATTGCCCCAGCTGATGCGTGTGGGCCTCTCGCCTCGCCGACTCTCGGTCAGCCACTCTGGCCGTTGGGAACTGGAGTTGGCGACTGACGCAACACTGACCGACTCATCCTTTCTATTACTTCTTGGTCGCGAGGATATTCGCCAAAAAGCAGAGCGCTTTGCGGCCAGCTACCCGGATGCGCTCGCCAATCGAGCAGCATTTTTAGCGCGGGTCGACATGCGATACGCGAATGGATTCGCTGTGCGCTGGGTTGATGCCGCAGATCAGGAACGCTATCAACTCGCAGCGCGGACGGCGCTTGAGAACTGAGAACTCGCGATGAGCAAAAAACCGGTTAACGAAATTATTGTCGGGCTTGATATTGGCACCTCGAAGATCCTCGCCGTGGTGGCTGAGGTGTCCGAAAGCGGTGAGGTCGAAATCCTTGGCGTGGGGCAGCATCCGTCACGAGGCTTGCGCAAAGGCGTTGTGGCAAATATTGACTCCACTGTCCAGTCGATCCAGCTCGCCGTGGAAGATGCGGAACTCACCGCAGAGTGTCGAATTAGTTCGGTGTTTGCGGGAATCGCGGGCGCCCACATTAATAGCATGAACTCCCATGGCGTTGCTGCGATCAAGGATCGTGACGAGGTCAGCGCGGAGGATGTCGAGCGCGTCCTTGATGCGGCTCAGGCACAGGCTATCCCGAATGATCAGCGCGTGCTTCATATTCTCCCGCAGGATTTCATCATTGATGGCCAGGAGGGTATTCGCGAGCCCATCGGGATGAGCGGGGTCCGACTGGAGGCGAAGGTCCACATCATCACCGGGGCGGTGAGCGCAGCCCAGAACATTATCAAATGTATTACCCGTTGCGGCTTAGAGGTTGAAGATGTGGTCCTGGAGCAGATTGCATCCAGCTACGCCGTACTCGACGAGGACGAGAAAGAGCTTGGCGTATGCATGGTTGATATCGGTGGCGGCACAACGGATATCGCCGTATTTACAGATGGCGCAATTCGCCACACAGCGGTGCTACCGATCGCCGGTGATCAGATAACAAACGATATTGCGGTCGCGCTGCGTACGCCAACCCAGGCGGCGGAAGAGCTCAAGAAAAAATACGGGAGTGCACTTGTTCATCTGGCGCCTGAAGGCGAGATGATCGATACCCCGAGCGTCGGAGAGCGAGCCCCTCGAAAGCTTGCCCGGACTACGCTCGCTGATGTGATCGAGCCGCGCGTTGAGGAATTGTTTTTGCTCGTCCAGGCGGAACTGCGGCGCAGCGGCTATGAGGAGTTGCTTGGTACAGGGATCGTCCTGACCGGCGGCAGTGCGAAGTTAACGGGGATGGTCGATCTGGCTGAGGAAATATTTCACATGCCGGTACGACTCGGTGTACCTCAATACGCGGGCCCGCTCAGTGACGTGGTCCGAAACCCATCCTTTTCCACAGGGGTAGGGCTGATTCTCTTCGGGCAGCGTCATCAGAATCGACGCGGCCAGACCGCGAGCCGACTGAGCCCCAATCGCCCCACTGAACTCCTCGGACGTATGAAGCGCTGGTTCCAACGCCATTCCGGAGACGATTCGTGATCTTCGTCAGCGGACTATTTCTGACTCAGTTAGGCGGCTGTCGTTGCGACGTCGATCAAAGCTTTTTCATTTCATTTACACATCTACAACAGGAGAGACACTATGCCTTTTGAACTTATGGAAGTTTCCGGCCGCCAGGCCGTCATTAAGGTGCTTGGAATCGGCGGCGGTGGTGGTAATGCGGTCGATCACATGCTCTCCGCCCATTTAGATGGCGTTGAGTTCATCAACGCCAACACGGATGCGCAGGCTTTACACCGTTCTGGCGTAGCCAAAGTGATGCAGTTAGGTGAAGGCCTGACTCGCGGTCTTGGTGCCGGCGCGAATCCGGAAGTAGGCCGGCAGGCGGCTACGGAAGATCGAGACAAGATCGCCGCGGCGCTTGACGGCACAGACATGGTTTTTATTACTGCGGGGATGGGTGGAGGCACCGGAACCGGCGCCGCCCCAGTGATCGCCCAACTGGCAAGAGAGAACGGAATATTGACGGTCGCTGTCGTGACACGACCCTTCAAATTTGAGGGGAAGAAGCGCATCGAAGCGGCAGACTCGGGAATTAAAGAATTAGGCGAGATCGTGGATTCGCTCATCGTCATTCCTAACGAGCGAATACTCGAAGTCATGGGTGGTAACGTGACACTCTTGGATGCGTTTGCGAAAGCCAATGAGATTCTCTTTAACGCTGTTCAGGGCATCTCCGAACTCATTACCCGACCGGGCTTAATCAATGTCGATTTTGCGGACGTTCGCACGGTAATGTCTGAAATGGGTGTCGCGATGATGGGATCGTCGACTGCTTCTGGGCCTGATCGGGCGATTGAAGCTGCTCGCGGGGCGGTCGCCAGTCCATTGCTGGAGGAGGTCGACATTCACGGGGCAAAAGGACTTCTGGTCAATGTGTCGGCTGGACCAGACATGCAGCTTGAGGAGTTTGCCCAAGTGGGAGAAATCGTTAACGAATATGCTTCCGAAGACGGGACGGTCGTAATAGGGACCGTTCTTGATCCGGAGATGGAAGGCGATCTTCGAGTCACGATGGTCGCAACCGGTATTCGAAAAGCGCCTCAAATGACGCTGGTTCAGGGTCGGGATTCAGAGGAGGACGAAGACACATCGGTTGATTACGACCAGCCGACGGTCATTCGACGCCGACCCCGCGCTGCAGGTGATCTCAACGCCCAGGGCAATGCGGCGGTTGATATGGAGTATCTTGATGTGCCAGCGTTTTTACGGCGACAGGCTGACTAAAAAGGCATATAAAACAGCCACTTGAAGATAATTGGCTGTTTTATAAAATTATGCAAAAAAAAGGGTGAAATAATTTCAAAAAGCGTTCTAATCTCTGATTTTTCTGTGTAAACTCCCGGCCGACGGAGAGTTTTCGCTCTAGAAACCGGGATTTTCAGAGAAGTTAATGATTCGACAACGAACGCTGAAGAATGTCATCGGTGCTACGGGTGTGGGTCTGCACACCGGAAAAAAGGTCTTCCTCACTCTGAGACCGGCACCTGCTGGCACAGGCATTGTCTTTCGCCGGGTCGATCTGGATCCGGTCGCCGACATTCCCGCCTCTCTCGAATACGTTTGTGAAACTCGACTGTCGACCACCTTGGAGTACCAAGGGGTGCGGGTATCCACCGTCGAACACTTGATGTCGGCGTTCGCGGGTCTTCATATTGATAACGCAATCGTCGAGCTGGATTCCGATGAAGTGCCGATTATGGATGGTAGTGCGGCTGTGTTCGTCTTTCTCATTCAATCTGCCGGTATTGAGCTTCAGGCCGCTGCAAAGAAATTTATTCGTATCACGGAGCCGATTGAGGTTCGTGACGGTGACAAGTGGGCCCGCTTCGAGCCTTTCGAAGGATTTAAGGTGAGCTTTAGTATCGACTTCGACCATCCCACACTGCAATCCTCTGCGCAGCGAGCCACAGTCGATCTCGCGGAAGTCTCCTTCGCAAAAGAGGTGAGTCGCGCGAGAACATTTGGTTTTCTTCGCGATGTGGAGGCCCTACAGGAGGCGGGGTTGGCTCGGGGCGGCAGTCTGGATAACGCCATTGTGATGGACGAGCACCGGGTCATTAATGATGACGGGCTTCGATACGGTGACGAGTTCGTAAAGCACAAAATTCTGGATGCGATTGGCGATCTGTATTTGCTCGGCCGTCCGCTCATAGGATCGTTCTCTGCCCATAAATCGGGTCATGCGCTCAATAATGGGCTTCTTCGCGAACTCATGAATCAGCGGGATCGCTGGGAGAGTGTTGCCTATGAAGGCCTCCCACAAGACCCTCAGCCGGGCTTCCTGCACCCCGCATTTGCCTAGGCGGAGCCGCAAGTCGGCGCCCCAATCGCCTCCATACTTTATTTCTGCGTCGATATCGCGCACGATGTCGCAGGCTGCCCTGCGTCTTGGCGCAACTTGAACTGAGTCAAGAGCGGGAGTCCGATCTAATGCGCCGGCGCCCAGTGGTTAGCGCAAAGGGCGCCATCGTAAGCATAACGACTTCTTTCTTCAGAACGGGAAACTTATGAGCAACATTAGAACCTTTGGTGTGGTGGGCTCTGGAATTATTGGGGCAGGTTGGGCGGCACGCGCACTCGCGGCAGGTTTGGATGTCCTTGCCTATGATCCGGAAACGGGAGCCGAGGGACGATTAAGAAAAAAAATCGATCAAATCTGGCCGGTCTTGGAGCGCACGGGGTTGTTTCCAGAGGCATCTCGAGAGCGACTTACTTTTTGCGACTCTGTGGAGGACGTTGCCAAGAGGTGTCAGTTTATTCAGGAAAGCGCGCCTGAACGGATCGATCTGAAAATAAAACTGCATGCCGAGATCGACGCTGCAGCCGCAAAAGAGACCATCATTGCGTCGAGCACGTCAGGCCTTCTGCCGAGCGAATTTCAGGCACAGTGCGTTCACCCGGAGCGAATCATCGTGGGGCATCCCTTCAATCCGGTTTACCTTCTGCCACTCGTCGAAGTGCTGGGCGGCAATAAGACGGAGCCCCAGAGTCTTGATGCGGCGGTCGATTTCTATCGAAGCATCGGGATGTATCCTCTGCGCGTACGTTCAGAGGTCCCAGGATTTCTCTCAGATCGCCTTCAAGAGGCGCTTTGGCGCGAAATTCTGCATCTAGTGAATGACGACGTGGCAACTCCGGCGGAACTGGATGCTGCGATCGCCTACGGTCCCGGATTAAGGTGGGCGCTGTGGGGCGCCTGCCAGATTTTCCATTTGGCAGCGCAGCCGGGTGGCATGGGGCAGTTCCTTAAGCATTTTGATCCGTCGCTATTTCCCTGGACGCGTCTTGATCCCCCGGAAATAACTGATGCACTCGCCCAAAAGATGCATGACGGGTGTGAGACCTTAGCGGGCGACCTCGGCATTGACGAGATGGAGCAGATGCGCGACGACGCATTGATTGGCATTATTGAGTCTCTTCAGAAGAGAAATCTGGGAGCGGGCAGGGTGTTTAATGAGCATCAGAAACGAATTCAAGATGCAACAAACGGTAACGAAGGCGCCTAGCGCCTGCGATTCAATGAGATAACGAAAAGGGCTCAAGGCATGGAATTTTCGCTGAGTACCGAGCAGCAAATGCTTATAGAAAGCGCCAGGGCGTTCGCCGAGCAGGAGCTTTACCCCTATGAGGACGAAGTGGAATCCTCGGACGAAGTCCGTCCGGAGTTAGCCCAACAGATACGCGACCGGGCAATCGAGAAAGGTTTTTATGCGGTAAATATGCCGGAGTCTCTGGGAGGCGGTGGTTTGGATTGCGTGTCACTCTCGCTCGTCGAGCGCGAGTTGGGGCGGGCAAACTTTGCGCTTCAGTACTTGGTGGGTCGTCCCAGCAATATCCTTCAGGCATGTCAGGGTGAGCAACGGGAGCGCTATCTTTTTCCCTGTATTCGTGGAGAAAAAACAGACTGTTTAGCGATGACCGAGCCTGGTGCAGGTTCTGATCTGCGATCCATGCAGTGTCGAGCGGATAAGGATGGCAGCGACTACCTTATCAACGGCACCAAACACTTTATCAGCCATGCAGATCTTGCCGATTTTGTCATCCTCTTCGCTGCGACTGGGGAGGAGGATTCCTCGCGAGGTCCTCGCAAGTTGATTAGTGCGTTTCTGGTTGATAAGGGAACGCCTGGTTTTTCTGTTCGGCGGGGTTACCACAGCGTTTCTCATCGGGGTTATCACAACTGCATTCTGGACTTTGACAACTGTCGTGTGCCGGCGTCCCAGATGCTCGGAGAGGAGCATCAAGGCTTCAATGTGGCAAACGATTGGTTGGGTGCTACGCGTCTTCAGGTCGCAGCCATGTGTCTCGGGCGAGCACATCGCGCATTAGAGCATGCGGTTGACTGGGCGGCTGAGCGAAAGCAGTTTGGGCAGTTTATTGGTCGTTTTCAGGGCGTCGGTTTCAAGCTTGCCGAAATGAAGCTTCGTCTGGAAGCTGCAGAACTTCTGACGCTAAAGGCGGCCTGGAAGACGGATGAGGGAAGCGCCACCGACACCGACTATGCGATGGCAAAACTTTTCACGACAGAGACGCTCGCTTTTATCGCGGATGAAGCGATTCAGATTCATGGGGGCATGGGCTTGATGTCCGATCTCCCGCTTGAGCGGATATGGCGTGACGCGCGGGTAGAGCGAATTTGGGAGGGCACCAGCGAGATCCAGCGACACATTATTTCTCGCGACATGCTTCGTCCGCGCTGGACATAATCCACACACTTGCTTCTCAAACGTCTGCTTCAGCCTAAAAGTATCGCGGTGTTTGGTGGCCGCGAGGCACGAGAAGTCGTACGCCAATGCCAGCGCATGGGATTTGGCGGCAACATCTGGCCGGTACATCCCGCGTTGAATGAAGTGAATGGGCTGCGTTGTTATCGGAGCGTCAGCGAATTACCAACGTCGCCGGACGCGAGTTTTGTGGGGGTTAACCGACATCTCACGGTTGAGATCGTTCGAGAGCTCAGCGCGTGTGGGGCCGGAGGCGCTGTCTGCTATGCCTCAGGCTTCGGAGAGGTCGAAGACGGTAAAGATTTGCATGAGGCGCTGCTTGCGGCGGCCGGCACCATGCCGATACTCGGCCCCAATTGCTATGGGGTGATCAACTATCTGGATGGCGCTTTGCTGTGGCCTGATCAGCACGGTAGTGAACGGGTGCAGCGTGGCGTCGCCATACTGACCCAAAGCAGCAATATCGGTATCAATCTCACCATGCAGGCACGGGGTCTGCCGATTGCGTATTTGGTTGCGCTTGGGAATCAGGCTCAGACGGATCTTGCCGGCGCCCTCGATACTTTGATCGATGACGAGCGCGTCAGTGCGGTTGGCCTTTATATCGAAGGCTTCACCAACGTGCCGATGCTTCAGACGGTGATGCAGCGCGCTCATCGCCGCGGCCTTCCCGTCGTGGCTGTTAAGTCCGGTGCGAGCCTTCAGGGCGCGCGGATCACGCGGTCGCATACGGCATCCATGGCCGGCGCGGATGAAGTGGCCAGCGCTCTGTTTGATCGTCTGGGTGTGGCCCGAGTGCGTGATCTTGATACGCTGATCGAAACCCTAAAGCTTCTCCATGTTCATGGCTCGTTAAAGGGCAATCGCTTGTGTTCAATGAGCTGCTCGGGCGGTGAAGCGTCGCTCATGGCGGATACGGCAGTGGATCGAGGTGTTGTGTTCCCCGACCTGACCGACGACCAGTTCGAATCGATATCAAAAACAGTTCATCCCTTGGTGAGTGTTTCGAACCCTCTGGACTATCACACCTTCGCCTGGAATAAAGAAGAACAGCTCTTTGGGACGTATCAGGCCATGTTGCGCTGCCAGTTTGATTTATCGATTCTGGTGCTTGATTTTCCGCGATTGGATCGCTGCAGTATCGAAACCTGGGAACCCGCGGTTCGAGCGCTTAAGCGTGCTGCCCAGGATACGCAGGCACCCACGGCCGTCACGGCCAGTTTGCCGGAAAGTCTTCCCGAATCCATCGCCAAAGAGTTGATAGCAGAGGGCATCGCACCGCTCTGTGGCCTTCGCCAGACTCTCGATGCCGCAGCTGCAGCAGCAAGAATCGGCCAGCGGATAGCCCGCAATGACAGTCCTGAATGTCTACCCGGGCCGAATAGATCTTTGCAATTAAGGCCATCGGAGGCTCTGGATGAGCATGACGCGAAGGAGTTGCTGAGAAAGGCGGATATTCCGACTCCTTTGGGGGCGAAGGTTGGAGATCTTGCGTCTTTAAAGTCTGCAGCTTCGGAGTTGACATTTCCCCTTGCTCTCAAAGCGTGTGACTCGAGCCTTTTGCATAAGTCCGATCTCGGCGCTGTTCATCTCGGGATTGAGGATATGCCCTCATTGCTCTCGATCGGGGAGAGGCTTCTTGATCGCTTCGATACGCTTCTGGTGGAAGAGATGATTCCAGACGCTATTGGCGAGTTGATCGTCGGGATTAATCATGATCCTGTGATCGGTCCGTGGATGATGATTGGAAGCGGCGGGCTGTTTGCAGAATTACTCAGTGATCGTGAGATTGTCCTGCTTCCGGCACAGATACCTGACCTTGAGCGCGCGATTGATTCGCTCAAAGCGAGCGCCTTGATTTCGGGGTATCGAGGCGCGCCGCTGGGAGACCGCGCGGCGCTGATCGATGCTCTCAAGGCATTGTCGGACTTTTGGCAGTTGAATCGCGATACCCTGGTGGAGCTTGAGATTAATCCTCTACTGGTTCGATCGCAGGGTAAGGGCGTATGCGCCGTCGACGCCGTGCTCCGACGCACGAGCGCATCTTAGATAGTGACTCGGCTGAGGGCAAACTCCGAACAGGCGGTTGTGGTCCGGCCAATCGACGCGTTAATCGAATTCCTGGATGTGGGCCATGGCCGCCTCCTTGATATTGGCTGCGGCGCCGGCACTCTCGGCGAAGAACTTTTGCAGCGGGGCTACGATGTCATCGGAATAGATCCTTTTAAGGAGCAAGGGCTACGGGGTCGACGTCTCCAGGCCGGCGCGGAGGCAATCCCGCTCAAGAATGAGAGCTTTGATATCGCACTTTTTCACTGGTCTTTACATCATCTCCCGGAAGAGCGTATGGCTGATGCGCTGCTGGAGGCACGGCGCCTGCTTAAAAAAATGGGGGCGATCGTGGTGATTGAGCCGGAGCCTGTGGGGACTTGGCAGGATGTGTCGCAATCATTCCATGATGAAACGACCGTCCAAGCCATGGCGGCTCAGGCGGTTAATGCGATGGTCGAAAAAGACAATTATCAGAGACGAACGCGCTACTATCTCAGCGAAGATTGTTATGAGAGCTTTGATCGTTTTGTTGACGAGATGTGCTCCCTTGCCTATAACCGCTATAGTGAAATACAAGTGAGACACCCTGACGTCCAAAAAGCGTTTGAGTCGTGTTGGGATGGCAGTATCTATTGCCTGCGTCAGCGTATTCGTATGGAGGAACTGTCGCTGAGCGTAGCCGAAGGCTCAGGTTAAGCAAGGCATACGGGTCTTAATGAGGCGTGTACTGATGAGTGATGAGTACGTAATTAGGGAGCAACGTGGCGCGGTGTTACAGGTTACCCTGGACCGACCCAAAGCGAATGCAATCGATGTGGCAACAAGTCGTGCGTTGGGGCGGGTGTTTGCGGACTTCAGAGATGATCCCGATCTGCGCGTTGCGATCATTACCGGGGCAGGGGATAAATTCTTCTGTCCAGGCTGGGACTTAAAAGCAGCAGCGGACGGCGAAGCGGTTGATAGCGATTACGGCGTGGGTGGTTTTGGAGGTCTTCAGGAATTGCCCAATCTCAACAAACCGGTTATCGCGGCCGTGAACGGAATCTGTTGCGGGGGCGGCCTGGAGTGGGCGCTGTCCGCTGATTTAATCGTGGCAGCGGAGCATGCGACGTTTGCGCTACCGGAGATCAACTCGGGAACGATCGCGGACGCCGCCACGCTTAAACTGCCGAAGCGGATTCCCTATCATATTGCCATGGAGCTTCTATTTACCGGACGTTGGATGGATGCGAAAGAGGCGCACCACTGGGGCCTCGTCAATGAGGTCCATCCGCCTGAGCATCTGCTTAGCCGTTGTCATGAACTGGCCGCTATGCTCGCTGAAGGGCCGCCTCTCGTCTTTGCAGCCATCAAGGAGGTTGCGCGAGCTGCTGAGAATATGCGGTTCCAGGATGCGCTTGATGGAATCACTCAGCGAAAGTTTTCTACCGTTGACACGCTGTACTCAAGCGAGGATCAACTCGAAGGCGCTCGCGCATTCGCCGAGAAACGAAAACCGCAATGGAAGGGCAGGTAGCCTTACCGACCGCAAGCGCCCCCATTTTATTGGGAGCGACCCCTCGCTCTTGCTTCGGTGAGCAAGGCGATTTAGGTATAGTCCAAGCCCATAACGTGCAGTAGAGAATCAACGACAGAGAGTTATCCATGGAAGATTGGTCAACCCTATATAAGGTGTCATTAATCGGCTTTTTGGGCGCCATGGTTTTCGGCGCCGTGGCGAGCAAAACGCACTTTTGCATCATGGGGTCGATCAGTGATTGGATAAATATGGGTTCGCGAATCCGTTTTCGAGCCTGGATGCTGTCGATCGGTATCGCAATCCTCGGGGCTCAGAGCATGGCGCAGCTGGGATGGTTAGACCTTGGGGATACGATGTATCGCGGCGCTAACTTCGGTTGGGCAGGGTTTCTGATCGGTGGGGCACTCTTTGGCGTTGGAATGACGCTAGGCGCAGGTTGCGGTCAGCGTACCTTGGTCAGAGTGGGCGGAGGCAACCTGAAATCATTGGTGGTTTTGATTGTTATGGCGATCACGGGATACGCCACCTTGCGCGGTTTGCTCGCGCCGATCCGTCTCGATGTCTTCGGCCCTCTCTCCGTCGACCTAACTTCGAGTGGGATGGCTGATCAAGGGATAGACACTTTAATTACCCATCTGACTGGACTCTCATCGGAATCGGTCTCGATAGCGGTTGCTCTGGTGATTGGTTTTGGGACGATTGTTTATGCGGTTAAAGATAAAGGCTTTCGCGGCAGTTTCGATAATGTGCTGGCCGGATTAACCATAGGACTGCTTGTCTGTGGCGCCTGGTACACCACAGGAGTTATCGGGAACGACGAATTTGAGCCGGTACCGGTTGAGGCCGTCACGTTTATTGCCCCATCGGGCAATCTGCTTAACTACCTAATGACCTGGACCGGGTCCCAGATCAATTTCGGTATTGCTGTCGTGCTTGGAATGATTTTCGGGTCTTTCCTGTACGCAATCTTGACCGGAACCTTTCGAATCGAGACCTTCGCGAGCGGCGGGGATATGCGCAACCATCTCGTAGCCGGTGTGCTGATGGGATTTGGAGGCGTGATGTCCTTTGGGTGCACGATTGGCCAAGGGGTATCGGGTATGTCCACGCTTGCGCTAGGCTCTCTATTGACGCTCATTTCCATTTTGTTTGGCTCAGCGCTCACCATGAAGACCCAGTACTACATGCTGGACGACGGGTTCTGGGCTTCACTTCACCAGGCGCTCGCTGATCTCAGACTGTTGCCGAAAAAATCGTAAGAGCCACGGTCTCGAGCGAGCCCCGTCACGCAAAAGAAAGTTTAAAGAGAAGGTATAATGCGGCCCGCGGAAGTTCTTAAGGGCCGTTAGCTCAGTCGGTAGAGCATCTGACTTTTAATCAGGTGGTCGCAGGTTCGATCCCTGCACGGCCCACCAATCCAAAGATCTGTGTAGCCCGGCGCTGACTGTCGGCAGGCCAGCGCCCGCCTGCGAGAGGTCAGTCGTACCGGGTTTAGTAACCCAAAAAACCTCACCTTTTTGATTCTTTTGAAGAGCGTTGGCCCCAATGAGCCACAGACGCTCCCCGCCCACCTTGAGGACCTCAAATTGAGATTTTCAGAATTTAAGCTTGATGGTCGGCTCCATCGTGCCATCGAGAGCGCAGGCTTTAAAGAGCCTACGGAGATTCAGCGCCGAGCGATCCCCGTCGTGCTGTCAGGGGTTGATCTGATGGCTTCTGCGCAAACGGGCACGGGGAAAACGGCAGCGTTTGTGCTTCCTGCGCTGCATCGACTTTTGAGCCGATCAAAGAAGACCGGCGCTGGCCCCCGCGTGCTGGTTTTGACGCCTACCCGTGAGCTCGCACTGCAGGTCAATCAAAACATTCGCCAATTGAGTCGCGGCCTAAAGATATCTTCGGGATGCATCGTCGGCGGCATGTCATATCAGCCGCAACTGAAAATGCTCCGCGGGCACGTTGATGTGTTGGTGGCGACCCCGGGACGTCTTCTCGACCATATGGCCTCAGGCAAGGTTAATTTTTCGCGTTTGGAGATGTTCGTTCTGGATGAAGCCGATCGCATGCTGGATATGGGCTTTATTGACGCCGTTAAAGAAATTGGAGCGGCCATGCCAAAGCCGCGACAGACTCTGCTGTTCTCAGCCACTCTTGAGGGTCCTGTACTAAAAGTAGCAACGCAACTTTTGAGAAAGCCGGAGCGGATCGCGCTCACCACAAGCAGCCAGCGCCACAAACTGATCGAGCAAGTCATGCACCATGCGGACAGTAAGGCACACAAGCAGAAACTGCTGGAATTCCATCTTCAAAGCGGTCTCCTTTTTAAATCACTCGTTTTTGCGGCGACAAAGCACGGCGCGGAGCAACTGGCCAAGGTCCTTCGGGCAAAGGATTTAAAGAGCGCCGCTCTGCATGGTGATATGAGTCAAAACAAACGAAAGCAGGTGGTGGAGAATCTTCGAAGTGGCCGAATTGATACTTTGGTAGCGACCGATGTTGCCGCCCGAGGACTCGACATCAAGGATATTAGTCACGTAATCAATTACGACCTTCCCACCGTGGCCGAAGACTATATACACCGCATTGGGCGTACCGGCCGAGCGAACTCCAAGGGGAGCGCAATTTCCTTGGTGGGCCCTGCCGATTGGATCAAGTTGTCAAGAATTGAGAAACTCATCGGAAGAGAAATAAAAAGAGAAGTCATTGACGGGCTTGAGCCAAATAGCGGTGAGCCCCGCAAGGCGTCCGGGCGCAAAGCCAAGCCTGCCGCGCGCAAAACGCCTCGAAGAAAAACCAAAAAAAGCATAAAGACTGGCGTTAGTAAGGGCAGTGCGGATAGCGCGAGTACTCCTGTTCCCTATAAGCCGGGCAGCTGGCGAAAGGCAAAATCTGCAAAGAAACCGATGAAGTCTCGCCCGCGCCGCAAGGCAGCCTAGCGTTGAGTCCTTACGAAAGCGCAAAGGCTGCAAAAGGATATGACCAACGACCCCATCTCCGCTGTAAGCAGCTCAGTCATAGAGCATATGAACGAGGACCATGCTGCAGCCAATCTTGATTACGCGCGTGGGCTTGGCGGTCTAACGGATGCGACAGCGGCATCGCTTATTGCAATTGACAGCAATGGGATCTCGCTGTCCGTTGAGAGGCCAGATGGCACCCAAGAGATATCAATAGCGTTTCCGGAGGCGCTACAGGCAGCTGAAGAGATCCGACCCGCATTGATCAAATTACTTCAAGCTGCTCGAGGCGTTCTAATAAAAACGACTGCTTGAATTCCTGATTTTTGCCTGCATGTTTCGGATGGGTCTTGCCTTTAATAGGTTTCAGAATCTGGAAGGCGTATTCCTTCGATACCGTGGGGTGTATAAAGTAGTTAGCCGAGCTGGCGAAGATCCGGCCTATCGCACACGGTATTTAATTCATAAATAGAAAATCGATCATGAATCAACACAACGATAAACGCCCGCTGATCGGCATGGTTCCGGGTCAGGCGACCTCAGACGGTGCGGGCGTAAGCTTAACGCGCTACATCGGATCTCACTTTTTATCTGAACTCGATCCCTTTTTACTGCTCGATTTCTTTGAATCGGATGATCCGGATGATTACATCGCGGGGTTCCCTTCTCACCCGCATCGCGGCTTTGAAACCGTCACTTATCTTCTGGCCGGAAAGATGCGCCATGGGGATAACGCGGGACACAGCGGCGTTATCGAGACGGGCGGCATCCAGTGGATGACGGCAGGGCGCGGCATCGTGCACTCCGAGATGCCAGAGCAAGAGGACGGTCGGCTGGCTGGTTTTCAGCTTTGGGTGAATCTGCCCGCGCGGGATAAGCTTTGTGATCCCGCATATCACGAATACGCCGCGGACCGGATACCGGTTGAAAATCATTCGTCGGGTGGCGCGATTCGTGTCATTACGGGCACAACCTCGGCCGGCACCCAAGGTCCGGTAAAAGGTGTGGTGACAGAACCTCTCTACCTCGATGTTGAACTGCCTGCCAACGCAGAATTTGAAGAAATGGTGTCGCCCGAGCACAGTGCGTTCATTTTTGGTATCGAGGGTGAGATGCAAATCGGCGGTACCGAGGGAGACGGCCTCATTCGCTCTCGCGAGCTGGGTATTCTGGGCGAGGGCGCGCGAGTAACGGTTACGGCAGGGTCTGGCGGCGCAAGGTTTCTGCTCGTCGCAGCGCGCGCACTGCATGAACCCGTTGCCCGCTATGGGCCGTTTGTCATGAATACCCGAAGTGAAATCGAGCAGGCCATTCGGGACTTCAACTCCGGTCGTTTTTAGCTTCACCCGTCGCTTTAAGCGATCCATTTGAGAGGCTGGCGATGATCTCTGATCCACGCGCCGTGTCGCGTCTCGCGCTTCGTGATGCGATTGGTTTCCCTGCGTTCACGCTGCTCTTCAGCATGATCGGTTTCGGATCGCTTGTTCATCAAAGCGATCTGCCGTTGCTCATGGCCGTTGCTTTGACTGCTGGCATTTGGGGCCTGCCGGGGCAGTTGACTCTCGTCGAGATGCACATTGCGGGCGCATCGATCTTTTTTGTCGTGCTGGGCGTTGCGCTTGCGAACGCCCGATTCTTGCCGATGGTCGTTTCTTTTATGCCCTTGATGCCGGGCAGATCGTCGCGACTGGCGTCAAATTTTGCGCTGGCACAAATGCTTTCGATTAATTCATGGGCGGCCGGTCTCAGACGTTTCCCGGATATCCAGCCGGAGCTCAGGCGAAGGTACTACGTGTTGTTCGGCATGATCTGCATGGGTTCAGGAGTGGCGGGTACTGTGATCGGTTACGTGAGCGTGGCCCTCTTGCCGCATGAGATAGCACTCGGACTTATCTTTATGAATCCTCTTTTCTTTGCGGTGTTGCTGGCGGGTGTTAAGGCAAGGCCTGCGCTCATCGCCTTACTGGTCGGAGCGCCATTGGGTCTTCTTTTCCATCTGATCACCCCGGATCTTGATCTTTTGCTGACGGGCGCGGTCGGCGGCAGTCTTGCCTTTTTTATGACCAAGAAAGAACGCGCGATACCTCGCCCCTGATGGACAACATACAAACAGTCGTTGTGCTGACTCTAGGCGGGATTGGAGCCACCTATATCTGGCGAGCTATGGGGGTCGTGTTTGCTGCAAGAATATCAACTGAAAGCGCCATATTTCTATGGGTGACGGTTGTTTCCTATGCGATGCTGGGTGGATTAATTGCCCGAATGATTGTGATGCCCATCGGCCCCTTGGGTGAGGCGTCACTGACGGTGCGCCTCGTCTCGTTCATTGCGGGGCTGGCTTTTTTCTTTTTGAGCGGGAAGCGTATTTTCCCCGGCGTGGTTACCGGCGTGGGACTATTCACTTTGCTGCAATACCTCTCGCCGATGATTTAATCAAGTATGGCGGCTTCTTTAAATACAAAGCTTGATCCCGACACGCCGCGAGTTTTCATAGCGGCAGCTGAAGTCCGCAGTGTCCTTAACAGCATATTCATGTCGTGTGGCTGCAGTGAGAATACAAGTCAATTGGTCGCCGAGCACCTGGTTGATTCAAGCCTCTGTGGCGTTGAGAGTCATGGCGTTATGCGCGCTCTGCAGTACGTGGAGCAATTTCAAAACGGCTACATGAATCCGCACGGGGAGCCGTCAGTTTCCCAAAACGCTTCGGGCGCTATCGAGATCAGCGGACAGAATGGAATTGGGATCCCTGCCATGCATCTCGCCTATGCTCAGGGCATGGAGCAGGCGCAGAAAGCAGGGATATCCGCTCTTGCCATCCGCAACGTGGGGCACACCGGTCGCCATGGGGCTTTCGCAGATCATGCAGCCGAGTGCGGGTTTTTGACTATTTGCCTCGGCGGGGGAAACCGGAGAACGTGGCGGCAGGTGGCTCCTCACGGTGGCGCCAAAGCAATGCTCCCGACCAACCCCTGGTGCGTGGGAATCCCCGGTGGGGAACGCGGGGCCGTGGTGATGGACTTTGCGACCTCGAGGATTGCGGGCGGCTGGATTTACGCGGCGAAAAGCGCTGGGGCACTGCTGCCGGATGGGTGTGTGATTGACTCAAACGGTATGCCGACCCGAAGCCCAGACGATTACTTCGCAGGTGGTGCCATTCTCCCGTCAGGTGGCCACAAGGGGTATGCCTTGGCTCTAGTCGGCGAATTGATTGGCGAAGCCATGCTCGGCCCGGCCACCACCGAATGCAACTGGCTATTGATCACCATGAAAGGAGATCATTTCCGACAACGTGGTGATATCAAATCGGTCGCAGAGGAGATTCTGAATGAATTAAGGATTTGTCCACCTGCCCCAGGTTTTGAGAGGGTGGAAATCCCGGGTGAGCGTGAGCGCGAACAAAGACAGCGCTCCGAAGGTGTAGTACCGGTGCCAGAAGCGACCTGGCAGCAGATTCTTGCTATTCATTAAGCGTCCAAAGCGAGTCGCTTGTGGGATGTGTTAGGGTGAACACACAATACACAATACACAATACACAAGGAGAAAGTTATGGCATCAGGAATACAAAAGATTGATTTTTCATCCCCCGATGAACTTCGAGCGCCTGAAAAAACGACGATGGAAATTGTAAATGTGGGTTCTGTAAAGGTTGCGCGCCTTACCGCACAACCGGGCTGGGTATGGTCTGAATGTATCGCGCCAGTCGTGGGGACAAGCAGCTGTCAGGCGCATCATCTGGGCGTGGTTCAATCGGGCCAGCTGAGAGTGGATCATGAAGACGGCAGTAGCGAGACCTTAAGTCCCGGTGACGTATATCAGTGTTCGCCCGGGCATCAGGCCCAGGTGGTGGGCGATGAACCCTGCGTCATGATTGAATTTGATAGTCAGACAGCGGCAACGTTCGCAAAGGATTAACCCACTTAGATTCCGGCTGTCTCTCGCCCTGCTTCGGCAGGGCTTTTTTTGGCGGCGCGATGGTCTCTTTCTGAGACCGTGGTGTCGCCACGGCGTCAGCCCCAATGAGGTCTTTGCGCTGGAATCATCCCATGAAAAACATTGAGCCCTAAGCGCATGAAAGCATCGTCTCAGGAGACACGGCGTTTTATTCCGAACCTGCAGTGTTTTGTGTCTATTTTCATGTGGGCCAGTGGTTTTGTAGCTCTCGAGTTTCTTCTTGACGATTGGGGCGCGCTGTCATTGAACGCCTTACGTCTTGGGGTATCTGCACTCGTCTTATTTCTTTGGTGGATATTTCGCGAGCGATATCAAACGCTGCTCGGCGTTCCGTGGCTTCGCGGTCTTTCTATTGGTGCGATCGGGTGGGGGCTTGGATCCTTAATGTTGTTTTTGGGTCAGCGCATGTCAGATCCGGTGACCACAACGGTTGTGGTGGCCATGATGCCCCTTGCAGGAGCTGCGATCGAGATCGTGTTCGATAAACACCGGCTGTCCACTGTTGCCGTGTTGGGCATTCTGTTGGCGCTTTATGGTGGGTATTTGGCCACCGGCGTCTCGATTCAGGATACTGAGATGGGCCTCGGTATTCTGCTTTGCTTAGCGTCGATATTTCTCTTCGCCTGGGCGACACGAGCCACTACACGGCAACTGGATGAATTAAGCCCCACCGGACAAACCACAGTCACGATGATCGGCGGCGCCCTGTTTTCGTTTATCCTGTACTGCTTGTTTTGGCTCAGCGGTTCTGATGAAGTGCGTCTCGGTGCGATCACCACGGAGGTGCTTATCCCATTTTTGGTGTATCTGATCCCTTCCTCAGGGATTGCGCAATTGCTGTGGATTTTTGGTGCCGGCCGCCTCGGCATCATGATTGCTTCATTTCATATGAATGCAGCGCCTTTTTATGTCATGCTTATTCTTGTTGCACTGTCTCACGGTGACCTGGAGCTTAGCCGGGCCCTAGGCGCCGGAATGGTTATCCTTGGCGTGATCTTGGCGCAGTTAAAAATAGGGGCTAAAGACGAAGGGGCGCGGCAACAGACGCAAGTTCAGAATCATCAGAAATAGTGCACTACAAGCAGGCTATGAAATTAACGAGAACCCTTTTGCACGCCGGCGTATTGATCTTACTCTCGACAACGGCCTTTGCCAGTGAGCGAGGCCGGGCGATTTACGAAAGCCAATGCGTTGCATGTCATGGCAATCCCGGGTTGGCTTTGAAGACGCCGCTTCTGCACGGACAGGAGCGTGCCTATCTCATCCGGTCCCTGCAGGCGTTTCAGTTAGGCGGTCGAATCGATCAGATCATGTCGAGCATGAACGGCATCGCAGCGGGTTTGAGTGACGCCGATATCTCGGCAGTGGCCAGCTACCTTGCAGGACAAGACGCGTGCGACGTAAAAATTGAAGTGGACTTCAACCGAGAGGGCTTTCGCGAAGAATTTACGGCCGGCAAAGATAAGTATATGCAAGCGAACTGCAGTCATTGCCATGACAGCTTTCATCACTATGCGCCTCGGATTGTGGGACAAAAAGCAGAGTACCTGCGTTTGGCGCTCTCACAATTTAAGGCGGGCGTCCGCGTGGCGCCGATGATGGCAACCATTCTTGGCTCATGGACCGATGACGATTTTGAAAATGTCGTCACCTATCTCAGCGGCCTGCGATTAATGCGGGCCTGCGATGGCTGATTGGGATACGGGGCTATTCGACTTTTTCGATCGCTAAATAGCAATGGACGTAGTCCATAGCATGACCGTTGGGATCGCTCGCGACGTTGTCCTCGTAACGCTGATAAAACGTGTCGACGATTGCCGCTTTCTCCTCCGGTGACCGGTCGCTGGACAGTCCATTCAAGAATACGGCCTCACTCCAGGATCGCAGCGTGGGGATGTAGCTGATGGCGAACTCTCGGGCCGACATAGCGCCTGCGGACTCTTCGAACGCTCGTCGGTAGGGGCAGCGGACCACACCGGTTTTGGCAGAAACCAGGCGAAGGCCGGCTTGAAACGGCGCAGAGCTCTCGTCCAGAAGAGGCGCGCAGAATTCTTCGATCGTTCGGTAGTACTGCGGAAAGGCAGTATCGATGAACTCTTGATCTGTGATCTTGCCTTGGCTTGCCATTTCTTCCCACAGGCTCGAGAAGGTGTCAAACATATTAACGCCCCCGGTGTTGCCAAGATAGCGACCCTCCTCGTCGATACCGAAGTTGAGGATCACCAGTCGCCCGCCCGGACGAAGCTCTTTTGCCCGGGCGGTCAGCAGGTCATCCCAGTTTCGGCGGGCCTGATCGGCATAGGCGTCTAGGGTCGATCCAGTCGCGCCAACCATGTGCACGTGATTTTCGATGATGCAGGGTTTTTCAGATATGTAGTGCATTGCGGTGGCAGAAAAACCGATGTCGAGGGTGGCATCAGGAAGAAGCTGCTGATGAAACCCGATGCCGCAGGCGCTTACGAATACATCTTTAATGTCCGTCAGGTAGGTTTTGGTATCCAACGCACCAAAGCCGAGAAGGTTCTTAAAGAGCGTGCTGAAATCATTACTCGGCAGATCGGTATAGGTCATCTGGACTTGCACACCCGGAAACCGATCCCGTAGGTGCTCAATACAGTGATGCCAGGCTGCAGCGGATGTGCCCCCGTCGGCGGCACCAAAATCGGCAAGCCGGATCGGTTGGTGATCTGAGGGCGGGGTAATCGCGTCGACGGCCTCCAGCAGCATGCCGGATGCGTTGTCGATAACGTCTTTGGCGCCTCGGGTTCGCTCGCTGTAGTAGCCCCCGCTCTTCATTGCCATCGTTTGGGCGGTACGGCCGGATATTTTGTCTGCGGGCTGGTTCATAGATTGAGACCTGGGGGTTTTGGGCGGCCCCGCTGGCGTCGACTTCATGACAGGGGGGTACCGGGTAAAGCCTGATTTATAGGCAAAAGCCCTATTTAGAGCGTCTAAATTGCGCGTGCTTATATTGTTTTCGCGCCTGAGACTTGCGATACTAATCTTTGCCGGTCTGCATTGTCACCATCCGGCAGACTGCAAAATAATTTCCAACCATTGAGGAGGAATCATGGAAAGACGTGATTTTCTTAAGAAAGCGGGCGCCGGTACGGCGGTAGCCGCGGGGACGCTGGCAGCTCCGGCGATCGTGAAGGCGCGAACCGAGATCGCGATGGTCTCGACGTGGCCGCGCGACTTCCCGGGTTTGGGCACAGGCGCACAGCGCTTTGCCGCAAGCCTTGCGGAACTGTCTGACGGCAGAATGAACGTGACCTACTACGCGGCGGGCGAGCGCGTTAAACCCTTCGACTCTTTTGACGAAGTTGCTTCAGGCAATGCGCAGATGTATCACGCGGCCGATTACTACTGGAAGGGTAAGCACCCAGCGTGGGCGTACTTCACAGCTGTGCCTTTCGGTATGGTGCTGGCCGAGATTAATGCTTGGATCCAATTCGGTGGCGGTCAGGAACTGTGGGATGAAGTCGCGGGTGAATTCGGTCTTAAGTGCTTTAGCTGCGGAAACACGGGCGTGCAGATGGGCGGCTGGTTCCGAAAAGAGATCAACTCAGCGGACGATCTCAAAGGCCTGAAGATGCGTATTCCGGGCCTTGGCGGTGACGTCATGGCTAAACTCGGCGCCTCTCCGGTGTCTCTGCCTGGCGGTCAGATCTACGAGAACCTGATGTCTGGTGCAATTGATGCGACCGAGTGGGTGGGTCCGTGGAATGATTACTTCCTGAAGTTCTACGAAGCTGCGAAGTACTATTACTTCCCCGGCATGCATGAACCCGCCTCAATGCTTGCGGTTGGTATGAACAAGAGCTGGTGGGAGGGTCTGTCAAAGTCTGATCAGGCTTTGATTCGGGCGGCTGCGCACCAGGAGAATGACCGTTCGCCAGCAGAGTACAACGCCAATAACGGTGCTTACCTCGATAAGTTGATCACCGAACAGGGGATTCAGGTCCGCGAGTTTAACGACGACGTGTATGACGCCTTCGGAGAGGCGGCTGAAGCCGTCTTTGAAGAAGTTAGAGCGCATAGTGACCTGGCCAACCGAGTCCACGAGAGTTTCGCAAAATCTCGGGCGGATGTCGGTCGTTGGATGAACCTTTCCGATCAGCCTTATCTGCGTCAGCGCAACCGAGTGCTGGGCGTTAAGGTCTAGATGGATCTTGTGGGCTAAGAAAGGGCGGGGCAGTATGCCCCGCCCTTTCTCGTTTTGGCCCCAAATGCGACTGATCTACTCCCCCACCGCGCCTCGACCCGCTCAGCTCTTACGCTCGCAGGGGTAAGCCCATGACGCAATTTCTGACCCGGTTCTTCGCGTGGCTGATGCCGTTGTTCGGCGTTTTTTTTGTTATCCATAACTACCTGATTTTTTGGCAGGGCTGGCCGGGCGCGTTGTCGGTAGTGCAGGGCATGACGGATGCCGGCTCGGCCGTTCCATCGGAGATGGCGACATTGGGCTGGGGTCAGCTGCTCAGCTGGGCTGTCCTATTCGCGCTCGTCGGACTTTACTCGGCCAAGCAGGGCCACGCGTTGCTTCGTGTAGATGCGGACCGTCTAAGCGCGATTGCGGCATTCATCATACGAGGCAGTTTTTGGGGCATTGTCCTGATTGGGATCTGCGACATCATTATTTCGTTTCTACGCGTAGAGGAATTACTGGAGCCAGTGCTTGGCGAAACAATCGGCAAAGAGCTGGGCCGACCCATATTCCGAGGGACTTATGTCCACTATCCCTTGCTGTTGATCGGCTTTGTCGTCGCCTTTTTTACAAGACGGCTCGGATTCATTTGGTTGACCTTGCTTGTGGTGCTTTCAGAGTTTTCAATCGTTATTAGTCGTTTTGTGTACTCTTATGAGCAGGCCTTTCAGGGCGACCTCGTACGTTTCTGGTACGCGGGCCTTTTTCTGTTCGCGAGCGCCTACGCGTTGCTAACCGAAGGCCATGTTCGCGTGGATGTGCTGTATACGAATTTTTCGAAGCAGGGTAAGGCTTGGGCCAATACTTTCGGCATCCTGCTGTTGGGGCTTCCCTTATGCTGGATCATTCTCACCACGGGAATGTGGGGAAAGGGCAGCAGCCTGAACAGCCCTCTTTTGAGTTTTGAAATTTATCAGCAGGGATTTGGCATGTACGTCAAATATCTGATGGTCGGCTTTTTGGTTATTTTCGCGGTCTCTATGCTTTTTCAGTTCTGCGCGTATTTAATGAGCAACGTGGCGGATCTATTGGGCGAGCCCTCGGATGAGGTGGCAGAAGAGGGGACGGTGCAAACCGCGGAGCTACCTAACAAGGCCTGAGCTTAACCTGAGCCTAAAACGCGACTTCTCATGGAACTTTTCTTCCTCATTATCCTCTTCGTGCTGATGGTTATCGCGCTCAGCTCCGGTTTTCCGGTTGCGTTTGCGCTGCCGGGCTCGGCAATCATCAGTATCGGCCTCGCCGCGTTCTTTGGCTATTTCGTTGAAGGCAACGCCAGCGCTTATTTCATGGAGTCAGGTCCGATTGAGTGGCTTACGGCTGGCGTCACCAATTTCAGAAGCCTCTACTGGGATGTTGAACGCGATACGTTGATTGCGATTCCGTTGTTTATCTTCATGGGCATTATGCTGGAGCGCTCGAAGATTGCGGAGGACTTACTGGTCACGATGGCAAGACTCTTCGGGCCCATTCCGGGGGGGCTTGGGATTTCCGTCGTCTTTGTGGGCACTCTGCTCGCAGCAACGACCGGCATCGTGGGTGCTACGGTGATCGCGATGGGTCTTATCTCACTGCCTGCGATGCTCCGGCACAATTATTCCCGGCCGCTGGCGACCGGCACCATCTGTGCCTCGGGAACCCTTGGACAGATTATCCCCCCGTCGATTGTATTGATTCTGCTTGCAGACCAGTTATCAAGTGCATCCGATATTGCCAGCACGGCGCGTAAAGCCCTTTATAAGGCATCAACGGGCGAGTTTTCGATGCCGTCTACCCTTGATGTCGTATCCACAAGCGCGGGCGAGATGTTTATGGGGGCGTTTATTCCCGGCCTTGTTTTAGTCGGGCTTTACATGCTCTACATTCTGATAACCGCGCTGATCCGGCCTAAGTCCGCGCCGCCCGTACCTTACGAGGGGCAATTTGATGCCAAATTTTGGGGAAATGTCGGCTTATCTTTGATACCGCCGCTCGCTCTCATTTTTGCTGTCTTGGGATCCATCATTTTAGGCATCGCGACGGTAAACCAGGCGGGTTCCATCGGCGCCATTGGCGCGCTCATTATGAGCGGTTATCGCCTCGCAGAGGGTAAACGCGGCGCTTTCTTTCCGGCGATCCTCGCGGTGATATCGGTTGCAGTGCTTTTCTTTACCTTGAAGGTTGTTCCGATCAACGTCCGAACGATCGACTCATCCGGTGAAGTGATCGCGGTAGTCGTTGCGAGTTTGGCTGTGTTGGGGTTAGCCCTTTCGATTGGGATAAGTCTGTGGCGTGTTCATAAGACTTACGACATTCTTAATGGCGTCATGATTGAGACGGCGAAGACCACGTCAATGGTGTTTATTATCTTGATTGGTGCGGCGATGCTGACTTCAGCCTTTCGAGGCTTCGGTGGGGAGGTCTACGTCAAGGAATTCCTCACGGGAATGCCTGGAGGTTTCTGGACCCAGTTCATTGTCGTCATGGCGGTGATCTTTATTCTCGGATTCTTCCTGGATTTCATCGAGATCGCGGTGGTTGTCGTGCCTATCGTCGCGCCTATTCTCATGATGGATCCCAGCGCCAATATCACCGCCGTGTGGCTCGGAGTAATGATTGGACTCAACATTCAGACGTCATTTCTGACGCCGCCTTTTGGGTTTGCACTCTTTTATCTCAGAGGCGTGGCGTCAAAAGTCGTGAAGACGGTAGAGATCTACAAAGGCGTTATCCCCTTTATCGTGTTGCAGCTGATAGGGCTCGCGATTGTCGGCTACCTCCCCAGTTTGGTGAACTACCTGCCGTCGCGGGTATACCTCACTTCAGATGTGTCGCCACCGCCGATGAATCCAAAACTGCAGGAGTGTCTGGAAGATTACGTGTTTGAACGATATGCGGTTGAGAAGGACGAGCTGGTGACTGCCGCAAAACGTTTGGAGGGATTGGGGTCCGATGTCTTACCCAAGAACCTCAGTAAGAAGCTTAACGAGGCGGCTGAGGGCATTCGAGGAACTTTTGAAAGGGTGGCCGAGGTGCAGGCGGCGCATGCCGCAAAAGCCGCTTTTGAAGTGGACTATCGGTCACTGCACAGAGCTGCTCGGTTTAATCAGAATCAAATGCGAAAGTTGGATCCGAAAATTCAAGAGATGGACCAGGCGCTGTTGCGTGCCGGCCGAGGCGAAGAGACAGATCTGTCCGTTGATCAGCTGAATGAGCGCCGTGATGCGTTGATCACCAAGAAAGCAGATTACGAAGCCGCTATCCCGGAGAATTGGGAGCGCGAGCACAAGGCGTATGTGACTCTTTTGCGTGAGGATAAAACAAAAGTTAATCAATACCGCCGCGGTGTGGACGACGCCTATACAGCCTTTAACGACGTTAAGGACGTTGTTCTTGCCACGCCCGCTCTGAAGCAGTTGGGCGCTGAGCTGGATCGGGTCTATCAGACGCTGCCTGGCCTTGCTGCGGACGACGCGTCCGACGCGTTAAAGGATCTTGGTAATCTCGTCGGCGAGGTAAGCGGTACGAGCAAGATCAAGTCGGGAATTAATAAGGCTCGCCGAGCAGTCAAAGGGGGCGATCCAAATATCGGCGAAGCCCTTGCGCAAATGGAAAAAGCAATTGATCTTTACCTTGCTGAGGTTGCTTGGAGGGAAAAAGCGTTTGCCGAGATGGCTAAACCTTTGGAAGAGATCGACTCCGTCATCAGCAAAACCATTGGCCTGAGGCAGCAGGCAAAAATGACCAGGGAGCAGGCGTTATTTGTTGCGAGTTGTAATTCCCATCATAAGGACGTGTCTCTCAATTTCTGATCCGGAGAGGCCTCAGCCGCTTCTCTGGATGTTCCCTTTTCTGGATTATTTTGTAGGGTTGCTATGACTCAAGATTCCGCTGTTTCTGACCTTATTCGCCGGGCTCGCGAAGCCCAAAAGATCTACGAGGCCTTTAATCAGGCGCAAGTCGATGACGTCGTCGCTGCGATTGCCTGGGTGGTGCTGGAGCCAGATCGCAATCGGTATTTATCAAACCGAGCGGTGGAGGACACAGGGCTCGGTGATGTCGAAGATAAATTTACAAAAAATTACCGGAAGACTCTGGGTCTTCTGAGAGATCTGTCGGGCGCAAAGTCTGTCGGCGTTATTTCGGAAGACCCCGTCCGAGGCATCATCGAGATTGCGCGTCCGGTCGGAGTCGTTGGGGCCATAACGCCATCGACGAATCCGGTCGCTACCCCCACGAACAAGGTGATGAATGCCTTAAAGGGGCGCAATGCAATCATTCTTGCACCGTCTCCCCGTGGCGAGGCGGTCTGCGAAGAACTGGTGGCATTTTTTCAGGATGCTCTTGAGCACGTGGGTGCGCCCCGTGACCTCGTTCAGAAACTGCCAAAGCCGGTCAATAAGGCAGATACCGAGACCCTAATGAAGTCGGTTGACTTGATTGTTGCGACGGGCTCGCAAAACAATATCCGTTCGGCCTATTCAAGCGGGACGCCGGCAGTAGGGGTAGGCGCAGGAAACGTGTCTGTGATCGTGGATGAGACGGCAGACTGTGATGAAGCGGTCCGCAGTATCGTGGCCTCAAAAACCTTTGATAACGCGACCAGTTGTTCCTCTGAAAACTGTCTGGTTGTTGTTGAGGAAAACTACCAGCGGATGTTGGGCGGACTTGCGACGCACGGGGCAATCCTCCTGAGTGCCGGAGAAAAAACCGCCTTGCAAGCCTTAATGTGGGTTAATGGCAAACTTAACCCTAGGGTGATCGCAAAAAGTGCGGCTGAGGTAGCAGCAATGGCGGGTATCGCTCGAGAGGGCGATAAAGAGATTAAGGTGTTGCTCGTGGAAGAAACGGGCGCAGGTCCGGATTTTCCCTTCTCGGGCGAGAAGCTAAGCCCCGTTCTCGCCCTGTACCGTGCATCGGATTTCGCCGCTGCGCTCGATACAGTAAGAGCAATTTACGCCTATCAGGGCGCTGGACACTCCGTTGGGATTCATACGCGCACGGGCGATCGCCCAGTACAGATTGGTCTTACCTTGCCGACCTGCCGCGTTATCGTGAATCAAGCGCATTGTTTTGCGACGGGCGGGAGCTTCGATAACGCTTTGCCGTTTTCGCTTTCCATGGGATGCGGTAGTTGGGGCGGCAACAGCATCAGCGAAAACATGAATTTTCGCCATTATCTGAACACAGTTCGTGTGGTCTCTAAGATACCGCCGCAGGAAGTTTCTCCGGAAGACCTGCTCTCGGACTTTTGGTCGCGCTATGGAAAATAGCGGGCCGCTTGAATTTGCAGCGGTTGACGACTGCGCCCGTCTCACGATTCGCGCGGTCATCGATGGCTATGCCGCAGAGGATCCCGATAAGGTCTTCGCGGTGTTCCCGGATACTGACTCCCAAATAACCTGGGGAGAACTACAACATACCGCAAGACAGCTATCGTGCTATCTCAATAAACAAGGGTTTGCGCCCGGAGTGCGGATCGGCATGCTCCGAGCCAACGGCCAGGCCGCGCTTGAGCTTTTCCTAGGGGCGATGTACGGGGGCTACACGATTGCGACTTTCAATCCGGTGGCGGGGGAGAGCGCGCTGCGTTACGTTTTTGAACACTCGGAAGCGCCCATTGTTTTTGTGGACGAGGCCAACCAGGCGTTGGCTGACACAATCAGAAAAGAGCAAATGCCTTCGCTCAGAATTGAGATAGGCGCGTCTTTCGAGGGCCTTGAGTTACCCGATATCGATGACGATAGCGAGCCTGTCTCTCCAAAGGCGGATGACGATGCATTACTGATTTATACGTCGGGGACTACCGGTCGACCCAAAGGAGTTATTCACTCGCACGCGAGTCTTCTCGCGGGAGGCGCGAACACTGTTGCTGCGCATCATCTGACGCGCGATGATCGGGCGTTGTGCGTGCTCCCGCTCTGCCATATTAACGGCCAGGTGGTGACCGCAATGGCTCCCCTGATGAGCGGGTCGTCTGTCGTGATGCCGCATCGATTTAGAGTCTCGCAGTTCTGGGACTGGATCATTGCTAACCACTGCACTTGGTTCAGTGCGGTACCGACGATTATTTCCTATCTGCTGGGCGCTGAGGATCGATCGGCTGATCCCGCTATCGAATCGTTAAAGCATATGCGGTTCGGGCGCTCTGCGTCAGCGGCACTGCCGCCGGCAGTTCATGAGGCTTTTGTCGAGCGCTTCGGAATCCCACTTGTTGAAACCATGGGGATCACGGAAACCGCCGCTCCTATTTTGAGTAACCCGCTGAATCCACAAGGACACCGAATTGGATCTCCCGGCAGAGCATGCGGGAATGAGGTTCGGATCGCCAAAGAAAGTGAGGCGGTTCTGCAAGCGAATACAGAAGGCGAGATTCAGGTGCGTGGTGCGAATCTGATGATGCGCTACCTTAAAGAGCCTGAAAAAACGAAGGAAGCCTTTACGGAGGACGGATGGTATCGCACAGGCGATCTCGGCCGAATGGATCCGGATGGCTATGTTTTTGTCACGGGTCGTATAAAAGAACTGATCATCAAGGGCGGCGAAAATATAGCGCCAAGAGAGATTGATGACATCCTCTATCAGTTTCCCGGTATCCTGGAGGCTGCAGCTATCGGTATGCCTGACTCTAATTATGGAGAGGACGTTGCCGCATGCGTCGTTCCCAGTCCGGGGACCGTTATCGACCTTGACGCGTTGCGCGCCCATTGTGAGCAGAATCTCGGGCGCTTTAAGACGCCGTCGGCTTTTCACATCATGGATGAGTTGCCAAAAGGCCCGTCTGGAAAGATTCAGCGGCTCAAGTTGGTAGAGAGCTTGAATAATCCCGCGCGCCAGGAGCTCTAGACCGCCGACTCCCTCTGAGATCAAAGAGCGAATGGGAATTTTTCTAAGCCAGCGAGAACCAATCTGTCCGCCGGCGCTTCTGGAGAAAGCAAGCGGTCGGGGCCGGGCGATTACAGCGATCGTTGGTGCGGGACATCCACTGGCGCTCGAAAGTGCGCGACAGGCTTTTGATAACGGTCTCATCGAGCCGGTGTTTGTCGGTGAACGACGAGCGATTGAGGAAAGCGCGGCGGCGAGCGGATGGGATATCTCTTCTTTTAGGCTAAAAGAGGCGGTTGGCGAGGAGTCTGTGGCGGCCGCCGGTGCAGCTCTGGCCGCTTCCGGCGAGGTTCAGATGGTGATGAAAGGGCTCATTCACTCAGATACTTTTATGCGCCCCTTACTGGATAAGCATACGGGAATCCGAGCAACCGCTCGTCTATCGCATGTGTTTCACATGTCTCTTCCGGGTGAGCAAAAGTCGCTTCTGCTAACGGACTGTGCGCTGAATGTCGCGCCCACCGTGATGACGCGAGTGGCGATTGTGGAAAATGCGGCAACCCTTGCACGACGCCTCGGTACTGACCGGCCTCGCGTTGCATTGCTGGCGGCCTCCGAGAGCGTGAGCGACGCAATGCCGATTACAGGCGAGTGCAAAGAAATTGTGGATTACTTTAAGCAACGATCCGAAAACCGACCGCCCATGGAAATTGACGGGCCACTTGCGTTTGACAATGTCGTTTCGGAGGAGTCGGCGAGATTAAAAGGTATAAGCAGCGCCGTGGCGGGTCACGCCGACATCATTGTGGTTCCCACTATTGAGACGGGTAATGCCCTCTTTAAGATGATGGTCTACTTCATGGGTGCTTGTGCAGCCGGCCTTGTGCTGGGCGGCAAGGTTCCCATTCTTCTAACGAGTCGGGCGGATCCTGCCGCAGCGCGACTGGCTAGTGCCGCGCTGGGGGTTATTTCGGGCGAGCCTCGTTAGGCAACATAGTTCCTGGGATGTGGCAGCACGCCAGCGGCAGCCGTAGAATTCCATGGCGACTCCGTTTTTAAATCTCTCAGAGGATCCAAAATGACTATTTCTGTTGGAGACAGACTTCCTGACGTCACCGTGCATGTAATGGGCGAAAGCGCGCCAGAGCCGCGAAGCTCTGCTGAGATGTTCGCTGGCCGGAAAGTCGTTCTTTTTGCGCTGCCGGGCGCCTTCACGCCGACCTGCTCACGCAACCATCTGCCGGGCTATGTCGAGCACGCCCAGGGCTTTCGGGACAAAGGCGTCGACGACATTATTTGTCTGTCTGTCAACGACGCATGGGTGATGAGCGCATGGGGAAAATCCCAGGGTGCAGAAGGGAAGGTATCCATGGTTGCGGACGGTAACGGGGAATTTACCCGAGCGGTGGGTCTCAATGCCGATATGAGCGCTGCGGGTTACGGTGAGCGATCCGTACGTTACGCCATGATCGTCGATGATGGCGTGGTGACGCATCTGAATGTTGAAGCGCCACGAGAGTTCAAGATCAGCGATGCTGCGACTATGTTGTCTCTGGTCTAAGTTGTCTTTGATCTAAGAGTTCTCGCCCCACGCGCTGTTATTGGTCAGCGCGTGGGGTGTTAAACAATAACTTCTGCGATCGTTTTTGGGTGTGAGGTAATCTGCTCGTAGCCGTCTTCCGTAATGATGAAACTATCGCCCACTTGGGCCCGGAATTTGCCGGGCACCGTGACGGATCCGTCGACGGCGAAGACCATTCCCGGCTGAAGTCGCGTGGTATCTCCAAACACCAGCTGTGGGCTCTCTAGGAAACTGAATCCCGTTGCGCGGCCACAGCGAAACGGATACTCATAGCCTGCAGTCTGGATGACTTCGGCATATGCGCGATGCACATCTTCAGCCGGCACGCCCGGACCCAGAACAGACAAAGCCGCCGCTTGACTGGCCACAGCGGTTTCGTATGCCTGAATTTGTGATTCGTCTGCGATCTCACCGACCCAAAATGTGCGGTCGAACCCGAGTTTGAAGCGGTGAAAGTTGGTCATTCCGCAGAAGCACAGGAAAACCGGCTCGCCCCTTTCCAGTTTTTTTGTGCTGTTTCGATGATGGGTCATGGTGATCTGATCGCCGGAGGCCATGATCTGCATAAAGTGGATACTGGGCGACATCATGCTGCTCGGGTAATGCGCTTCAAGAATCTCTGCCGCCTTCTTTGTACCTGCATTAGTCGCGGCCAGAGCAATCTCGTATTCCGGCACACCCTGACCGATGACGCCTCGTGCCGCGTTCATCATCGCAATCCCCACTTGACCCGCGTGACGTGCGAGCTGAAGCTCCGCTTCGGATTTAACCATTCGCATTGCGCTCACAATGGGTGTGACGTCGGCAAATCGGGTGGTATCGACGATGCCATCGAGGTACGCGCGAACGCGTGGGGGAATAAGGTCCGGTTCAATTCCAATTACAGCGGTATCCCCTAATAGTGCGGGGAGAGACTCTCGCCATTCATTGCCCATGCCATCGTTCCAGAGATCCACTCGATCAACCACCGCGCAGGCATTGGCGAGATCTTCTTCCATAGTTGGCGTGATGAGCACCGCTTCTCCCTGGACAGAAACAACTAGCATCGTCGGGCGTCCAAAATCCATATGCAGGTAGCCATAGTAGCCACTGTAGTAATACACGCTGTCATCATCTGTAATGACCGCTATGTCAATGCCTGCGGCGGCAAGGTTGTTCTTTAGCTCGGACATTCTCTTTGCAAACATAAAAGTTCTCGCAGTAAAAAATTACCAGGGGGTTGAGCGAGGAGGAAGACTACCAATGACCGATCATAATGCCGAACTCGTCCTCATCGCGCTCGGGTCCGCGTCGTAAAAGCTCCTGGGCGGGAACTTCTGTTCGGACCTTTAAGTTCCGGTGCCAACTGAACAAGCGTTCGTGCAAATGCGCGCGCTCCGCGGCGTATGCCGGATGATCGCCAAGATCAATAAATTCGTTCGGATCCTCTTCGAGATTAAAGAGCTGTGGCCTAAACGGTTCGTGGAGAACATATTTCCATTGGTCGGTACGTACCACCCATGCGTGACATCGGTACGGGTCAATATCAAGGAGCGAACGGGGTCCGCGATCCCCATAGTCGATCTCGCTGATCACAAAATCACGCCACCCTGTGTTTTCTTGCCCGTCACGGATCAAGGGAAGCAGGGACCGACCTTCCATACGTTCAGTGCAAATTTGGCCGCCTGCGATCTCCACCAGAGTGGGCACGAGATCGATGGATTCAACGAAGGCGTCACTTTGAGTGCCGCGGGAGCAGTCTGCGGCCTTTGAAGGGTCGTTAATGATCAACGGAATCCGAATCGCGCTTTCGTGGTAGAGATCCTTTTCGCCCAGCCAGTGATCCCCGAGATAATCTCCATGATCGCTGGTAAACACAATTAACGTGTTTTCGCGAAGCCCCTGCTCTTCGAGGGCGCTAACGACTCGCCCAATATGGTGATCCAGCTGTGCAATTAGCCCCATGTATATGGGAATCACTGTGTTGCGCACCTCATCACGGGCAAAATTCTCGCTGTAATCCTGCGCCATAAATGCGCTGAAGACCGGGTGTGGGTGAGCACGCTCGGCCTCGTCGCGAATTGCGTCCACCAGATGGCTGGCGGTGTAGAGCTGGTGGTAGGGGTCGGGCGCTAAGTAGGGCCAATGCGGCTTGATGTAGCTCAGATGCATGCACCAGTGTTCATCTGAGGCACGATCTCTTATAAAGTCAATCGCGCGATCGGTAATAAAGGCGGTTTCGGAGTGTGCCTCTGGGATTCGTGCAGCGAATCGGGCATTTCGCATCTGCCAGCCGGAAACTATCTCGCCGCGGTCATCCACCGCGCTGTTTGCCCATGATTCCCATGGATTTGCTCCGCCAAATCCGTTCTGCCGCAGATACTCGCTGTATCCAAGATCGGCGGGCAGTATCGGGTTTGGATAGAGACCGGCAAAAACTTCATAGGGCAAAAAGCCGTTGTGGCTCAGGGTTGACGCCTCAGGTGACTCATTGCCAATGTGCATGCGTGCCGCTGCGCGCGCGTTAAAGCGCCCTTCGGATTTACCCACAACGACGGCCTGCGTCCCGATCTCCCGTAGGTAGTCGCCCAGGGTCCATTCGCTCGGCTTCAGCGGATCAGCATTAGCCATCACACCATGGGATGACACGTAGCGACCCGTGTAAAAGCTTGCCCTTGAGGGTCCGCACAGCGGGTCTTGGCAGTAGGCGCGTGTAAATTGAACGCCTTGAGCGGCAAGCGCATCAATATTCGGTGTCTTTAAAAAGGGATGGCCATAGCAGCCAAGATAGTCCGCCCGCAGCTGATCACACATGATGAATAGGATATTCATTGGGGTGGATTGATCAGATTCTTTTAAGCGAGATGACATGATTTATTTTACGGTTATTCTTCGTACATACCGATAGCGCCTTAAAAAAGGCCTGCTCTGTTTTTAGGAATGACGAGCTTGATTTTATGATTCTTTTTCCGCCATGTATCGCGAGAATTTGCTAGCAGTGCTGTGGTTTTATTGTTATCGCTGGGCAGGTTACGAATGAACGTGAAAGCGGTAGGGGTGTTGCTTCTTGGCGTGCTGGCTATCTCCTTTATGGATGCGGTCATTAAGCTGTTGAGTGGTGACTATGCGCTGCATCAGATTGTTTTTATTCGAGCGGTGATCAGTTTGAGCATACTGCTGCCTTTTTTGTTGCGGCACGGATTCAGCGCTGTTCGGACCCGCCGGCCGATTGCTCATTTGATTCGCGGGTTGCTACTGGTCATTGCCAACATGTGCTTTTACACCGGCCTTGCGAGTTTGCCGCTCGCGGAAGCGTCAGCGATTGTCTTTTTGTCCCCGGTCTTCGTGACATTTTTTTCCTGGTCTTTTCTTGGTGAACGGTTTGGCGTAATGCGCTGGATCGCTGTTTTGGTCGGGCTGGTGGGTATGGTTTGCGTCGTTCAGCCCTTTACGGGTGTCCTGCAGCTCGCCTACCTTTGGCCCTTAGCCGCCGCCTTTTGTTATGCCGGTTTTAACACCGCGACGCGTTATCTGAGAAAAACCGAGTCCGCCGCGATGCTTGCGGCAATGGCCCAGGTTTCCTTTATTCTTATTAGCGGAATCATTGGGCTTACGTTAGGGCATGGCCAGTTTTCAGGGCAATCGGATCCGGGCCTTGATTTTCTGTTTCGCGCATGGCGCTGGCCGGATGATGCCGACGTGATCTATTTGATTGGGTTGGGGGTCATATCTTCCGTCATCGCGTTGTCGATTTCCTACGCGTATCGCAATGCAGAAGCGTCTTTCCTGTCGCCGTTTGAATATGCTGTTTTGCCCTTTGTGTTGTTGTGGGGGTTTTTATTCTTTGGCGAGTTCCCAAACGGGCTTGCACTGCTTGGCATTGGCCTCATCGGAGCCGGGGGATTTTTTGTTTGGCTAGAGACGCGACGAGC
>Ga0255768_10000524_pt1 | contig 39146 bp, 77 predicted proteins | sample 071ome_33_FD_179983 | JGI IMG/M metagenome (GOLD analysis project Ga0255768, IMG submission 179983) | Coastal salt marsh microbial communities from the Groves Creek Marsh, Skidaway Island, Georgia - 071412AT metaG (version 2) | ecosystem: Environmental > Aquatic > Marine > Intertidal zone >... | reverse complement strand
GCTGGAATGTGGTATGTTCCGTCAGGGCCGACAAACTTGGCCCATCTCCAATCCATTCCGCGAGATCGACCATCCACAAATCCCGCAAAGACCGCAACAATATACTCCCCCTTCACTTTGACAAGATAGAGATTTCCATCCACTAACCCCATTATAACGCATCCGTAATCATTTTCGCTATCTCCTTTCTGTTTGGGCCAGACGTGACCTGATTTACGTCAAACATCAAAAACTCCGGAAAATCCGCTAAACTTTCCGCTAGACTAATCAGTCTGTTTCTAGCCTCGACCATACCATGCCCATGACGCTTTGGTATCACATGACACACCGACGCACCAGTAAGTAGATGCGTGAGGACGTAACCTTTGGTGTTTGGGGCATTATCGGTAATCCAAGTATCATTTTTTGACTTGACACGTCTGTGGATGGCGAACGGATAGACGATCCTGCAACGCAAGGGAAGCGTAACCTCCTCGTATTCTGTTTTGATTTTGATGTTGTGGATAGGAAACAACATAGATGCTCCATATATGCGTTCTAATGTATGGGTGGACGGTAGGCAGGGTAGAAGTAGCCCTAGAGACTTTACGAACGTCTAAAGGGCTTTATGAGCGTTTAATCAATGATGATAACCCGTTCATTGGTCTGGAAGTATTGACGGCCAGAACATTCAGCATCCGTCATCCACATCCGCTGACACTTTGATGGTACGGGCTTCGGTGCTTCCATATCTGTGAGAATAATGTGACCGTCAAACTGTCGTTCATTCACCCATCTAGTTGGAGCATCAAAGTCGGTTCCACCGCAAGATACACGTTCCCAAGATCTACGCTTACCTTTTTTCCAGATGAAAACTTCTTTTTCTTGAACCTCTGTATCGAAGGGAACCACGGTAAACTCGGCATACTTGGCTAGACCTTCCAGTTCAGTAAAGAATGATGCAAGCATCTGGTCTGAAACAGATCCGGACTGGTCGATAGAGATGGCAATCTTGGCAGTCCGAGATACCTTCTTGCCAGCGTGAATGTAAGGAAACCGCTTGTTGATGCGTCGAACGGTAGAACGCTTATTCGCACGTTGCGATGTCTTGATAAAGTAACGAAGCACAGACCGCCAGTTGACGCGAGGAGTAATCATGTCTTGGATTTGCTTACGGCATTGAGCCGAGAGAGAACCCCATCCGCGACCGCCTTGATTGACTTCTTCGGTAGCCTTACGAACAGCATCCTTAAGACGTTCCTCAGCCATCGCACGAGTTTCTTGGTCAACCTCGCCCCAACCGGAATGGTCGTCAAGGCTATCGGGGAGACCACTACCGCCATTGGAAGGGTTACCATTACCATCGCTTGATTGACCTTCGCCTTCGCCATCACCGTCATTGTCTTGGTTCTGAAACTGCTCGTCATTCTGAAGTTTAGAGAAGTACCATTCTGCCGACATCTCTGGTGGGTACTCTTCGAAAGGACCGCGAGTAGGGATACAACCGCCTTCGGGAAGTTCATCCATAAGGAAACTGTTGATAGCGAGGTCGGTCGCTATATTCCACATCTTAGACATACCCTCTGGTGGTAACCGTCCAGTAACGTGCTGAAAAATGAGATGGTAAAACTCGTGCTTGAGAACGCCACGCTGCTGTACAGGAGTGAGGTCTTCGAAGAAAGCAGGATTGTATACCATCTCGAACTGACCAGTGTCTTTGTTGATCTTGACACCAGCAGTAGGAATAGCAGTCGTAGCAGACTTGTGGATACGTCGAGAAAGGGCAGCGAAGAAAGGTTCGTTTTGCAGCAACTGCCAAGTGACGCGATTTAGGTCAAATGCTTTTTTCTCAGTCATTGGTCCTCCAATGTTTGTTGGTTACACAAGTAATGTATCACGGTAGCAGTATTTGTCAAGAAAAAAAGTGAAAAAAAAGTTGATCCCCGAATAATCGGGGATCGTTGTGGGATTTACTTCTTAGCTGCAAGAACCTCCATCATGAACTCTTTTACGGTCGGCAAGTCAGGACCAAGATCAACTTTGTGGATACCTCCGGCATTTGCGATTGCTTCCGCTCCACTGGTGATATGCTTCCAAAGGTTCATAGCCAGTTCAGAAGGCAACTGAACAAGATAGGTAGCGACATTCACACGTTGATTTGCGTCAAGAACGTCATCAAATCGCTTGTGTTGTACCATACTCTCGATAAGAGCGTTATGGTCATTGATTTTAAAGTCAGCAACAAGATCGTGCTTACCGTCATCAATGATGTCCTCTGGAGTTACGATAGCCTTGTAGTTTCCAACGAAGTCACGGAAAGCAACCGCAGCCTCGAAACCAACGAACGATGAAGCGATGTTGTAGAGAGAGGCATTTGCCTCGATCTTACCGAGCCGTGCGAGAGTTTTGTCAAGTCGCTCCCAAGAACGTCGAGAAGGATAAACCTTGTTAGGCTCGAAATCATCATCGTGTTCGAGATGCTGGTGGTTGTTGTTGATGAAATCCCAAACGACTTGTGACACACGACCATCAGCCCATGATAACCAGTCTTCGATAGTAGGGGATACATCGAATACAGTGTAACGGTCAAGTTCAGCAGGGTCCATCTCACCGACTTGATACTGAGCACCGTGCTCGCCACCGTTGACAGCAGCGAAGATAAGGGTATCTGGGTGTAGGGTCTGACCAGCAATCTTGCGACTGTCGCACAACTCGAAGATACCTTGACGTACTTCCATCGTAGCACGGTCAACCTCGTCAAGGAACAGAATAACAGCCTCGTTACAAGCGGTAGCCAACCATTCTGGTGGTAGCCAAGTGGTGACATTATTCTCAACCTTTGGCAGACCAAGCAAGTCACCTTCGGTCATTTGAGAAGCTCGTCGCTCTACTACGGGCAATCCTCGCTCTTCGGCATACTGATAAACGATGGTGGACTTACCGATACCATGACGGCCACGGATAAGCACAGGGTATCGTGCATCAGTGATGACAGGAAGGATGTTGAGCATTGATTTGAAGTCGATAGCCATAGGGCACCTCTTTTGTTGTTGGGTTAGTGTTTTTGTTTGTGTCTATATTGTAACTAGTTTGAAAAGGTTTGTCAAGTAAAAAGATAAACTTTTTTTCACTTTCCTACCTTACCTCGACAGGCTCGACGACTTTGCTCTTTTCTTTTGTCCTTGTGCTTGCCAGCACCGGAACGTTGGAAGGCAGCGACCGCAATCAGGTTTCTGCGCTTCGGGGACTGTTGTTTTTTCTTTTTCATTGTTCCCTCCGTTGATGTTAGTAATGTATCACGGTATTGAGATTTGTCAAGAAAAAAGATAAAGTTTTTTTAGATACGGCTGTAGTTTGTCGCAAGGATCTGGAATGTAATGTATCTCCTTCCAACAAATGCTTTGCCTCTGTGTGAACCAATGGCGGAAGTTAGCTGTATCTCAAAAAGGTCTTTTCCCCACGTTTTCGTCACTAACCACATCTCTTTTGGGAAATCATTGCAAACAAAAAGCTGCCCAACTAGTTCATTCATTTCTCCTCCAAAGCTATCCATTCTTTTTCCGCTTGGTGATGATTGAGACGAACATACCCCTTTTGTGGGGACCATGCTGTTATCTTACAGACCAACTTATCGACGTGTTGATAAGCTTCTATATTTGTTACAGTCATAATATGACCATCTTTTGTTTTGATGAGAGAGCCTATGGGGAAGCCTTTGATACTTCCCCATAGCTGCCTAGACTGGCTATTAGTTGGCTGCATCACCTTCCTCCATCTCTACGTACTTTGCCGACCAGCGGTCAACCAAGTCGGTGATACCATTCTGGTCCATCCAAGCCTTGTTGCGCTTGTTAGATAACCAATCAAAAGCATCTTGTCTCGCTTGACGTACCCACCCTGCATCTAGGGGAGTAGGAGATGGAGAGATTACCTGAGTGATAAACTTCGATCTACTCCATTGGTCACGATTTTCTTCGCCAACAATACCTTTGTTTATGTCTAGTTGGAGAGAACCACGGATACCTTCGGGGTCTATGTACTTAACTATGATTGGTGTTTGAAGTTCATAGCCAATCTTTTGCCCACTATTTTTTACACCATCGGTCGTAACGCTAACTTGGTCCCAGTTTATGGATGTCACAGTACAAACACCAAGAGACTTATTGACAACACCGCCCTTAGAATAATCGTAAATGGGTGCTTTTGGCTCAATCAAAGCACCAATACTTAGGCCATGCTCGGTCACCAGTTTGTTATAAACGTGATGACGGATGGCTTGATTGGCTCGGTTGGCCTTTTGACGGAACGCAAGCAACTCAGCACATTTTCTTCGCGTATGTCCTTCCTCGCCACAGAACCCACAGTTACGTGGACCACGAGATTGTCTAGGCGAAGATGTTTTCATTTTAACAAGTTCTTGTTTTTGGTTAGCACTCTGAGCAGCATTGTACCAATCGCCCCAATACTTTGGATTAGTGAACCAATGTGGTCGGCCATAACTATACTTGATGGTATGAACCCAACAATCGGGGTTCTTCATTGGTACTTCGAAGCGTTGCCATGAAGCCCAGTCAGGAGCAACATGGGGACAAACACTCACATTGTGACCAGTTTGTCGGCAGTAACCGCAGGCATTCTTTACTTGTTTTTCTCTATCATCATAAATCCGCATTTGATCTCCGTGCTGCGTTGTTGATGTTAGTAATGTATCAAGGTTTTAAGATTTGTCAAGAAAAAAGTTTAGATTTTCTCAAAAAGCTTGTGAAAATCGGAGCATGCACAAGCGATACGCGATCTGTCACGTCTTTCTGTCTTAGTAAGTCTTAGCATCGATACACAAGGAGCATTATAATGGGGGTCGATCCACTCCTGAAGACATACCCAAACATCATTGTGTTTTTTATGATAATACAAATCGCCTACAATAATCATGATTACCTCCATTGATGTTAGTAATGTATCAAGGTTTTAAGATTTGTCAAGAAAAAAGTTTAGATTTTTTTTGAGCCATTCAGTGGTTCTAAACTTGACCAACCAAACAAATCTTTACCGTGCTTCTCTATCCAGACGGTGTAATACCAGAAGCCCTTGTTGGTACTCTCGTTCTTATTGATTATAATACCGATTTCTCCGGCAGTGTGCAACTGCCAGACCATCAGGTGTTGGGGGTGTATCCTCACAAGGTCGCCTATCTCGATCTCGTCGGGTTCGCGAATAAAAGGGGTGCTCACATTACCTCCAGATTTTCGGGGTATTGCCAGTTCGAACCAAATAACCAACGAACTTTGAATATACTACGCTGACCATCGTAACCTATTCTTGTGATAAGCCCGATAGTAGGAGGTGTATTATCATGATGGGCTATGTCTCTTACTAAATCACCTACTTGCATACTACCTCCAATCTGTTCCAAGGGATAGACCTCTTTGTACCATCAAACCAAAGCACCATTACTGGATGATAGCCTACATCAACCTCTAAAAGAATGCCCATTCTGGGGGGGGAGATGGTGTTGGTCTGGGAGAGGAATGGTTCTCACTAAATCGCCTACTTTCATGCCAACACCTTACACTGGATGGGGGTCAATATAATCTCTGCACCGTTTGCAAGTATTACTGTGTGTTGTGCTACAAACCCCGGTCTCTTTTCAATCTTCACGATAGTGCCGAAATCCCCATTGCAACGTCCGTGAAATACAACCGTTATCAAATCGCCTACTTGCATATTACCTCCACATTACGTTCCTGACACCAAAATGTATCACCACAGTTCCAGTGTATCCTATATTTACGACCTTGAACAGCCTCGACAATACCTATCCTATTCCAAATCTTATCCCTGACTAGTGATCCTACTTGCATACTACCTCCAAGTCTTCGTCTGTGTACCAGCCAGTAATCACCCATCCCTCATAAGTATTGAGAAACTGGGCGAAATAGGGTAACGTGCTGTTTTTATCAACTACTGTTATGATGCCAATGTTGCCAAGTCCATCATCTACTAGGTCGCCTACTTGCATATTATCTCCAAGTCATTGGGTTGTTTCCAGTGTCTCATTCCGTTGCTGTACTGGACAAGGATAGGTGCGCCACCGACACGAGTGTTATCAATCACTACTCCAATCCAGTCTATCTTCATACCGTCTGGGTATTCTTTCCTGTATCTGACTAAACTTCCTACTTGCATAGTACCTCCACTAGTATCTGGTCTAACCACCAGACAGGATTTCGATGATTTGGAAAATGGACAAGTGCCCTGTCACAGTTAGTTTCTAATACAAAGCCGATCCAGCCACTGGTTTTGTATCTGACTAGACTACCTACTTGCATTTTGTCTCCGTTGTTGTTGGTTACATACATAGTGTATCACGGTGGTAGGATTTGTCAAGGAAAAAGATAAACTTTTTTTGAGATTATGTTACGACTTCGAGCGTGTGTAGATATATCCACCCATTAGACCCAAACCTTGGAGCAGAGAGCCAGAACACTTTGGCCTGAACACATGTCATGTCAACAATCATAGCAAGCGCACCCGTCGGTGCTGTTACTAAATCGCCTACTTGCATACTACCTCCATCACTTCACTAGTTTGATTTCGCTTTCTTCAATCCAACACTCATCTTGTTGTCCTCCGCTGAATGCGACAATCTTGTAGAGACGAGTGGTTCCCTTGGTTTTATGAACTTGACGACAAGCAACTGTGTAGTTGGTGACTTCCGCAACCAGCGCAATCTTATAACCTTCTGCGACTTTGTAGTCTGGGTATACGTTTGGACCTTCGCCTCGCTCGTCTTTGTGCGCGTAGTGAATGATCCGATGAGCAGGGAATGTTTTGCTAGTTCCTCTTATACACACCAAGTCACCCACACTATACATGGGGGTAGCATCGTAGGTAGCACGAAGTTTGTCGTACAGTTTAGACCCAAACAAACGCTCGATTTGATTGATAGGGCAACTTACCCTTTCTCTTGCCTCTAAGGCATTACGAACATCGCGTGCCGTGTGTTTGTACCACAGGATGTGGTTCTCATTCGAACGTTGTTGTACGCAATGTAGTGTATAGTACAAGGTCAAGAAGTCGAGCCAAGCAAGAAAGTCTTTATCGCCACTATCCCAAGCATCTACCCAAGCCTGACGTTGGGCAATCCTTTCTCCAACTACATCATCAGTAAACTCATTTATCATTTGAGAAGCATACTCGCTCTGGCGACCAGTGAGATAACCTTTCTCGGAGAGATAGTCATTCATGCTAAGAAGCGCATCGGCCTTTCGTTCTAGGCCAAGCAATCGACATCTCTCAGCAGTTTCTTTTAGTTGTTCTGACGTAATAGTCATTTTGACCTCCAATGTTTGTTGGTTGTGTTAGTAATGTATCACATTGCTGAGAGATGTCAAGTAAAAAGATTAACTTTTATAGAAAATCTTTGTTGAATGCGATTAGTACGCTGTCTGGGTCTCGGAAAGACCACATTCCTAGAACGATTGTTTCTCCAGTTCGATTGCAAGTAATCTGAAAGTTGTCCCCCATAAAGGCACTATAAGTAAAGTTAGTGGGGCACATCGAATAAATATGCTCGAAGATTTGTACGGCCTCTTCGGTGGTAGCGCGGAATGGTTTTAGGTTGCTATTCATTGTTTCTCCTTGTTGTTAGCAGTTTCTGGTGGTCTGAACCCTATTGGTGTTTTATCTTCCTTTGGTGCTGATGGTGGTGGTCCGGCCAATGCTCCGAGCATTGCTGCTGGAATGCCCATTGTTGGCGGTTGGCTCATTGATACCATCAGTGACATCATTTTCTTTAGTAAGTCGTCGCTCACGTTGATGCTGATGTTGATCTCGTTATTACTTTCCATTGTCTCCTCCATCACTTGATTGTATGGGCATTGTGCAAAGCCCTGTTCTCACGTATTCGGCAGCGGCCCTACCGTACCATCCCTGTAGGTTCCAAGCATGATCGGTGTCGATTAGCCATTGCCAAGTTGCGATGTACTTGTCCTCATCTACCTCTTTCTCTCCTTCGGCAATCTGTATTGCTTCTTCTAGTGTTAACTTGTAGGGGTTCTTGATCTTTCGCTTCTTAGGCATAATGTCTCCTGTACTTGGGTGGGTAGTAGTAATGTATCACGTCTCAAAGATTTGTCAAGTATTTTAACAAACTTTTCTTAACCAAGTGTAATGCATCTCGCGTGTCTCGCCACGGAACGTGACTGTTACACCAGCATCTCCAAAGGGATGCTCGGCATCAAGAATGCAACCCACCACAAACATCGGATACTCAGGGTCCATCAAAGTTGTCTTTACAATCACAAGATCACCAGCCTGTGGTGTGACACCTGTTGATTTTTCATAGGGTGTTGCGTTGTTGTGCGCGAGATACTGTTTCCAGAATGAAGTCATGTTTCCTCCTTGGTTGTTTGTAACGTATCATGTCTTAAAGATTTGTCAAGTAGTTTTCATTATTTTTATCATAACAACTCCAACTCTTTTTCTAATAGGTCGTGAACAATAGAACCGTCACCAAACTGGACTTCATAGAAAAACAACCCTGATGTAAGGTAAGACTCCCAAACTCTTTTGATTACACCAACGCTTTGACCATCACCTTCTGTGTCTGACCACCAGTTCCAGACAACCAAGTCGCCTGCTTTCATCGTCGCCTCCATTGATGTTTATAATGTATCACGATGTTTTGATTTGTCAAGAAAAAAGATAAAGTTTTTTATGGGCCTCGAAGATTACGCAATCTTTTTCATGGGGCCATCGTTTGTTTGTCTCACTTTTTTCTCTATGGATGTGGCTCCTTCGCGAAACCAATGGACAACCACATAGCCCTCTTTATAGAGCCTAAGAACGATGCCGAAGTCCTCTGGATAATCACCGTCATAAACAGGTCTCTGGATGTAATGAACCAGATCACCAACTTCTAGTATTTGAGAGGTCATTGCTTACTCTTCTTCCACATATAATCAAGATAGCCAGAAGGAACAGAGAAATAAACACATCTCCAGCCCATAAAGCGAACAGGGAGATCAGCACCTTCTCGATAAGCAGATGGTGGATTTAGCATATAGCCTGCTGGTCCCTCTGGCAAAGTATCTGGTCTTTCGGCATAAACACAGATCGCTCCTTCATCCTGTCTCACTTTAAAAGCACCATCGGTTTGGTCCAGAATGTGCTTAGTCATTGCGTCTTGAGCTTTTGCCCAAGGTTCTTTCTTGCTGAATGCTAGATTTGCCATTGTTTCTCCTGTATTAGTCCATGTAGTCAGGGTAGTAGGGTACTAGTTCATCTGAATACTCTAAAACGTGTTGGTCATCTTTAGCATAGAAAACGAGATAGATCAGCCCATCAACATCATTATCATCGTGCATAATGTCAATGATTAGCCCAATGCCCATGATGTCATCAATAACGAGGTCACCTATCTCATAATCCACATTATGCCTCCGCGATCAACACTCCGCTTTTTTTAGCCCCTTCGACCAATAACATAACTGCTTGCCATGCTGCATCTTTTTGATCTTCTGGAAGGGTATCGATCATCTCCATACTATTAAGTAGTAGTTCGGTCAAAGTAAATCTCTCTACCATTCTTAATGCAAACTTCTGTGCTTTCTCAAACTCTGTTTCTGTCGTCATCTTAGGCCCCTTTCTTTTTTGGTTCTTCGGTTGCATTTGCGCCAGCGTGAGAGAATGTTACGTCATTCAATCCACCAGTCCGTTGATTGTTCCATCCACTATTGGCTCTCCATGCTTTGCCATAGCGCACTGCGTCTTTCTCATTGTCAAACCTGACAAAAGAGATTGCTGCTTGCTTTGCAGAGCCAGAGACAAAGCCTCGGATTACTGGTGCTGTTTCTGTATCAAGTTCCTCGACACAATCAGCACACTCGTTAATCTTACCACCGACGCGCCTCTTGCGAGGAGCATCTAGTCTAAATGTATCACCGCAATGAACGCAGTCTTTGTAACGGGCCATGATGACCTCCGTTGTTAAAGGGTTGATGTTCCAACTCAGTCATCGCTGAGTTGTGATGGACGAGTCCATTCTTCGATTGCAGCAAGGGTCCAAAGCACACCAAAAGAGATGGACCTCCACATTTCATAAGCAAACCACGCAAAAAGAGTAACAAAGCCAGTCAGAAGCCCTGATAACATCATTGCTGATTGTTGGCTGGGTCGGGAGTTAGAAACCCCAGACAAAGTGCTATAGATTGTCCAGACGAGTGAAATAATCAAGAAGAGCCAGCCAGACCATTTGGTTATTTGATCAAAGAGATATAGCCAGTTTGCATAGTAGTCAATCTTATCCGCAAGCCACTTTCTGGTCTGCTCTCTGTTTTTATTGTCTTCAAAAGGGTTTTTTACACTCATTGTTTTTCTCCTTTGTTGTTGAGTTGTTATTATTGTATCACGATGAAAAGTTTTGTCAAGTAAAAAGATAAAGTTTTTTATATAACCTCGCACCAATCGGGAGTGATCCTATAACTCTTTGCGTCTTTGAGATTGACAACGTGAACAAAATAAGGACTAATAGATACCACTATACCAATAAACGATAGTTGAGCAATACCAGCAGGAACATCGGACTCGACCAAAACAAGATCGCCTTCATTAAGCTCTTTTAACATACAAGCACCAATGAATGAAAGTGACACAAACAAAGACCAGAGCCAACAAACTCAACAAGATAGAATGGGTCACCAATGGCTGGTAGTCTTTGTATTAACCCAATCCTACGATCTTCTTTATGCATTACTAAATCACCTATGTCCATCTATCACCTCAAAAGTCCAAAATCTAAAATCAAAATCGGCAATCCGATCATTATTATAATATATTCTATAATCAAACTTCTCTGATACCCCAAGAAAGATGCCAATCAAAGTGACTTGCTTGTCGTTACTTTGTATCTTTATCAGGTCCCCTACCTGCATATTACCTCACAGTACTCTTCGGACCACCAACGGGTGGTACTATCGTTTGGTACCCAGACCTCTATATGGTGGATGGCCTCTGGGGTATGGGAAATGTATATACATATACCAATAGTCCCACTCGATTTGTGTCTCACTAATGAACCAATCTCTACCATAAAATCAATATATCACGTCTCAATGATTTGTCAAGTTTTTTCTTAAAGTTTGTTTATATCATTTGGTGGGACATCATGCAATCTACCCTCAGCATCGACGATTTCATAAAACATTTTGCCATCCTCAAGATACACAGCACCAGTAATATGGCCAATACCTTCTTTCCAAGTCCAAAACGAACCAGTGTTATCAGCCTCAAGGAGTATTCTAAATGATACCAAATCACCGACTTTCAGCATCAATAAACTCCAACTCTAATCTATTCATTGAGAAGACTTTATTCCATCTCGGCCAGAACACTCGTATGTATACCGCATCAGCCTCAATCACTGTACCGATGCCCCAATCACTACCTACTCTCGACCTGTGTCCTCGATGCTGTGTTACAAGATCACCTTCTTGCAACTCCTTCAGTTCCCTACGAAAGTCAAATCTTTTCATATTTTCTCCAAGGCTATTAGGGAAAAAACTCTCTCCACTTCTTTATTTGGCCAGAAAACAGAAACTGTTTCGTATGCAGGGGAGTAGTGTAGTATGATACCAATACCCCACTCAAGTACTATTTCTGGCACATACAGATCACGGTGTAGTTTTACAAGATCACCTATCTGCATCTTCTTCCTCTAATGTAACACATTCTTCCTTGGTGTCAATAAGTTTTTGTTTATTTTCTTCAAGTTTTTTTCTATTTTTCTTTAACTCCCTGTAGTGTTCGAGAGGTATTAAAAGAAATTGGGCGTCAAATTGTGTCAATATGTCTCTGCCGCTTGGGACATCTATCTCGTAAATAGGGCAATCATCGTGAGGTAGAAATATGATGTCAGTCACCATACCCACTTCATCTTTGTGGTATAAAAGTTGGGCCTTATAGACTATGAGGTCTCCAATTTTATACTTGTGAGTGAAGGGGTCATATTTTTTCTTCATACAATAAGTATGAGACAGCTTGGGCATTCTCGGATAAATGCCGATAATTACTCGTAGCCAATTTTGCCAAGCGCACTTTTTAATTTCTCAAACAAATCATTTTCATCCATATAATTTGTGAAATCAAAGTCTGGGAGAAAATCTAGCACAAAATCTTTAGCAAGAAGTTCAATTATTTCATAATCATACACCACTATGTAAGAAGAAAGCTCGATGACCCAACAAAAATAAAAAGACCCAAGCTCATCATGAAAATAATCTGATAGTTTATCGTGGAGAACAATACAAGTCATTGCAGAGTTTCCATCCGATACCAGTACTAAGTCATGTTTTTTGTAATCCACACGTTGCCCTCCTACGACGTGTATACCCAGTGGGGCAGCAGGGTAGCATGCTAATCCTCTGGGACTTCCAGTATCTTGATTGTTCCTTCTTCTATCAGTCTATCAATCGTAGCCTTGCCCATTATAGAGATCATGCCATCGGAGTAGTATATCTCGTAATTTGTTCTCCAGTTAAACAAGGGATGAGTTGACCACGTACCTGCCCGTATCTCTCTATAAATGATACCTATTCTGCCGTTGTCATTTATGAGAGTACCTTCTTTATATTTTTCCGGTACTTGATCTTTATTCTCCATCTCTTAGAATTTGTCCTATAATTATGTCGTCTAGGTAACTGGTGTCAGCTGCTAGAGTCAATTGAGACAAGTAAACTGGGATCATCCCAGCAATTACTTCTGCCTTGACCGCAGACAGAACACCAACAACACGACCATCATCATCAAACAGTACAGACCCGCTAGAGCCGGGGTAACCATAAACATTGACAAGAAGTCTTTCTGCATGATAACCAGAGAAGATCCCTTCCTCTACGAAGAAAGTAACTCCTGCTGGGTGACCAACATAGTATACTGATTCTCCCATCAAATTCTCATGAGCGGTTCTGTAATATATGGGCTTTGTGTGTTTTAGGTTTTGATCCAATCTAAGGATTGCCACATCAGTCTTATCGTTCTGGTACACTACTGTTCCGATTACTCCATCCATGCTTCTCTCGACAACCAGAACACTGTCGGCTTTGTCAACGACATGAGCAGCCGTCAGAATAAACCTATGTTTTCCGAGTCTAAAATAATTTCCAGACCCAAAGCTAAACGGCTTACCATCAACGAAAGAATGGATTTGCACAGATGACCTTATTGCATTCTTCATGCCAATGTTAGAAAAAGGATTAACATCTCGAATATATTCATCGGACCATTCGGTTGTGTGAGTAAAGGAAGTACTCAGAAACATCATCAATGCCAAGAATAGTAATTTTAATTTCATATCATCGTCCTCATAAGTAAATAGGGAACGAAAAAACAAAAAAGTAAAAGGCTATAATAAAAAAGTCCGTAGCCATCGGGCTTACGGACGAATGTTGCTAAATAAAATCTTGATTGATTGACTTAAAGATTTGGATAATAGGCGAGGATAAACCTCTTTACACTCCTCTGGTGGGTCGTATGGCGCAGACCCTTGGGTGGGGTGTGGTATCCTTCTACGAGGAGGTCTTCGGCACTCTGTCTTAACCACTAAATTTGTTGCGGATGCTGCTCGAAGTTTACCGTAATTATCGTAAATTTTCATTGACACACCAAGAACCTCTTTGGTCATGTGAATGTTTGTCATCACAGTCCAGTGATCATTATTTAAAGAGCACTCATAAGTATTCAGTTGGTAGTTGCAATCCTCAGCATAAGAATTACTAAAGTCATCGAAAATGATCGGCTCCAAATCTGTTGGAAAATAGTGGTGGGCATACTGTGCAGCTAGGCCACTTATAACTGAATCGACGTGAGCTTGATTTAGAACACTTGTCTCGTCAACAATTAGTGCTCCGTCAATGTAAACTTCTGGTGGTTTGTTCTCTACTATTACTGGCTCTTTTGCTACAGTCTCAGGGGGCTGACCTGCTAGGGCATTAAGTATCAATAATAGAATCATTCTCTCCTCCGTAAATTAATTTTCATCAATTGAGTACAGCCAATAAAACACTGTAATCTCTTCGCCTGCATTAATCGGCTTGATTGTTTTTAGCATAATATAGTCATCGACGATATAAGCCTCACAGTTTGGATCCTCAGAGTGATTAAAGAAACCACCCAGTGGTGTTCTAATATAATTATCCTCAAATCGATTATCTTTGACGTGAGTAATCCCAAGTACAAAATCGCTCTCTAAAGATTTGGAAGTAAAAAGACCGTGCCCGTCGATTTCAGACCTAGAAATATATAAAAAATCTGGCAATGGACGATAGGTCACTCTCTTCTCCTCAGAATGAATGGTATAACTAAAAGACTCAACCAAACTGCTTTATCAATCGAGTTACAACCAGCCTTTACACGTTCAGGTGTGTCGCCATCTAGTTCCAATCTGTCTTCAGAGGCTTCAGAATCGCCTGTGTCTTCTTGATCAGGAACAGCAGTGTCTTCTTCCTCTGGTTCTTCTATCGGCTCCTCAGTAGGCTCTGAGGACGGCTCAGGCTCTTCTTCTGGCTCTTCATAGAGTGGTGGTGCGATCTCAACACCCTGAAGGCTAAGTCCCAACTCATAAGCGAATGGATTTATGTTTCCGATGTCAAAGTTAGAAACAAAGTTGAATTGGTCCATATAGAAATTGTGACCAGTCTCAACCTGAATTGGAAGGAAGTATTCATAATAAGCAGATTGATTTGCTCTTACTCCAAGGTTCAGGTAGGTGTCCCACGCCATCAGATCAGCACGGCCATTCACAAACACATCCCATTCATAAAGGGTAGTTTCATATTGAGTCTGGACCATGAATTCAGAATTGAGATAACCTTTTGATTGGATCTCCGCAGAACCTTGAGCACTTCCATTAACAGGGACACCATTGATGTTTGTTCCTTCAGGGAGACTGAGGGCGGTCATGGCAGATCCTTCTGCGCCAGCCGATGCATTTGCTCCAATTCCATAACGATTTGAGATACTTACCTGACCATAGGCATCAATACCATAGTTCTCAAATGGAACAGCCCAGTCCCAACGGAATGCACCTTGTTCTCTGGACACATCTGTGATGGCCTCAACAGAAACAACAGGGTACTCACCCCAGTCCTGCCAGTCGTCGGCCCAGAGTTCACAATCAGTTCCTCCAAGATACCAAGGACAGTCACGGCCAGGAGTTGCTCGCACTTTGACCACACCAACATAGAAGTCAGAACCTCTATCAATGGACGACTGAAACCAGAAGAACTCTACGATAGCATCGATAGAGTTTCCGTATTGATCAGAGTTTCCAACATACAGGGTATTACCCTCGAAAAACCCATAAGCATAATCAGAATGCTCATAGTTCGCATCCGTTACATTAGCGAACCAGACATCAGTATCACCTTGCAGGATAGTAGCACCCGTATAGCTAGTCTCAACTGCATTAAGAGCGTCTGCCGAAGCAACGCTCAGTAATGAACTCAATAGCCAAATCATTGTAGCCCCCAGAAATTATTGGTTGTTATCGCTTGTTTATTGTGCGAAGTTTGGAATTGTAAAATCTCATCATTAATGCAGACACAAGAACAGGTGCTGTCGTCTTCTTTGTAGATTTTTTCGTTTTTCTTTCCATTTTTCACTTTACCTCCAATTTTTCTCTGGTGCGGAACAGTTCTACCAGTTCACTAAAGCCACCGATAAACTTTTCATACTTACTCCCAGTATCCTTCATTAGGATCATTGGAACAGTACTGTGCTTATAATTAGCCTTGTATGCCTGTAATAACTCTGGGCTGCTGTCAACGTCACAGAACTCAAAATTCTCACCACGCTCCATAAGTAGAATCCTAGCCTTCAAACAGAACACGCAGTCTTTTTTGGCTATAATTTTAAAATAAGTCATCCCTTCAGTAACCCTCTTCTGTTATTAATTTTCTCGGAGATGGATCGAGCTGAACCGACAACTATGACTCGCTTGGGTGTACCATATTCTTTAAGAGTTATTGTGCTAAATTCGATTCTCTTAGCAAGCCCAATCCTCTGAGTCTCTTCTATCAGATGGGGTGTGGGCATATGGTCCTCAACAGATACAACATGTCTTGGGTTCACATAGAACTCAATTAATCTATATGAACCTTCGTACTCCATCACCTCAACTAGCTCAATTAGCCAATTCGGTCTTGCGCCTCTCAACATAAAATTTTATCTCCTTGTTGTTAACCTCGTAGAAGGTGTCTCCTACCATAACTTTTTTATAATCTCTATTTTCTGCCTCTCCAACAAATACTCCTATTACTGGTTTTGTTGCAACTTCAGCATTCGAAAACAGATTATCTTTTTCATTTCTTTTCCGCATCAGATAGGCTCCCTGCGGTATCCATACCAGATCTCCCGTCGCGAACATTTTTGTCTCCTTCATAAAATCCCTGTAGGGCAAACATAACTGCCTGCATGTCGGCCAATGTTGCATCCGCACCAACTAAGGCACGTCTAGCCTCATCGATGATAGCCGAGCTTCTACCATAACTATTTCTGTTTTCCAGCAAAAGATCAAATGCACTATCGATTTTTGCAGCAGCATCTCTGAGTTTCTCAACAATGCCACCGCCAATTTCATTTAGCTCACTCTCGACCTCATCAAGCTCGACAGAATACGCTATTTTTACTCTCATTTTTCCTCCAAGATATGTTTCTTATTTGTAACACACTTGTTGATTAGTTAACTAAAGATACCGGAGTAGATGGCTTCTATAATCAGACCCATAACAGCAATACCAACAGTCCAAGTAAACTTACTTACACCGTCTTTCCACTGTTCCAAGTCACGAACTCTAGCATAGAGTCCTTGATCAGGATTGTAGATTGCTTCTTTGATCTTCTTAACATCCTCAAGCATTTCATCTTGCTTATCAGACATTCTCTCTATTTGCATAGTGAGTCGGACCAATGCATCTTTTAAGTCTCTGATTTCAGAATCGTCCATCTATAGGGCCTCCGGTATAAATAGTCTCAGCAATCAACAATAGCATGCGATGTTGTCAACAAAGTACCAGCTGCCGAGGTTGCATTCCTCAGAGCCGAGGTTGTAACTTTGCAAGGATCAATGATCCCTCGTTCATACATATTAACTACCTCTCTCCTCAAGAAATCATAACCATTGTCACCAGTCTGGTCTTTGATTTTCGCAACAATAATGTCAGCAGACTCTCCGGCATTTGTTGCCATTTGTCTGATTGGTGCTTGGCAGGCTTGTAAGATCACTTGAGCACCGATTGCTTGTTCACCGTTGTCTGTGTCAATCACCAGATCAGTGGTTGCTCTTACAAGAGCCACGCCACCGCCAGGTAGTGTACCCAGTTCCCTTGCTGCTCTGACAGCTTCCAAAGCATCATCAATACGATGCTTCTTCTCAATCATCTCTACTTCTGTGGCGGCTCCGACTTTGATAACTGCGACTCCCGAAGCAAGTCGAGTGATACGTTCCTGAAGTCGTTCACACTCAGATAGGTTGTCAGTTTGTTGTATCTCGTTTTTAATCGCCTCAATGCGCGTATCGATCTCCTCACCATTTCCTTTTCCTCCTACGATTGTTGTCCATCCCTTGAGAACGTTAATTCTTTTGCATCCACCAAAGTGTGTCAGTTTAACATCAGCAAGAACATATCCGTCCTCTCTGGTGATAAATGTTGCACCAATGGTTGTGCAAAGGTCTCGCAAAATGTTTCTTCGCTCCTCACCATAACGAGGTGCTTTCACAGCACAGATTTTCATTGTTCCACGCACTGCGTTCGCAATCAAAGCTGCCAATGCTTGACCTTCGAAATCATTTGCAACGATCAATAGCGGTCGATTGTCTCTTGCAGCAACCTCTAGGGTGGGCATGATTTGCTCAATATGCTCAACCTTCTCGTCTGTAATCAGGATAAGAGGGTTTTCGTACTCTACTGTTCCATTTCGTTCATTGTTGATAAACTTATTGGAAACATAGCCAGAATCAAATCTAAAGCCCTCAATCAAGTCAAGAGAGGTAGACATGCTTCGAGCTTCTTCCACGAGCACAGAGCCATCCTTGCCAGCCCTATCGACTGCTGTCGCAATCAAAGTTCCAATCGAATCATCGTTGTTTGCTGAAATTGTTGCGATGTGCTTAATGTCATCAACGGTCTGTATTGGTCTCGACATTTCTGTTAGACGGTCGCAAATCGCATCAACTGCCTTGTCCATACCTCTCTTCATTTCTACAGGAGAAACACCAGAGATAAGATACTGTTGTGCGGTCTTTAAGATGCTACGTGCAAGAACGGTTGCAGTGGTTGTTCCATCACCAGCAACATTGACTGATTGTTCGGCTGCTTGCTTGATGACTTGTGCTCCAAGATTCATGAAGGGATCATCAAATGTAACGAACTTCGCTACCGTAACGCCATCTTTTGTGATCACAGGGACATTTTGATCCTTGTGGTAAAGAGCAACATTACGACCACGAGGACCGAGAGTTGTTGCTACGTTGTCTGCTAAAACGTCAACGCCCTCAATGATTTTCGCATTAAGGGGTTGACCATCTTTGTAATGTTTCACTTTTTCCTCCAAAGTTATTTTATATTCCTAATATAACCGCTTCGGAGCTGGTTGTCAAGAAAAAAGATAAACTTTTAAGAAATTATTTCTCTAACCACTTGCTCCATTAGAAGCTCAAGTTCAGACAAGGAGTTATTTTTATTTTCTTGCATCATATTCTGGTCACAAGCGTTCTGGCTGAATGCCTTAAAGGTAAAGTTTGATCCAGAGTCCAGATAGTTCTGAAACTCGTCAAAGCTAGATCTATCCAGTGTTGAGATATAGTTTATCAACATCTCTTTAAATTCTCCGTACCATCCATCAAGAACCATGAGAGAATCAAAAACCTCAGACATTTCAGACCTTAGAGCATCATTAAAGTCTTGTGGGCTTAAAGCTGCACCCAATGTATAGTATGCTTTTTCTTCTACATCTGGCGACTTGGAAGCAAGAACATTGTTGAGTTCCTCGATGTTATAGAATCCATTTTCGTCTGGTTTTGCTGAACCGATGATGTCGGACGTCTTTATCTTGTAGGCTGCAATGGTCATTCCGTCATCTTGTTTTATGAAAGAAAGATAATACAGACCGCCAGGGTTAACTGGATTTTCTGGTGGTTTGACAAACCTTCTGTCACCATCAACACCAGTCTTTGTATCTTCACCTCTAATTCTTTTAATTTGCTTATCGGCTGGTAGGCTATAAGGAATAGAAAGGGTCTCCAACAAGTTACCAAATGAACCACCAAGTTTTTCTGTTACTTTAGTCTTAAGAGATATACCGACCCTCTCTCCATTCTGCTGAACTGCAATGTCCTCAATGCCACCTGCTCCAACCGGAACAGACTTTCCTCCCATTAGAGTTGCAATATATGCTTCATTAACAAACCCAGCGGATACAGCATTAAATTGCTCTAGGATTGAGATAAGCCCTGCTGTCAGTGCGAACTTTGATACCAAACCACCGAGACTTGAGCACTTTTCAGTCAGCACCTCTTCTGATTTAAGGTCAAAGAATTTAAAAGAATCAACCAGTGTTTCTGCTGAAGAGAAATTAATCTCAATGTTTGCATTAGCCATTAGAGTATTTAATGCCGCAACTGATGATTTTCGAATTTTCTCAGACTCTGTACCAGTCATCAAGATGCTTGCAATCTCTCCAAGATCAATACCAAGATTCTTGGTGTCTTTTTTTGCAGTTGGTGCTGCTTCGACCCCTCCTTTCTCTTCTTGTTCTCTTACAATTTGCTCCATTAGCGTGATTATCTCTTTCATTTTATCTCTCCAAGAATTTTCTTAAGGTCCAAACCAGCACAGTCAATTTTTCTAGTGGTCAAATGGTAGTGGCTCACAAAGCCATCAAAACGACCGTCAGCGACCGGTTTACTTACTTTGGTACTAGTATTGCCCTTTCTATCTAAAGGGGCCTTCAGGGGGATTCCTGTGGCCATATGAACAGATTTCATTAGGGCTTGCAATGCCTGAATCTGAATCGGGTAAAAACCGAGGTGTTTTTCTACTTTTTTACCGTGAACCTGTGCATTCCAGACCATTGGTCTTTTACCGAAGCCTTTTTTGTCATACCATGACTGATACTTTGGATAAAAAGCGTTAGAGATCTCAACTCCAACAGACCCTTCGTTCCATTTACGGGAACCAGCATGATAAGCGACATGATTCATGTCCATGAATTGATAGATTGTTCCATCATTGTCAATTGCAAAATGAACACTGATGCCTCTTTTGTTGAGAACATTATAGCAAATCTCAGAGGAAAGGCACACATCCCAGTGACAAACAAAGAAGTTTGGGTTACGCTTTTGGCGAGCAGGTTTAAAACCTTTGGTTAGTTTATATCCATCCGCCTCAAAGAATAATCGAACTTTTGGCCACTGAATTGGGTAGTAGTCAGAGTTATAGATGATATAGGATTCTTTGTTCATCTTTGACGAAGAAGGGCGATGTTCATCAAGCTCAGACATTCTTTGATTATAGATCCTGCGATAAGTCGTTGGACCCATCAATCCATCAGCATCTAAACCGTGTTCTTTCTGAAACTTGGTGATTGCATCAACCAAGTCCTCGTCAAAATCAGAACAGCCAAACCAGTCGGGAGTCCATCCTAGTTTAGCTGCTGATCCTTCATTATAGAAGATTTTATCCATTACATCAACCCGTCAGCAAGTCCTTTCTCAATTGCTTCTTCGGCAGTGAGATACACATTTACTTTCCTATTAATTAGGCTTTGTACTTGCTTTTTACTCAGCTCAGTTTCATCAGAAATGGCCTGAATGTATGAGTCCTGAAGACCTTTCATTTGTTCAAGTTCGTTCTGGATTGAGTGAAGCTCTCCCATCGAACCACCGGCTACAGCATGGATCATAACACGAGTATGTCTTCCGAGCTTTCTGTGTCCCTTGGAGCCAGCCGCGAGGATCAAAGTTCCTGCTGACATTACTTTTCCAAGACCAATGGTCTCAATGACAACACCTTTTGCCTTACACATACTCATTACATCATAGATGCCAAACATCTCATCTGCCGAGCCGCCATAAGTTGAGACATAGATTTTGATTGGATCTGGAACTCCAGTCTCTGGGTTGACTTGTGCTGACAATACAAGAAGTGCTGTAATAATTTCGAGCGACCTCTCTTCTGTTAAATCTCCCATCATCATAATACTTCTTGCTTCTGGGTTTTTTGCTAGACCCAGCATTGAAAGAATTTGATCCTGAAGATCTCCGTCTTCCATCTCTTCTTCGGTGAATTCTTCCTCGGAGATTTCTTCTTTAGTTACTTTCTTTTTTCCTTTTTTGGTCAAATTAATCATTTCGTCTCCTTATAATTTTAGCTTGTCTATCGACATATTTTAGCATGGAATCCCAATCTTTGAACTCCAAAAGGTGCGAAAAGGAATCGGGCCATTGTTTTAAATAGCTTTTAATGGCCTCTTTCTTCATTTCGCTAACTATGTTTCTGTCAATAGTTTTTCTATTTATCTTTTGTCTCGGCGATAATCCAGTTTTATCTATAGCTTTGCTTCTGTACTCTTGGGCTTCTCTGTAGGTTTGCTCAACCTGTGCAAGTAGGAAAGCACTCCACTTCATTACATCTTGTAAAAGAAACACGGCCCTACCAATACTAAGAGTATACATGACAAGAAGAGCAGAACAATACCCAATTAAAAATACAACAACATATAATAACATTGTCACTCCATAAAAAAAGGAGAGGTTTCCCTCTCCCTATATTATTAACACATTCTATGATATTGTCAAGTGGTTATTTGTTATTTTTTTGTACCAAGAGCCTTATCAAGTGCTTTTTGTGCTTTTTTTGCTTCGCTAAGACGCTTTGCAACACGACGAGCAACTTCTTCTACGAGTCCAGCAGCAGCCATTTCTTCTGCTTCATCATCAAGCATTGGCTCTTCTGGAGCTTCGAGTTCTGCTGGTTCTTCCATTTCCATTTCATCAGCAGCTTCTTCAGCTTCTTCTCCAGCACCAAGAGCAGCACGGAGCTTTTCTACAACATCCATTGCAGCATCAAAAGCAGCAAGAAGCTTCTCTACATCGTCTTCCTCAAGATCAACGTCGCTGTCATCCATTTCGTCAGCCATTTCTTCAGCTTCTTCTTCTTTTTCTTCAGCATCCATTGGCTCTGGCATTTCAGCATCCATTTCCACTTCAGCGTCCATTTCCATTTCTTCTTCTTCACTGATGGTTTGGGTTTCTTCCATCTTTTCTTTGTCACCGTGCATACCTTCTTCCATTTCTTTTTCGCCATACTTCATTTCGTTGACGACAGGGATGGAAGCAAGAGATTGGAAACGTCTGATTTGTGCTTCATTTAATAAATTCTTCTTAGCCATAATAATTTCTCCTTATAGAATGGTTAAAATACATCTTAAATAGAGGTTGGGAAAAGAAAAAACCGATTTTTTTATAGCTCTGGGTGTTCTTGGGCGATGATGTCAAATATATTCTCAATCTCTCCATCATCAAGACCAAGCTTGGAAACCATTTCCTCTGCCTCTTTGCGTTCGTTCCGGATCTTCTTTCTCATATTCTTTTGTTTACCTTTGTCTTTCTTGTCTTTGTAATCCTCGATAAAATCTTCTATCAAGTCTTCTTTACCTATGACAGCCTCAACACAAGCACGAAAGAATTCTGACTGAGATAAGTCATGGTATTCCATCCGTAACTTAAACTCAGCCAGGTATTCTTCCTTGCCATAAAAGACAAATTTTCTTTTGTATTCAGCCATTAAGAACCAGTAGAACCAAAGCCACCTTCTCCCCTATTGGAGATACACAACGGCCTGTCATAAATAGTACCGGCTGGCTCTTCTTGACACTGGAAATGATAAACAGGCAACAAAACAAGTTGTGCGATCTTATCACCAGCACTCATTATTTGTGGCTTCATCCCTACATTATGGAGATTAATAAATACTTCTCCGCTGTATCCAGGATCTATGACGCATGCTCCAACAAGCAATTGTTTTTTTGATGCCATTGAAGATCTGTTTTTGACCTCCAACATAAATCCATGCGGAACCTCAAACTTTAATCCGGTTTCTAAAATAGCAGTTTGTCCCGGATGAATCATCAATGGCCTAGCGTTAGGCTCTGGACAATAAAATACGTCCAGCCCAGCATCAGAAGGATTTGATCGAGAAGGAGATTTCGCACCCATTCGAATTTTTTCATATCTAAGAATCATTTGCTTCTCCTTTTGGCATTGACTTCAGTAGTGCATCAAATTTAACAAATGCTGTTCGAAGATGATTCATTGATGTTTCCATCTGATCCTTTGACATTTCTCCGAAATCCTCTGATTCATATGCCATCAAATAAGAGTTAAATGTCTCCGCAAGAGCAAATGCAGCCACTGCCAAATCTGCTTGAGTGAGAAGAGCAGTGTCCTCTTGGTTCTCATTTGTTACTTGCATTATGCCACTCCCAAGCTTACTGATGGTGCTCGCTGGACATAATCAACTGCTGCCTCAATGGTGGTGAATTTTGTGTACAAATCGCTATCACCGACCCTAATATGAACACCTTGGTACGGACCAGACACACACCTATAGATCTTTGTAATCCTGTTGACATTAACGACAACTTCTTCGTCGCTCATGATTTCTATTCGAATAAATCTCATTTTTCCTCCTTGCTTCTGAGTGATTCGTAAATATCGATTAATTGGTCAAGATCAATGTCTGTCTTGAGAAGACGATAAGCTTTTACGGTCAAACTAATGTCTTCCTTAGTAAGCCATCCATTCTCAACATAATTGGCCTTTAGTTCTCGCTTTTGCTCTTTGTATGGCTCCATAGCCTCTTCGAGAGCCTTGATTGATGCAATATAGTCAGCCATATGCTGCTCTTTGCTTTTCGCTTGCTCCACTTGTTCGTGGATTGCTGCAACGTTCTGTAATCCCATCTCAAATCTAGTCATTGTTACCTCCAAGTTTTGACTTTACCCAAACGCCGACAAGCGGCAATGATGATACCAAGGCGATGAGGGCATTCCATTCACCGTGGCAATTTGCTAAATGTTCCATTAAATCTCCCTGTTTTTTAGAATTTCATTGAATAGTGGTACCAGTTTTACCCAGACATTTGTAGAAGTGTCAAGCTGCATTGCTTTCTTTGGCCGACGATGGTTAGCCAAAATGTGTTGCTTGCTCACACGACAATAACGATCCTCATTTGCCCAAGCACCATTGATGTTAATGGTCAATGGCATATCGGCACGTAACAAAAGATTATCACCTCTATAGAAACAAAAAGAAACACCTTGGCCATCTTGATTAGAACCGCTTCTTGTTATTCTGATCTCCACATCATCTTTGTTTATCTCTCTGATAAGATTAGAAAACTTCTTATCGGTAAGCGTGTTAAAGGTTACTGGTTGGCCGTTCTTATAAGCTGTGTAAAGCATTTCTTTCCCAGAGTCTGCTTTTAGACCAGCCCTTGTCAAAAATCGATCTTTCAGCACTGATGGGCTACTGGAATACACATCACCCAAAAGACTGACAAACTCAGGAATAGCATTGTCACCAGCTGTCTTTCTAGCTAAATCAAGAACTTGCTCTGATGGTCTTATCTCTTCATATCGGAGCTTATGAACTTCGTTACTGGCCTCTCTGAGTCTCTGTAATGGACCTCGGCACTGGTCACCATAACTTGATACAAAATGTGTCACCAAAGTATTGTAATCTTTTGCTTTTGAGCCAAACTTAGACCCGTCAGGAGCAAAGTAACTACCTCGACCGGCAATGTCAAAAGACAAGCCTGCAATGGTGGAGAAGAAAGTACCGGATGCAACTTGTGGGTTCGAGAACTCACTATACTGCTTCAGAGACACGTACACAGAGTCCCATTCACCAGAAGACAATACCTCTACAAGCAAATCTGCTTTTTGACCAACGCCTTCTTTCAGACCCTCCTTGTTATAGGGAGAGACCCTTACTTGCTCAATATGAGAGTATTTGGCCACTATAGACCGCACTAAAGATACTGCGCTAGATTCAGTAAGTGGCCTCAAGTGCTCTATCTCTGAGTCAAGCTTTGCTCTGGTTTTGACATCCATATATTCTTGTGGCAAAGAAAGAAGATACTGGTCGTATTCGTTTCGTAATGACTCTGAAGAAGTTGGAACAGATAATCCTTCTTGCTCAAGACCTTCTGCTACAAACTGTGCCAGCAAGTATTCATTAGCAATCTCAGCTTTTCTTACAATGTGTCTTTTTTGGATGTTCTTCATTGTTTCTCCGAGGAGTGTTGTTGTTGAATATACTAATAATGTAATATGTTCTAATCAATTTGTCAAGAACAATTCATCAATTTTTTGCTCTAATGAGTTACCAACCACAATGTTTCTTTGTAGTACCTCGTCAAACTCGGACATGTCAACACTAGTAGACATTGCAACTTCTCTAATTCTTTTGTGACATTCACTAATGTTATCAGGCATTATGTCAATACCATAGAGAGTTTCTGCTGCTGTCATAGGGTCAATGTTACTATCCAAACGCTTGATGAAAATCTCTACCAAGAAGTTACCATTACCACAGGCTGGATCTATGAAGGTCTCGTTCGGGTTAGACCATCTGTCTTCCGGTAATTCATTCAGTAGTTCGAGAACAAGCTCTCTTGGTGTGAATACTTCTCCAAGATTTTTTACTCTCTCCTCTGACTTTATCTCTTTCTCGGCATTCTTTGTGGCTCTTGACTTCTTCGGTGGATTCAGGATACTCTTGATATACTTTTGTTCATTATCTGTTATGCCAAAGAGACTATAGATTTCTTTATCTGTAAGGTTTTTTGACAAAGAGATCTTTGGGATTGATGAAAACACCTTTTCGTTACCGAAACCAGACCATTTGGCTGTCTTAAAGATATATGTCATCAACTCAGAACCCATAAAGGAAGCAAGACGCTCTCCTTCTGCATCGCTGTCAACAAGAATGTAATAGCCCATGTCTGTGCAGCCATATTTGCCATCATCGTAAAAAGCTTTGACATATCCGCTCCTAGACCACATAACTTTTTTCTTGTCTGCAAAGTCTTGCCTGATCGAAGAGTACCACACCTTGTTGTTGGTGTGAAACACAGGATATACATGTTTCGCACTCTGTGTTTCGCTAATTGTGATGTCTATTGTCTTTCTGGTCTCGGCTAATTTGGCTAATCGCTCGTTGATCTTGGATAATTCTGTTGCTTCTGTTGTTTTTGATGCTTTCTTCTTCAGTTCATCGACTTTCTTGTCATGAAGTTTAAAAGCATGCCTTATAACATTGTGACAGGTTACGTAATCGTAATTAATCTCAAACTTTTCGACATCTTGGAATGTAACTTTCTTGTGGATTGACAAAGATTGCTTACAAACATCATTTGGAACATAAAAGACTCCATCAAAACTGAAATCGAACTCAACTTCGTTAGATGTTATCGGAAAGCTATCAACTGATTCTTTCTTATCAACCCTATAATGACTAAATAAGGAACCAACACCGGGAAAATGCTTCTTTGTGTCCAGATTTAGCATCATGACTTGATTGTCTTTTAGGATTTGTAGCACTTTGTTGCTTGGAGAACCCCAAGAGCTTGGAGTAATCCATAGCAGAGAACCATCATCCTCCAACCATTCATTCATGGCCTTTTCGGTAAATGTGATCCACAGTTTGTGCTGTGTTTTCTTTCGATTTTTGGTGTCCTGAAACGGTGGATTACCGGTAATATTATTAAATTTCATATATACCCTCCTCAATAATAGTAACACGCCCCAAGACATCTGTCAAGGGACGTGCGTTGTTTTTATGCAAGTCTTGCCCAGTTAGCGTCAATCGGACCAGAAGTTGAGAAACCCCAGTCAGGGTCATACTTTGGCTTTAGGAAGTATGGGACATTAACCGATGGTCTATCTTCAAAATTGTTACCGATGTTCCAACAACGAACTTGAGTTGTTACGGAGTTAGAGTCAATAACAGTTATGATGTGATACCACTTCTTGTTCTTGGTCTTCTTGGAGTTAACGTTGATTGGAATGCACCAGCAGAACTCTTCACCGCTTTCAGCGTATTCAGAGATTGGTGGCAGACCCTTTCTTTCGAACCTAGTCAATAGTTCTTCAGGAACCACTAAGTTCATCGGATAGATACCAGTAAGAGCCTGAACATGCTCAATCATTTCGTTTCTTGTGAAGTCACCCTCCGGCAAATACTTCTCAATGTTCTCAGCAAGTTTCTTTTTGGTCTTCGGCTTATCAACGACAACGGCAGACCAGAAATGCTTCGTACCACTGAAACGTTCGTCCATCAAATCAACCATAGCATTAGAGCGGCATAAAGCGTCCAGAGACTTCTTGTTTAGCTTCCGAGCAGTTACACCCTTATCGAACAACAAGTCCTCTACTGAGACGAAAGGACGCTTCTCTATGATCTCATCTATAGCTGCATCTCCAAGACCTTTGATGGTTGTGAGAGGAGCAACAAGAGTTGTTCCATTGAGGACAGTCCAGTTACGACCTGAAGTATTGATGTTTAGAGGCTTAACCTCATAACCCTGAGCTTTTACAAGATTGATTGCTTTTTCTTTTCTTGTCTCCGGTTCTTTGTCCAAGAAGGAACAACACCATTCAGCATTGTAATAGGTTGCAAGCCAAGCGCACTGATAAGAGACGATAGAGTAAGATACAGCGTGAGACTTGTTAAAACCATAGCCAGAGAAGTATTCGAACTTCTGCCACAGTTCATCAGCCATATCCTCAGTCATTCCGTTCTCAACACACCCAAGAACAAACTTGTTGTAGATCTCCTCTTTCTTTGCTTCTTTAGCTGGATCAAGACCTTTCTTGGTCAGAAGCTTACGAAGCAAGTTAGCGTCATCAAGGTCAAGATCTTTGCCAAGATGGTGTGCCAACAAAGCGATTTGCTCCTGAAAGATAAGGAAGCCATGAGTTTCTCTTGTAAGTTCCTCGATGATCTCGTTCTCATACCGAATGCTAAAGGGATTTTTGATTGCATCAACATAATCGTTATGAACACCAGCAGATAAAGGACCGGGACGAAAGATAGAAGTGATAGCAGAAATGTCAACAATAGACTTTGGCATTGCTTTCTGTGCGAACTTCTGTGCTCCTTTCTCAGCGAACTGGAAGATCCCAACCCACTTACCGTCATGGAAGATGTTCTCATATACTTCTTGATCGTTCAGGTTAATAACGTCAGGGTGAAGGTTCTCATCATAGTATGCCTTGATGTCTGCGAAGGTTGGGTTCTCAACTCCATGATGACGCTCAAGGATACGACGAATACACTCTTCCATCATTCTTAAAGTTGCAAGACCAAGAATGTCAAACTTAATGAAACCCATTGGCTCAAGTTGTCGAACGTTCTGACCCTCAGACCAAGGAGTCTGACGAACACCCTTAGAAGAAATGAGAGGCATGTATTGGTCCAACTGTTCACCGATTACAACACCACCGGCGTGACGAGAAGTTGATCGGATTTGACCCATCAATCCCTCAACGTGAGACTGAACACGAGGATACTTACGGAAGAAAGCCTGAAGTGATGGAGAAAACTCGCATACTTCTTCGAAAGTAGGAGTATACATACCTGCCTTCATACCTCTGCGCTTCTTAGCAGGGCCTGTAGCTTCACGCATCATCACGCCAGTAACTTTGTTTACCTCAGTAAAAGGGATGTCATAGAACTTCGATATGTCCTTGATAAGAGAACGGAGTTGTAGCGTATTAAAGTTAGAGATAGGAACAACAGTGTTCTCTCCCCATTCGTTAATCAGCTTTTCCTTGAGAGTCATTGGATCGCTTACGTCAAAGTCAATGTCAGGATAGTCGGTTGCATCTGCGCGCAAGAAGCGAGAGAACAGAAGACCATACTTGATAGGGTCAACTTGAGTAATGCCAAGAGCGTATGCCACAAGAGAACCGGCAGCAGAACCACGACCGGGACCAGCGAGTTGCACTTCGTCGGTCTTATCGACGATTGCCTTCATAGTGAGGAAATAACGACTGAACCCACGATCAGAAATAACATTAAGCTCATGACCCAAGCGGTCATTGTAAGTTGCAAGAGTATCCTCAGAATCTCTAAGTCCTCGTCGCTCCAAGATCTTAAGAAGACCTTCGAAAGCCATTTGTGATAGATAGTTGTCAGCGGTGTGGCCAGCAGGGACGACAAAATCTGGAAGACGGACAGTATTGTCAGGAATAAAGTCTTCGATGCGCTCAAAAGCGATCTTATATGTTTCCTCAAGGGATTGTCTGATAAGTTCATCATTGTATTCTACTCCACATTCTTTGGAATACTTTTTGTAATCCTCCCACATTTGTTCGCCGTTCTTGGGATACAGTTCGTATTCCATTTCGTCGATGTGATCAGGGATGTTGTTATCAAGCCATTCAGGTGCTCCCTTGCCAAGCCAACCAATACGCTTGTAAAGTTCACGGTCTTGCCATGCGGTTGGATTTGGGTAATGAGAATCACAGGTTGACACAAGAGGTATTCCAAACTCCTCGTGCATCTTGATAACATAATTATTTAGTTCGTGCTGCTCCGAAATGCCATTCCATTGCAACTCACCATACCAACGATCACCAAAGATGTCGGTCATTTTAACAGTCATTTCACGCATACACCGAAGTACTGCTTCTTCGCCTTCTTCTCGGTTTTCCCAATAACAACCAGCATAAACACCACCAAGGCAAGCAGACAAAGCAATGATGCCCTCGTTGTGCTGTCTAAGCAGTTCGAGGTCAATGCGAGGCTTGCGATAGAAGTATTCACCAGAGTATGATGCAGATACCAACTTAAAGATGTTATTGAGGCCAGTTTGGTTCATTGCCACAAGGACCATGTGTCGCTTGCGGTTGATGTCATACTTTGTAGCAGACTTTGACTCTGCTTCGTTCTCAACAGTTGTTCCAGACTGAGCATCGTCAATCTGCTTTGCCTTATCCTTGTCTGCTCGATACTCTTCGAGTTTTACCTTCCAATCTTCAAGAGACTCAATGAAGTATGCCTCAACACCAAAGATTGGCTTAAAGTTCTTGCCTTGCTTCTTCATACGCTTGGCGTGAAGAATTTGTCCTGCTGTCGCATTCATGTTGCCGTGGTCGGTGATTGCGAGTGCCTCACATCCATTCTCGTAAGCGAAATCCATGTGTTCTTCTGGCTTTCCAAGGCCATCAAATGGTGACCCAACGCCAGTGTGAGCATGTAATCCGACAAATTTAATTTTTTCCATTTTATCCTCCGATGTTTTATTGTGTGTAAATAAAGTAACACGCCCCAAGACATTTGTCAAGGGACGTGCGTAAGTTTTTTAGTGTTTATGACATCATTCGTGTTCTGTTTCCAGTTTCTCAATATATTTCTCAAGATACCATGATGCTTTCTTTAAATCTTGGATGAGAGTCTTTGGATCTTTCTTTCCTGCTCTGGAAATGTATTTGATCACATTCCCAAGATGGAAACCCAAACCCCAAGCATCAATCACCTTGATTGCTTCGTATGTGTTTTCTTTTCCACCGTAATGCTGTGGATGATTAACCAACTCTCCCAGTTTTCTTATTTGTGCTTTATCGCTCATTTTTCCTCCTTAAAGTTAGTTTAAAATAATGTTATACAATTCTTTTCCTTCCGCAAGAAGTCTTTGGATTGTATTTGTTTCTTCTCGTTCTAATACTTCTTTGTCTTTTGGAAGTTCCTGAATGATGCTCCACTCAAAGACATCTTCTCCAAACTGATTAAAGTCGGCTTGGAGGTTGGAGTTGTCGTGATAATTTCCTCTAAGTTTTTTACGATGCTCAATCCAACGAATTTCTCCTCTTGTTGTCTCGCCAACATACACTCTTCCATTCACGGAGTTTACAATTTGATAAACGCATGCGGGTTGTTTGGCTTTTCTTTTTTCTTGGTACTGTCTTAGGCGTTCTTTGTTTTCTTCACGCCACTGTCTTTGGTATTCGAGACTTGTTTCTCTGTAATCTTCACGGTATTGTCTTTGGTATTCGGCAATTGCTTCTTTGTTTTCTTGACGGTACCGTCGTTTGTATTCGGCCGCACATACCTTGCAATGGCAACGAAGGCCATCTTTTTTTCTCTTGTTCTTATGAAACTCCGTCAATGGTTTTGTTTCTCCGCATTTGCTGCATCTCTTCATCTTTCCCCCATAAGTTCCCGCATCTTAAACAGACCAATCTCCTTGTGTTTGCATTCCAACATTATGTCCATGCGATGGCCATAGGTATCGATTGGGGTCCAATAAGAGTCAGAATGTGCTTGTGGTTTGATTTTTGGATCATTGTGCTCGACAGAGCGAGACTGACTGTAATGAACAACAGGAACGACATCGCCCCATGTTTGGAGTGCCAACTCAACGGCATCCTGTTGCGACAAACCACCAGTACACATTGTGTGATGGTGATAGTCATGCACGATGGGGATGCCTATTTGTTTGAATATACCATCGTACAACTCTTTGGTTGAGTATAGAGACTCCTTGTCGTCGTTCTCAACGGTTAGTCGAGATTGTACAGCGTCCGATAGTCGGGCAAAGTTCTTGCAAAAGTTAGCAAGGGCCATAGGTTTATCATTATATGCTCCTCCCACATGAATGTTGATCTTTGCTTGCGGAGTTCGAGGTTGGCATAATAGATCCATAAGACGACCATGGATTTCCAGATCGCGAATGGTATTGAGCACAACGGACTCGTTGGGCGAGCAAAGTTTGTTAAATGGACCGGGATGACATGTAAGGCGAATGCCGTGCTCTTCTGCATATAAACCGCAATTAAACAGAATCTCCTCAATAACGTCAAAGTCCGGAAGATCCTCAAGGGCATACTCGGATGCCCAAGGGAAGATTTCGGAAGACATCCGAAAGAACGTGATACCATTGGCCACATTCCATTCCAAGATTGTCATCAAGTCTCGCACATTTTGCAAGGCAAGTTCGGAAGCATAAGCAATTCCCTTTTCTTCAAATGTTGCTTTACGCATTGTGCGGTTTGTGGAAACCTTTGGCTTTTGAGCCGATAGTTCCATGCAAATACATGCATAACCAAGTCGATAGTTCATGTTGTCCTCCATGAATTTAATGTATCACGTTGTTCGGATTTGTCAAGTAAATTTAGAAAAATTGCGAAACATATTGTTCTTGAATTCTCTTCTCCCTAAAAAGGTGTTAGGCAACCATACCACCTAACTGACTGTTTCCAGCCCCACCCGCAGATTAGCAATCATGGAGTTTATCCCTCTCCCGCTTCATCCTTACAATCGGGGTAACTTCATTTGAGACAATTATACTTCATTTAGAAATGAATGTCAACCTTTTGTTTCACTTATTTTTTGTTACGAGGCGAAGTATCTTTTCATTTTATTCCTTAATAAGTTATCACAATCAAATCGTCAAATTCGTGATCTGATTCGTATTTTTTGTTTGTAAAAATAAATCCTTCTTGATTACACCAAACATTATACTTTGCTGCTCTGTCGCTGTTCAAGTCAAAACACTTGGCATCCTTTTCTTTCTTAATCCACTCGTAAAACTCTTCTGCCATCTGTTTAGCATCGGTTTTTTTAAGGTAGATTTTAGCAACCCCATCGCCGCCGTGTCCGTAAATGATACCTGCCCAGATATATTCAAAGAGGTTTTCTTTGATTTCGTCAGTCATTCTTTGTTTTCCAGTTTTCTCGCACACTCAACTGAACAGTTCAACATCGCCAACAGGCTATTCCCGCCTGTATGCCCATTTCCCATATCAATTCCGAGAACCTCGCTGGCTTTGAACAAGATTGATTTTTCCAGTTCTTTACGAGTTGGAAGTTTGAATGTTTTTCCGCACACTTTGCATTCTTGATATAGAATCTCAATGTTGTTCATTTTCTTTCTCCGCAAGTTTCTCAAATGCTTCGCTGTGTTGTTCCATTACTTTATGTGCTGCAACTTTCTTCAACCATTCTCTTTCTATCTTCGCTAACCCGCCATTGTGTTTTACGAATCCTTCGGAGATTCTTTCAAATTCACCAAGTTCTGCTAACACTTCCATTTCTTTTTGAAAGCCTTTATGATCTCCAACTCTTGTCTTCATTTTCCAAGTGTATCTGCAATCTGTTCCATAGAGTTTGATTTCTACAACGTATCTTGGACAACTCATTTTATCCTCCATAAATTTAATGTATCACGTTGTTCGGATTTGTCAAGTTCTTTTTTAGAATTTCATCATCAAAGAATAATCCCAATATACGCCATCAATGCGAGTGGTTTTATGCACCGCAACAAGATCGGACATCATTGAATGAATGCAGTCATAAACTCCAACGTCAATGTTTCGCGAATCGATTAGTCGGCGATGCTTCACCCCGTTGATGAAATACGTATCAAACAAAGGCCGTCCGGCAAGATCCGCGTTTGGGTTCTCCAAAAGGGCCGGTTGATAAATAACCGTTACATTTGGGGTGAGTCCACCTGTATTGGCAGGATCGTCAACTCTGAATGAGATTTGCCATTCTCCGGCAAAGTTTCCATTCGTTGTTCGAATAGCACAACGTTGAGCAAGATGATTCAGCACACCATAGATTCGTCTGTCAACTTTTTCTTTTTTGCTTTTGTTAATCGGCAGTTGCATTAGCTCTTGCATTCTGTTGTGTCGTCGAGCTTTGTCGGCTTCCATTTCCTCTTCCCAATCAGAATCTCCGTCAATTGGATCATCGCATGGCATTTCTGCTGATGGTTCGATATCTTCTCCAGATGCGATTGAGTTAAAAAGCGAAAGCGCAACAATTGCGGCAAGGGTTAGTTTTGGGTTAGTCATTGTACCTCCTTTGTTATGTACATAAATAAAATAACACGCTCCCCAACATCTGTCAAGGAGCGTGCGTAACTTTTTTTTATTTTATTTACTGGTTCTTCATGCGAAGCATTCTATCCTCGGCATATTTCTCTTTCATTGCGACAAGACCTGCGTCTAGTTTTTCCAGTGCTTTCTCTAAAAGTATTTCCTGATCTTTTAGTTTTTCGGCAATCTTATCTTGATGATAGCGAAGTGCTTCGGCTGCTCTTTGCTCATCTGCTTCAGCATCTTTACGTTGCTGCCAGTTCATCCACAATAGTGATGCCGTCCACAAACCAAGCGGTCCATATTGGGCCAAGCCCTCAATTAAAGCCTCCATCCATAAATCCTCCGTGATTCATATTAATTAGTTATTTGTTTCCGTAATAACGATAAAACCACGTAAGGCTCGCAATCATTGCGATAAAAAGCACAAAATTAATATCGAACATTATTAACTCCTCCTAGAGCAATTAAATAGTTTCGGGCTTCTCATATGGTACTGCTGATTATGCCAAATGGATCCGGCCAACGTTCCAAACGCGAGGCCGAGCGGTTTGATCGAGGGCTGTCATATTGTGACAAATCTGCAACCTTAAATGCCATATTTTGCTGGTTTTTTCCTGGAACAACAAATGCAAACTTGCTATTTTTTACCTCAATCATTGCCCAAGATGCTGAAGTGTATAAAATTTTGGCGTCGTGCTGCGCGAAATACCATCGAGCCATTTCGTCTGGCTTGTCAACTCGAAAGGCAACATGATCAATGGGTATCATTTCTTCTCCGGCTTTAAGTTTCTCTCTAAGAACTGTCTATATCTTTCTTCTTTGGCGAGGTGTATCCAATAACACTCATGCTCAACCAAGATGTTCCCGTTGGGCATAACTATCTCTAAGACTTGGAAGCCATCTTTGACCTCTTGTATGCTAGTGACGATACCAACTCTATCACAAAATAAACCATAGGCTAAATCACCTTCTTTAAAATTGCTAGAATTTTGATTAGTTCCCTTCACAGCTTGTTTAAAGACTCCCTGACATGGTGAACGGCAGATTCCGAAACAGACCAATAAACTTTGTATAAACCAGTGTGTCTGTTATAGGAAAGAACTATGCCAATACCATAAATAGCCGCTCGGTCAGGGATTCTATGTTTAACAAGCTGGCCCTCGTTAAGAGTCATTACCTTTTTCTCTGTCAATCATTGACTGAAGGAACTCAATTTGATCTTCATATTTTGATATGATCATATCATCATATGCTTTGTCCATTTGTGCTAGACTATTTTCGATTTGTTTCATGACTCCTCTAATCGTGAAATAATAATAAATAGAAAACATAATACTTGGTATCAAAATACCAAAAAAGAACGCTTTCCAATATAGCGTAGAATAATAAATTTCTAATGCTTTCTCTACTTCTTCCATAATAACTCCGGGTTTTTAATTATTTTTATTGGCGCTCCTGTGTACGGACAGTACATTTCCATGACTGCTGCCGCAAAACTTGCTCGATGCTGTACATAATGTGGTGCATTTAGCAAGTAAATTATCAAAGTGTCTTTGTGAGGAGACACTCGATAAATCTCTGTTTCACTACCTGTGATGGTGTTGTCAAGCTCAACAAATTCCAAAAGGCACTCAAGAATTGGTTCCCATCCTGGTGGGCATTCGAAAGTTTCTAGGTCCTCCGATATCAAATGCTCGTACTTCTTTCTTAATCTATTCGACATTAGAATCCCTCAGTTTCTTTACCTCATGAAACCATACATCTACAAGATGTCCTTCTGCGGTTATTATTCTAAGCTCAAAATTAAATATGGCTGAACTTGGACTTGGATACACCTCCACAACAATACATATCTGATCACTGTATACTGTTGATAATAGCAGATCCGTGTTCTGCAGGACTACAACTAAATCTCCTACTTGGATATCATAATCGATTTTTTGGTCGTCCGGGAACAACATTTATTGATCACCCCAGATAGCCCAGATTAACTCATCACTCTGGTTCTGTTGAGGATTGCAAGGGGTGTCCATAGGCTCTTGCGGCTTCGTTGACTTGGATGCTTTTTGTTTCTGCAATTTCTTTTGAGTAAACACCTGCTATACCTCTCCCTTTCTCATGAACACTTTTAGTTACATTCCAGGCAGATGCTTCATTCATATTAAAGACTTTTATTAATAAAGCTGCTACGAAGTTCATTGGTGTGAAATCATCATTATGCAAAACTACTTTATATTTTTTAGGTCTCTGGAGTTTTTCTTCGTCTCTTGATTTGAGTTTTGTTCCTCCACCGCCGTCTTTGCCTTTTCTGCCTGGCATTTGTACCTCCTTAATAAATAGAATTCAGAATTAGAACGTGCCCTGTGTATCGCCCTTCTAGTATTTTTCATTGTCCGTCCTTACTGTAGATATCCTGTCCCAACAACTTGATGTGACATATGCGTTTCGATATAAGTTCCCTGTTCTACAAACTCTTCGAGAACGACCTTGTGACGTTCCAAGTGAATGGCAGTAATAGAACCAGCAGGAAATTGAGACAAATACTGCCCAGGAATGGTCATTTGACCAACGTCACCAGTAACGCAACTCACGTATCCCAAAAGAGAACTGCCGTCGTATGTGTACACGGCAACAGTGATCATAAACGGATAATTAGAGCCTGCTGGAGACCACCAGAAAGTTGCACCGCTTCTGTATATTGGTGCTGCAAATGCATAAGATGGGTCCACATAAAGCATTGATTGTGGCTCTAAAGTATCAAAACCATGAATTGACTCAAATTCGAAATCACCAGCATCAGTCAATACTGTATGCAAGGTATCTCTATCATACTGTGTCTCATAGATTGTGCCGGTGTATTCGTTGCCATTAAAGTACATTTCCATCGTTCTAAAACCATTGGATACTGTTAGTTTGTTTCCATAGTTTCTCGGAACAACTGATGGGGTGAACATGCTGAAACTTGTCACACACTCTCCAACATTTGGAATCCATTCTGTGTGTGATTGATTTGTTGGGTCATGAAACTTTGCAGTAAGAGCAATGTTTATTGATTGCGTCTCGCCAACACAAGCTGGGCATGCTACTTGTGAGACTGCGTAATTAAAGTAACCACCAATACCCTCAAGGCCCTGCTGCTGAGTATCCGTTGGTTGTGAAGGCTCAGAGCTTGGCTGATCGGTTGTTGACGGCTCACTTGGTTGTGCAGGTGAAGTATCAGCAACAGCCGAATCTTGTGGTTTTTCGGTATACTTAACAAGTCCGACCTCTGTACAGGCCAGAATCAACGATAATAACATAATTTTTCCTCCGTTATGTTATTAATATAGCATATGACAAAAGCAAAGTCAAGTAAATTTATTAACTTTTTTGTTATTGTTGCTCAAACCACTGTACAGATACAGCACCAGAAATTGATCCACTAGTCTTTATCGCTATGACCAAATCTCTACCGGTACCAAAAATAATTTCTAGAAGATCTAAATTTTCCTGAACTGAATTGTTTGGCCCAACAATAGTTTCATAAAAAGGGGTAAGATTAGCTATGTTTTCAATCGTATTAACAGAAGGATCTAAATTAGCAAAAGACACAATACTGTTTTCTTCATCTATATACTGAAAGTTTACATCTCCAATTATCGTGGGGTCCAAAAAGAACCCTATCGTTAATGTTTTAGAAGTGCTCTCATTTGAACCAGCAATTCTTAAGATATCGAATTCCCCAAAACAGCTTTCATCATTGAAGACACGATTTACTTTTAAAATCCCCAAAGGAACATAGGTAGGTGTGTTAATACTAGAAAATTGAAAACTTTTTGCGAACTTAGGGTCCAATTTTTTAATATCTCCTTCGATGAAACTAGACATTGAGGCAGTTTTTAATTGTGTACTTGTTGTGCCGCCAATGTTTGCTGATGTAGCAAGAACTGATACATTTGGATTTTTTAAAACAGGTGTTGTTCTAGAATTGGCATTTTTAACAATGTGAAAACCTCTAAATTTTCCTGTCTCAGGATCTTCAATATTAAAATTACAATTACCAAAACCCAAATACTGAAATCCTATTTCAAAAACATTTCCTTTGGTTTGATCAAGTATTATTCCGGATGGACCAGTTCCATCTAATCTATCTAAATTAAATGAAGATTGAGAAATAAAATTATTAGTCTGCTCTAGACCTGCTTTGGTTCTCGTAAAAGAACCCGTTATGTTAGGTCCACTAACAGAATAAGAGCCAGTTGAGGTGCTATTGGATCTTGCTGCTATGTAAAAAACTGAATCACCTACTGCATCAGCTAACCAGCCACCATTTCCGAGCTGAGAATAATTTGCCCTTGCTAATTGATAAGCGGTTTGCGATGGGTCGTTACCTCCACTCACCGGTACAACAATTGAGTTTCCGTCTAATGTTACGGTCACATTTTCCTCATCTTCTCCGGTTGTAACTGTAAGTTTTCTTATTTCTCTCTGGCCTGTAATGGAATGAAGGATACCAAAAGAAGTTCCAAAATAGCCAAGAAAATATCCACACTCAGAAGTACCACAGCCAACAAACTGAGCATTTCCTGCATTTGGCGTGGAATACAAAGCAGTAATTCTCATTAATGAACCTTGACCGGGCCTATATTTTAACCCTCTCCTCAACTGAATTGTTGCTGATCCTGCTGCATTGGTTCCACTAGAGAGAACACAAAAACCACTTTCGGTTGAAATTGTGGCACCGGCAAAAGATGAAGTCGTAAAAACATCAGATTGTATTCCATAAACGAAATCTCCCTGTCCTTGAGGCTGTATCGTTACTGTTCTTAAATCTCCAAATGTAGATGATGGGCCATCAACATATACTTTATCTGCTCCACCAATCTTACCAGGAGATTTTTTTATATCATTAAAACCCATTATCCTACTCCTACCGAACCTGACCAATTATTTAGGAGGTGTGTTTTCTCAATACCTGTCATTCCAGCTACTATCGAGCCTGAACCTTCATATACTCCATCAGAAAGTAAAAACACTTTTATGACTCTAAATTCTGCCTCGAATGTTTCTCCGTTATCAAGAACAACATAATTGTTATCAACAGAGCCTTTGACTCCGTTTTCAGAGAAACCAAATCTAATTGGCCTGCTTGGATCTGATGCGTCAGAAGTATTTGTTACAATAACAAATCTTGATACATTTGGAAACTCAATCTCTAATGGATCAGCCGAACTAGAAGG
>Ga0255768_10000523_pt1 | contig 39150 bp, 56 predicted proteins | sample 071ome_33_FD_179983 | JGI IMG/M metagenome (GOLD analysis project Ga0255768, IMG submission 179983) | Coastal salt marsh microbial communities from the Groves Creek Marsh, Skidaway Island, Georgia - 071412AT metaG (version 2) | ecosystem: Environmental > Aquatic > Marine > Intertidal zone >... | reverse complement strand
TTTCTTCCTCTTGAATACCTGCCCACAAATGTAGTAATCCGTGTTTCTGTACTTCAAGCTGTCCCAAGTCGTGCTTAATAGCAGCGAACTTCTTTTGTGATTCTTGTAATGATTCTAATTCTTCTTTAGTAATTTTTGACATTGTATTAAATTTAAAGTTATATCCAAATATAGTAAATTAATCCCAGTCAGGTCTTAATGTTTCATCTACTGGGTTTATTTGTAATTCAATTTGATTATCTAAATTTTCTTTCATCGCTTCAACATCTAATCCTGCTTCTAACCAAGCGACTACATCGTCTTTAGTTAAGTCAGCATAAGGAATAAAGTTGTCTGGGTCATAAGTCACACCTAACGTACCTATTGAACTTGCTGTATGTTCTCCTGATTCGTCTTGTGCGATATAACTCCAATGTACTGTGTAGATAACATCGCTGTTATCGCCTTCTTGAATTTTTGCGTCTAACGCATTAATTTTCCAATTATAAGTATTTGCCATAATTAATTATTTATTTGTGCTTTTAAAGTTTCTATTTCTGCTTTTAATTCTTGTATTGATTTTAATAGTATAGGTACTACTTTAGAGTAATCTACACTTTGATAATTTTCTCCGTCTTTTTCTCCGTTTACTGCTTGAGGAAGTGCTTCTTGTAGTTCGTGTGCTTGTACACCATAAGCTCTTGTACCTGACTTTTTCCATTGAAAATCATATACAGGTATATTGCTTACTATGTCTAATCCGTTAAAATCTTGATAATCTTCTTTTAATCTATAGTCAGAACTTGTACCATAAGCAGTTGTATTTGTTGAACCATTAACTGTTATTTCTCCACAATCTGTAAAAGTAGAATCTCTAAATTCTATTGCTTTAACATTATTATTGGCATTATCTCCTGTTTGAATTACACAAATTGTTGATGTGCCTGTAGGAGCTTTGACGTGCATTCTTGAACCTGATGAACTTGCAACTCCTATTGCTAATTTACCACTATCTATTACAACAGTACTACTGCTTATAGAGGTATAGAATAGATAAGGGTCACCTAAAAATCCTGCTGTTAAATCACCATCTACAACTAAATCATTATACATTGTAATATTACCAGAACTATTGATACGCATTCTTTCTGAACGAGAAGTACCACCCCAATAATCAAAGATTAGGTTACCACTATCAAATCTAATTTCAGATTGTTTACCAGAATCACCACTATCAACTAACATTAATTGAGGAGCGCCTTGTGAACCTGCATTTTGAAGTAATAATCTTGAGTTTCTTGCATCTGTTGTTCCTATTCCTACGTTTCCAGAACTGTCAATGGTCATTCTTGTAGCAGTACCTACAGTTCCTGAATTAGCTATTTTAAATTTATCACCATCAGAATTATCAATACCCATTGTATATTCGCTAACACCTGTCAATCTAAAAGACATAACAGCATCACCTGTGCTGTCTTGGTCAATCATAAATTGTTTACCACTCGTGTCATTTGCGTAAAGATGTAAATTTAAATCAGGAGAATCAGTTCCAATTCCTACTGCTGAAGCATCTAATATTAAATTTCTACTTGTTCCTCCAACATCTTGAGATTTTAATATTATATTTCTATTTGCTCCTGTATCTGACCTTGTACTTTGTATTAATAATTCTGTGTTTCTTACATTACTTGTAGTTCCACCTCTTATTGTAGATACAGTTAAAGGCGTATCATTGTTTGAAGCAGTAGCTAAAGCATTTACTGTAAATTTTGTACTTAAAGAAGTTTCTCCAATACCTACATTCCCTGAACTATCTATACGCATTCTTTCTGTTCCTGTTAAGGTTGTATTATTAGCTGCCGTATAAAATTTAATTTGATTTACTGCATTAGCTGCTGATACACCACCACCAATAGAAACAGCACCTCCTGTAACACTTGAACTAGAGGTAATTAGCATTCCTGTTACATTTTCCTCGCTATTAGTATAATGTCTACCTGTAATAGCACCATATTTAGTAGTTGCGTCTGATGTAGTATTAGATAATCGAAGTTGAGAAGATAAACCGCTATTAACAATATCTAATTTAGCACTAGGCGAATCAGTTCCAATTCCTACTTGACCATTTTTTACAACTAATCCATCTGTATCAGTTCCATTATGTCTTGTACCTAATATAAGATATGAAGTACCACTATAATTTTGCTTTATATAAACCCCAAAATTATAACTACCATCAGAATCATTAATACGAATAGATTTTCTATTGGAAACACATAATCCAGTATCAGCAGGAGCTGTTGTAAGATGTGTTCCTATTTGTAATGGCACTTGAGGCGAATCAGTCCCAATGCCGACGTTACCTGAACTATCTATACGCATTCTTTCTGAACCTGCTGTTACAAATTGCATTGAATCGTCAGAATGAGCATAAGTTAAAGAACCTCTATAGTTTGAAGCTGCATCTCCAAATCTAATTTGACCTAAACTGCTTGAACCTGAATTTATTTGTATTGAATTGTTTGCATTTTGTTCAAGATATAATAATGTGTTTGTATCTGCACTTGCTCCTGTAATTGTAGAGCCAACTATATGTAGCTTTTTATCAGGCGAATCAGTTCCAATTCCAACGTTTCCTCCATTAGGATTTAAAGCTAATGGATAATTAATTGATAAATTATTAGCGTCTTGTGATTGAAACCACCCAGTCCAAGGCGAAACATTTAACATTCCAGATGATATAAAATGACTTCCCGTACCCCTTATTGATAATGAACCTGTTTGGGAAGTTCCGCTACTTGCTGGACTACCTTGAGTTCCCCTAACATCCAAGCGTAATGTTGGCGAAGTAGTTCCGATTCCTACGTTGCCTGAACTATCAATAACCATTCTATTAGAAACTCCAGCAGTTCTAAAATTAAAACTATTAGTGCTATGACTATAAGTAAGAGCACCCACATCGTTATCTGTATCTCCAAATAAAATACCTGATTCAACTGTTGTTGGTGTCAAAAACTGTAAATATGTGTTTGAACTATTTTCTAATACTAAACTTGAATCTGAATTAGAAGTAGCACCTCCTGATTCTCCTTTGAAAACGTGTAATTTTCTTTCAGGCGAATCAGTTCCAATTCCGACGTTTTTAATATTAGTGCTTCCTCCAATAACCATAGCAGGGTCGCTACTATCACTATTAACAAAAAATCTTAAAGAATTATAACCTACACCTGCATCATTTGTATTTGTACTAAATATACCTGCTCTAAACCCTCCAGATATACTTTCTAAATATTGAAAACCTTCGCTTCTAGGAATAGATATAGTTCCATCTACAACCAATTTACTTTGTGTAGGCGAATCAGTTCCAATGCCGAAACTTCCTTGATTAGCACAAACAAAAGAATTTACACTATTTTCACTCAATAGAAAATCTGAACCTGAATTTTGTATTCCTCTATTAAATTGAATCCTATTATCAGATTCATTATATGACATTTCTCCCCATCCATTATTAGCGGTATTATACATTCTAAATGCTTTTGTTGCAGTAATAGAAACATTACCTGCAACATTTAATTTAGTCACAGGTGATGTTACTCCAATTCCTACGTTTCCTGTATTATCAATGACAAAATCAGCCGTTCCACTATTTACTCCAGATGCAGTTGAATCTGTTACTGGGTCTGTAGTAGCATCAACAGAACGAATAATTGCAAATTTAGTATTATCTAAAGCATTAGTAATCATAAATTTTCTAGCACCGCCAGTCATATTACTATTAGCATCTAATATTATTTGACCATAATCACCATACCAATTTGTACCATCATCATAATTATTTTTACCTTTTACTATTAATTTTGTTTCATAATTTGTAGTACTACTATTAGAAGGAACATTACCAACTCTTGCGTCCCCAGCTACATCTAATTTAGCACCAGGCGTAGTAGTTCCGATTCCTACATTGCCATCACCTCTAACTAAAAACATTGTGCTGGCACTTGTATTTTCAACTCGTAAAGCGGAATCAACAGAATTTGTACCTGCTCTTAATCTTACACCATAACTTTGCCCTGTTGTCGTATCTCCATTTATTCTTACACCATATATATTTTGGTCTGCATTAACAACTAATTTGGCAGTTGTAGGTGAAGTTTCGTTAATTCCTACGTTTCCTGAACTGTCTACTGTCAATGCTATGGTTTGACCTCCAGTTGCAACCATAATATCTCCACTTGTATTGCCATATATTTGACCTGCAAAAGCACCATTATAATCTATAAAATTCACACCACCAATATTGCCTGATGTTCTATCTGATTTTATTTGTAAATTGGTAAAAGCATTTCCCTCATTTATAAGCATTGAGCCATTAACAGTTACATCACCAGGAAAAGTTGCATTACCACTACCCGCAAAAGTTGTAGCATTTCCACCTGCAGTTAATGTTATAGTGTTATCTGAAAAATTTAAAAAAGTATCACTATCTCCAGTATGTTCTAACTTTGAAGGTATATAAACTGTGCCTGCAAAAGTTGCATTGTTTCCACTTATAGTTATAGGAGAATCTGTAATCGTATCAGTATCACTCCACATTGCAACTGTGTTAGCCGTACCTGAACCATCTACTCCTGAAATGTCTGATAAATCTTGCCAATCCGTTCCTGTACCTGTAGATACTAATACTTGGTCTGCTGTACCTGATGAATTATTTGAATCATAGTATGCACCTGTGACTCTTATGTTGCCTACTACGTGTAATTTCTGTGAAGGCGAAGAAATTCCAATCCCAACCGAACCTCCAGATGTTATACGCATTCTTTCGATATTGTTTGTTCTAATAAACAAGTCAGCATTTTCTCGTTGAATAATATAAGATGCTAAAGTAGTTGTATCTCTACCAATTTGTAAACCTGTAGTTAAATCTCCTGTTTTAGATATTGTTAAAGCAGTATTTGTAGAACCACCTAGCTCTAATGTAGTAGAAGGCGAATCAGTTCCGATTCCTACCGAACCTCCATTAAAATAACTATCTCCGTGAGAAGATATAAGTACATCTTCAACGTTTCCTGCATCTCTTAAAACAAGCTGACCTGCTCCTACGCTACTTAATTTAAAAATAGCTTTATGAACACTATTGCTATTAGAAAAATGAGCTATATCAACACTTGTTGTTGCTGTAGCTGCAACTTCTAATCTTGCTCCTATTGAGGTAGTTCCAATTCCTACATTCGTTCCGTTATCATAAATAATACTATTGGTTATTGTATCTGTATCACTCCATTTTGTTACATAGTTAGCCGTACCTGAACCATCTACTGCTCCTCCTCCAATAGGTATTTCTATAACATCTCCTGAACTATCTACTGCTAATCTATATGTAGCCGTACCTGTGAAACTACCAGAACCATAGCTATTTAATTGTACTTGTCCTGAATTATCAATACGCATTTTTTCACTCTCGCTACCACTTGTTGCTGTTCTGAAAGCTATTGCAGTATTTCCTGTACCTCCTGCATCTCCTGCCGTTATTCTTAAATCATTACCAGTAACTACTCCTATAGCTGCATAAATAGTACCTGTTGAATCGTTTAATCTTATACCATTTAATCCGTTTACGTCTGTATTTGCTGTTTGGTCAATAATTGTTGTACCTGTAACTGTAACTCCTGTACTTGTTGTTTCAAACTTTTTAGAGTTGTCGTAGTATAATTCAACAGCTCCGTTTTCATTAAAAGAAGCAATAGTTTCTGATGAACCATATGCTTGAATTGTAGTTGTGGCACTTTTTAAAAGAAGTGTTGAATTACTTCTTACATAAAAATCTCCTGTACCAGAATCTTGAACAAAACTATCGCTACCATCGTGATATATTTGTAAATCATTTCCTGCTCCAAAATATGCTTTACTTGTATCAGTAAAAGTTATATCATCTCCTGCACTTACTGCTATATCCGTTCCTCCTGTAGTGTTTCCATTAGCTAATACTTCTGATAATTCGTTATTAGCACCTACTTGTGAATCTACATAAGCTTTAGTAGCAGCATCTTGAGCAGCACTTGGGTCTGTTAATTGTGATATTCTACCTGTAACACTAATTCCAGTATTTGTTGTATATAGTTTTTGTGAACCATTATAATATAAACTAACATTACCGCCAGAATTGGCAACAATCATATTGTTTTGTAAACTATAACTCTTTATATCTAAATCATCGCTAAATATTTGTAAAGGTAAACTTGTGTTTGTGTTTGATATAAATGAAGCATTTGTTCCATCGTGATATATTTCTAAATCGTTACCTGCACCATAAATACTTTTACTACTATCTGCAAAAGTTATGTCATCTCCTGAACTTACGGCTATATCTGTACCGCCAGTTGTATTTCCATTAGCAAGTATTTCAGCTAAAGTATCTTGACCTCCTATTGCACTATCTACATAAGCAGTTGTCGCTAATTTAGTAGAATTATCTCCTTGTGTTTGTGTAGTAGCTGTAGTCGTTGAACTTATTGTTCCACTTAATTCACCATTAAAAGTTGTAGCTGTAAAAGTGCCACCACCAGAAATATTATTGCCACCCATAGCAATATTACCTGACATAGTACCTCCTGCTAATGGTAAATAATTACCTGCTGAAGTATCTACATACGCAGTAGTTGCAACCTTTGTGCTATTATCGTTTGCACTTTGAGTAGTTGCTACTGTGCTTGATGCTATCGTTCCTGTTAATGTTCCTTCAACATCTGCAACTAAAGTAGCTACTGTATATCCTGTTCCACTTGTATTTACTGTTGTAGTTGGTTCTTCTTCTAGGTTTCTAAATAGTTTAAATTTACTATCTCCTGTATCTCTAAATAAACCTGCATATAACACAGTTCCACTTGGTGCGTATTTACCATACCAACCTATATCTACTGCATCTGTTGAAGTATTATTACTTGCAACTTCAATTAATGGGTCTTCTACAGTTAGTGTTTGAGTATCTATTGTTGTTGTTGTTCCTTCTACTGTTAAATCTCCTGTTACAGTTAGATTACCTCCTACTTTGGCATTTGAGTAAACGTGCAAATCATAAGTTGCTTCTGGTGTCACTCCTATACCTATTTGAGTTGTAGATATATATAAAGGAGAATTATTTCCAAATCCATCAGTAAGCTGTTTAGCTCCTGTAGTTAAATTGCCATTATCTGTCAGTTTGATTAATGACTGGTAAGTATCTTTTATTTTATTTCCTGATAATGTAGCCATTATTTATTGTTTTTATTTGCAACTTTATCTTTATCTTTATCTATTCTGTTTAAGAATGATTCTAGCTTCACCACGTTGCTTTCTTTTGGTTTATATGTCTTTATCGTCTTACTATACATTTAAAGTACCCATGAATTAAAATTAACATCTCTATCAGGGTACATATCACCATTTTGGTTACTTGTGTACTCTGGAAATAAGCTGCTGTTAAAATCCATATAGTCAGTAAATCTTCTTGTATAGAACTCTGCTGTCTCAGTTACTTTTGCAAGCATCATTCTCATCTCTTCTAATGAAATCGTCTCTGAATTTTCCCCTCTATGTTTAAATACACCTCCATTGCTTATTTGGTACATCGCAAAAGGTATATATGAGCTTTGTGTGAACCAAACAAGCATAGGTTTTATGTATGTATCTAATAAACTTTTGTAATCAGAGTTTCCTGCATCATTTATTTCATCATTTATAATCAAATTCTGTAATTTAGTGTACAATTTACCTCCTAAGTAATTTTGTATATGAGTATCTTGTGCAACCTCTATAAATTGTATTAATTTATCTGCATCTACGTTACCATCTATTATAGACTTGCGTTTTAACTCATTTATTGTTATAAAAAGTGCTTTCTGTGCCATAATTAATTAGTTTTTGGATATGCACCTCCATTTGGCATATCAACAGGCCTTACAGGTACTTCTTTAGGGTTTTTAGGCTCCTTAAATCCATCCTTTACAGCGTCTGATGCCTCAACTTCGGTATCTACACTTATTTTTCTTTTATATACTCTTCTTTCCCAGAAATGATGACAGTTTTTACCTCCTTTAAACTTAAATAGGTTATATTTCTTGCCTTCATGTCCCAGTTCTTTATTTATTCCTCTTGTAGACATCTTAGTTATGTCCTCTTTTCTAAACACAACCTCTTTTGATGTTAAAGATTCTAATTGTTTACAGAATTTTCTACTTTTTGCAGAGTTTCTGACAGGAGAATAAGCGTACCTTACTTTATAACCAGAATTGTCTTGACTAGAACGCTTTGTAGGGCTTGCATCTTCTTCAGATACGCTTAATTTAGTTAAATCAAACTCCTCATTGTCATCTTTTACCGCTTCGGTATGTATAAGCTCCCATTCATCTGATACAACTTCACCTAACTCTTCTAATTGGCTATATATGTCATCTGCATCATCATCAGATAAATCTAATGGTTCTTGAGAGCTTAACTTTTCTCCTGTTTCTTCTTCTCTTTTTACTTTAGTAGATATATTGTCTAATTCAGTAAATTCTATTGGTTGTAGTGTTACAAAATATAGATTCAAGTAAATATTATTGAATGCTAATATCTCATCTAAACCATCTATTATACCTTGTTGGAAAGGTCTAATAACTATGTTATCCATAAGGATAGATGCTGTTCTTAATTCCTCTGCATTGTTACCAAAACCAGTATTGTCCTTTATACCTAATAATATAGGAGATACAATACCATGACCTAACATTATCTTCTCTCTACTTTCGTCAGCTAAGAATTGATACTGAGCATGAGCATCAGGAAGGTGTATAGGTTCCAAATCAGCTTTAGTTTCAATAGACTCATTAAAAGCCAATATAAACTTACCAGCATTAGAAGAGCCACTAAATTTATCATAAATTTTTCGTTCAATAAGTTCTTGAGTTTCTTCATTTGGTACTCCGTTGTTAAAGTTAATTAATAAAGAAGGCTGTAAACCATTTTTAATATTATTTATATGGTAATTACTTACCTCTTCTTCTAGGTTTGCATATTGCAAACAAGATTGATAGTCTACAGGAGAATAGTAATAAAATCCAGACCTATATGGTTTAAATATATATAATTCTATTAAATCTCTTTTACCTCCATTACCAAATGTAGGGATTCTTTTTGGTTTATCGCTAGGCTTTAAATCGTGCCATTTAGGATGATAATAATAAGCTTCTACTTTACCATCTTTAGCTTTTTCAGCTCTAAGAGTTTCCATAGGAAAATGTACTACTCTAGTTATTGCTGTTTTGCTTTTATTATATACTAATTGAACAGCCGCTTGGCCTAGCATTTTATAATCATTAACAAGTCTTCTTAAATCTTTAGGTCTAAGAAGTAATTTCATTTTAGCATACATTTCTGGCTTTTCACCACTATCTGTAGCTTCTAATCCTCTACCATAAATCATATCAACGATACCGTTAATACATCTGGCATTTGTAGGGCTGCCTAAATATCTATCAATTAAATCATCAAAATAACAATTATCCTCTCCATATTGAATCCATTCTTTATTTTGAACTTCCTTTATTTCTGGAACTTCATATCCTGATAGATTAATAACCCTTATACTTTTATTTTCCATATTATATTACTATGTATTCATCGTCTGACCCATCATCATATTGGTCATACTTATTTGCATTAAGAGTATGTATTACTTCATCATTTGTTTGAGAAGTTACATACGCCTTATCTCTATACCATAAACTTCCACCTTTACTGAATTGTAGATAATATCCATTCTCAGCAGTAAGTATATTAGAAGCTAATGTTACAGAAACAAAATTACCATTAACAGAAGCCGTAAGGTCTGTTAAGGTTTCACTTATATTTGTTCCATCTTCAGTTATTGTTAAATTAATACTAGACAAAGAAGCATTACTTCTTGGAATTATATTAATTGTTTGATTGTCTGTAGACGGTAGTAAACGTATCATAATATGATAACTATAAAAGCTTGATTTTGTTTTATAAAAAAGCTTTATACCCCTTTAGTATAAAGGAATATAAAGGGTTTTGTTTTATGCAAAAGAAAAGGAGGCCGAAGCCTCCTTACCTATTGTGTTTAAGAACCTAATGTGTTTAAGAATTAACAACATCAAATCCAACAGTAGCTGGGTCTGATTCCATAAAGAATGCTGGAGCTTGCTCCATTCCAGTTAACGTAAGTGTATATCCACTTAAGTCTCCCATAGCTCCTCCTGTTACGATAGTTCCTCCAGAAACATCCATTCCATGTTTAGCTCCTGCTAAGAAATAGTTTCCATTATTATCTTCAATGATAACATGAGGTCTACCAAAAGAAAGAAGTTTTAATTCTTTGTGGTCAGCGACACTTAATTTATGTAAAGTTAGTTCAAGTACTTGCTCGAAAACTGTAGTACCATTTTCTCTACTTGATTGAATGTTTTGAGTAAAAGATGAGTTACCTTTTATATCATATTCGTAAGCAGATGGTGTATTTGCAACAGCTTCAACAGCATCTGTGTTTGTAGAATCAAATGTTATATCTCCATAAAGGTCATCAGAATAATTTACAAACCAGATTTTACTTAACCCACCAACGCTGTCTTTACAAGGTTCTGTTCTAAAAAGTGATAAATTACAAGACATATTATTAGTTTTAAAGGTTATTAAAAAAGGCAGGCGGTTAAACCTGCCTTATTATTTATTATTATGCTAAAGTAAGTAATACTAAATCACTTCCAATACCATACTGTATACCAGCCGTAAATCTCATGATTACTCTTACATTTTGAGAACCATCAAGGTCAGCCATATCTAATACTTTTACTTCATTGTGGTCAGAAATTAATCCTGTACCGAAGTATAAGTTAGATTTTTGTCCTGCAACGATATGGTCAGTTGGCATACCTGGAGTATAAACAACTTCGATACCTTCAAAAGATAATGAAGCATTGTTGTTATACCATTGGTTTCCTTCAGATTTGTAACCAGCAGCACCTAATCCGTTAGCACCATATCCGCCTAAAGACCTGATATATGCTTGCCATGCTACAGGTGGTACATAGATTTTTAAATCTTCTTTACCATAAACTGCATTTGGAATTGCGTCAACAACATTACTTAATAAAGTAACAATGTTAGATGAAGTAAATGAAGTTTCAGAACCGTTAGCAGCATCGTTTACGTCTGAATCAGCAGCCATAGTTACTGTGAATCCGTCAAACTCACCTGCGTTTCCGTTTACACCACCCCAAATGTTTTGCTCAGTTTTTTGTGCAACTTTTGCAGCAACATGTCCGATTAAGAAATCAGAGAATTTTGGAGGTAGGTTATCATAAGCAGAGTATCCCATTTGAATAGCTTCCCAGTCACTTCTAAAGTCTTTTTTACAAAGCTCTAGGTTTACTTGAAACTCTTCTGGTTGTAGTATTCTTTCGTCTAATGTAATAGTAGCAGTATCAGTAAAATCACAAGTAGCGTCTTTAATGACGTTAGAATCACTTGCAAAAGTTTTGATTACTTCTTTATACTTTACATTAGGTTTAATTTCGATGTTACCCTTATCAAGAGTGTCACCGCTTAATAATGCAGCAGAGATATACTTTCCAGCAAACTCTCCAGCATAACTAGTTGTAATTGAAGTTGATGTAGCCATTTTAATTTAATTTAATTATAGTTTTATTTAGATATTTTATTAATTACTTTATCCATTAAAGTCATGCTTCTATTTTGACTATATAAATGGATGTTTTTATTCTCTACATTAGATTCAGGAGAATGAGCAATAGGCTCTACTTCTGGCTCTTGTGCAGACAATTCTTCTTTTTGTTCTTCTTGAACTTCTTCTTTAGTTTCTTCAGATGATAATTCTTCTGGAACTTCTGGAGACTCGTTTAAATCTTTAGACTCCATTAAGCTTTCATACATAGCTTTTAGTTCAGCTACGGCTTTACTAAGCTCTTCTTTTGTAGCGTAAAGCTCTTCTTTTTCGTCTTCTTTAACTTCTTCGATGACTTCTTCAGGCATTTCTTCAGAATCATGTTCAGCTAAAACGACATCTTCTTGTACTTCCATTTCTTCAACTTTTTCTTCAGTTTCAGAAAGAAGTATCTTTTTGAATTTTTCAACAATATCAGTAGCTTTCATATTATTATATTAAGATTATACTATAATACGATAACTACTTACTATAAAGAGTGTTGTATTTTTATGCTTTTTTCTGGATTATAAACCATTCAGAACCATCTGACCAAAGCATTAATCCTTCATAAGCAACATTCAATTCATAAGAGCTTAAAGAACCGTCTAATGTTTGACCAGAAACAGGAGTTAAATTAACTCTTGTGTTTGTATTAAACCCTCCGTTTGTAACAAACCTTATTAATCTGTTTGTGCTTTTAGAAGTTGTAGCATCTGGTAAATTCATAGTCATACTTCCTGCACTACCAGTCCAAGTTAATTTTATTAATCTTGTATCATCATAAGCTGAATCATCTAAATCTACAGTATCTCCTGACGAAACAGTAATATTACTAGCGTGTATATAATTTATAACTTGACTTATAGTTCCTTTTTTAGTTTCGCTACTCTGAACTACTGCAAAAATTTCTGGTCCTTGTAATTCTGTAGCTGCATTTAATTGAGATATTTTTTTTGACATTATTTATAGTATTATATTATTTCCATTTTCTTGTAATAAATTTGCTCCAGATTCAAGAAGTAAAACTCCTATTCCTGTTATTCTTCCAATACCCTGTGCTTGTAAAGAACCATCACAGCATTTTCTTGAATATGTGCCGTCTTTACATAAGCAACCTCTTTTGCTAGACTTAGGACTTGTTCTACTAGGGGTTTTAAATTTTCCTCTCATATTATTTATCTATTGGCACACAGTTTGGTACTTTTCTGCCATTTTTAGTTTTCATACCTATTTGTTCATATCCTTCTTGACAAGGAGCTTTTAATGAGTGCATTTCACAAGGCATATACCATATCTTTCCTTCGTATTCGTGTTCGTGCATCATTTCACATCCTAAATCTTGAGCCATCTCTAATGCTTTTTCTTTAGAAGAATATGCTAATCTATCATCAATAATTGCATAGTCATCATTGATTACTTCAGAATACAAAGAGGTTACAGAATTATTTACTTTCTTGTCTATCTGTTTAAGTTTATTGATAGCCCAATTTACTCCTGCACTTCCTCCCCAAGCATCCCACATAATACCTCCACATCCTTCTGTGTAAGGCACGTCTTTGTTTTGCTGATGTCTTTTAAATGAAGCCATGCGTGCAATCGTTGACCTTGTTAAATTAGATTTTGATGCGATTTGTGATGCTCTTCTCCAGCCTACAGGCGTTCCACAAGAACTACCTTTCTCTTTTTTCCATTTTAAGGCCCTTTTAGCGTTGTTTACGGCTCCTTGAGGGTAATCATTGTAAGACTCGAGTTCTACGCCCTGAGACTCTAAGAATGCTTCCTCAAGCTCGTACAGTTTAGATAATGCTTCCATTTCAGAAAAATCTTCTTCTACACTTTCTCTTGGTCTTTCATCTAGTTTATCTGCAAAGAAACCTTCAATAGAAAATCCTTTTACTTTGCCTTCTTTTACATAATCATTCCATACTTCATCATTATTTACTTTTACAGATACCATCCAAGTACCTACAGGTAAACTAAAACCATATTTTCTTGACTTATCTTTTTTTTCGTCTTCTATAATCCAAGATTCTACAACAGACATCCCATTGAGTTTATCGTGATGCTCTAAAGTTGAATTATTTTGTTTACCTCTTGACAAGAATAATTCAGAAGCTTTTCTTACTGTTTCTTCACTAAAGAATATGTTGTATTCTTCTTCTCCATTAGTTCTGTATATTTCTTTGTTAGGAACTAAAGCAGCACCCATTAATATTCTTTTCTCTTTATCTACTTCTGCTAGTTGTACATGTTGTTTTTTAAGAGCAATAAAATCTTCTTCTATTGCAGGGTTTTCTACTATTGAGATAGCCTCTATTCCAGAAAACTCATTCTCTTCGTCTATGTATAATTCTATAGTTTTCATATTATGATAACCTATTATGTTTAATTTTGTTTTATTTAATCTAGTTTAGCATTACCAGTTATACTTCTTTCTAATGCTTGACCTGTATTTACATCGTTACTAACGACATAAGCTCTTATAGGTTGACCAAATTGTGAACCTATAACTTGACCTAATTGACTTGCTTGTCCTATACCTACTACATTAAAATCAGGAGCTTCTGTAGTTATTGCTGCACCACCTGCACCAACACCAGCAGCAGAACCTGCTTTACCTGGTATTTTAGTATTTATTATATCTTGTACTTGTTTAAAACCAAAAGCACCTACAGCTAAAGCCTGAGCAATATTCCAAGGACCATAAGGTTTAGCACCTAGAGCATTAGTAATTGCTTCTTTAGTATTCATTACAGCCATAGCAACAGCAACTGCTTTACCCACAGCAGAACCTTCTCCTGCTATACCTATGATAGCATTGCCGACTTGATTTGCTATAGCCAATCTAGTTTTTTCTTCTTTTTCTCTTAGCTTTGTTTTTACTCTTTCAGACTCATTTACTGCATTTTGTTCTTGTAATATTATGTCTCCATAAAGCTCTCCATTTTCTATCCTTTTTTGTTTTTCTATATCAAGAGCATTAAGTTTATTCTTTAATCTTTCGTCTTCTAAGTTTCTTTCAGCTTCTATTTTATCTATTTCATTAGTAGCCATAGAAACATCAAAACTCAATACAGCTTCTCTTTCCTTAGCACTATATTCTGTCATTAAACCAAGCTGCTCTTCTAAAGAACTTCTTAATATTTCTAATCTTTTTGCTTTTGTTTCTTCTTGTAATTGAACTTCATATTGAGCTAAAGATTGCTCAGCTCTTCCAATAGCATAATTTGCTTCTGTTACAGCTTTAGCTCTATCTTTAGGGTCTTTTATTGCTTCTGCTCTTGCTTTTTCTCTATCTGCAAATTCTTTTAATTTTATTCTTGCTAGTTCTTTTTGTATCTGCTCTTCTTGTTCTAATCTTTCAAACTGATTCCTAGTTGTCTTTTTAGCTATTCTATCTTCAGATTTCAATATTTCATTGGCAAAAGATAACTCTCTTGCAACAAAAGATTTTCTTGATTCTCTGCCTTTTTTCTCTGACTCATTAAAACCATATTCAAATCCTTTAGAGAGTTCTTCTACTTTATCTAATATTTGGTCTGATTCTTCAATAATAGTTTTTGAATTTGCTTTAAAAGATGCTTCTATTTCTTCATTAGATTTTTCTATCTGTTTACCAGCAACACCAAAACTTCCTGCTGTATATTTAAGATTAAATTCATTTTCCTTAGCATATTCTCTCATAGCCTTAGCTCTTTCCTCTTCATTTTCAATAGCATTTATAGTATCTATTTTTCTTCTATCAGCTAATAATTTAGCATTATCTTCAACCAATTTATCTATTTCTAATCTTGATGCTTGAGCTATAGTGTAATCTTTTATTTTTTGCCTAACAATATCTAATTGTTCTCCATATTTAAAATCCTCATCTCTTAATGTGGGAACTAATTCTTTTAATTCTTTTATTACAGTAGCTCGTTTATTTTCAGATATATTTACGTCTTCTAATATATCTACATATTTATTTGCTACAGATATATTAGCATCTAATGATTTAGTTACTCCTTCAATTTCTTTTTTAGCCTCTCTGTTCTTTTTCGCAAATCTTTCTATAACAGCAGTTACTATTTGAAGAACAACAATAAATCCAATAGGCCCTCTAAGAACTTTGCCTAATTCACTTAAACCTCCAGCTAAACCTCCACTTGTAGCAATCAATGTAACCATTAAGGTAGATAACTGAGATATGTTGTTAGCCATCGCAACAAAACCATAGTTTGCATCCGATATAGTTCTACCAATTTCAACAGCAGCAGCACCAGCAAGACCTGTTTTATCTCGCATATTGTTTGCAGATTTAGCAACTAATTCTTGAGTATCTGTTAAGTCTTTTAATTCATTTTCTAATTGTATAATTGCTATACTTTGTTTTTGATACTCTGCGGTATCACCAGCAGTTGCTGCTCTTAATTGAGTTCTTAACTGTATTTCTTTCTTTATAACATTTTCTGTTCTACCAAACTTACCTGTATTATCATCAATTTGTCTTTGTAATTCTTTTGCAGCTCTAGTTGTACTTCTAAACTTAGTTTCTAGTTCACCAACTTTAATAGTTCCTTTCTCTGTGTCTACAGTAATCGTTATTTGTTTAAATAATTCAGCCATTGTTATAAGTGTTTCGTTTTATACTGTGTTTAATTTCATTCCAATTTAATGGAGATTTATATTTTCCTTTTGCTATATCAATGTCATCATCTCCTATATACCAGTCAGACATATTTAATAAATCTATTATATTCTTTATCATAATTTATATTTTAACTTCCTCCTCCACAAATTAATGGATAAGTAACTGATTCATCATATTCTGATTCCCACCATCCTTGCTCTCTAAGGGAAGGAGTAGTAGGTGTATTACCATCTGCATACCATGTATCGTAATTTGTTCCGTTACTATATTTTCCATTAGGGGCATATATACTTAATCCTTTATTGCTATATATTTTACCAGTTGTTTCAGAACCAAATGAAATAGCAGGTACATCAGAATATACTGTGACTAATGTTCCAGAACCACAATTATTACCAGAAAAATCATAACGTAACTGTATTTCATAATATGTTTTTTCAGTTTCATTTACTAACTCTAATTCACTTCTCTCTGTCATTAAATTTGTCTTTATAGAATTAATCAAAAACTCTCTGTCTTGTATTACAAGCTTATCATTTAATCTATAATTGATTAATATGTCTGTTGGTAAGTAAGCAGATATTTTAAATATTCTTTTCTTTTGACTAAATAAATCTTTTATGTAGTTAGCCCAAAAGTTTCTAAATAATGAATTAGAATTACCATCATAATCAGTTAAAGTCCATTCATCTACTTCATTATCAAAGTTTAATGTATAATCAGGAAATATAGTAGAAGTGCCAGTAGAATTAGTGTTAGATGGTCTAAAATATGCTTGTATGTTGTTTGGTGCAGGATTAGAATCGCTATCTACATCAATCCAGTTTATATTTTTTTGACCATCACTAATTGTTTCTAATATCCCATAAAACAATAATGGTTTAGTTAATACAGGGTCATAATCTCCTGTAGCTGGATTTACGTCTAATTTAGATTCAAATTCTCCATCAGCAGAATAACCATATAATATTTCTGTTAATCTATCATTATTTTCAATATTATAGTTTTCTCCAGTTTCCATAATATCGCCATCTAAAGTAAGTTGTGTGTCACTATCTACGCTAGTTACAATAGCTTGTGTTGTATCTGTAGTATTTTTTACTATATCTCCAATCTTAACAGTTGTGGTAAAATCTTGTGTGCTATCTATTAACTTATTAGTTGTTGTTACCCCATCTGTAGTTCCTGTAGCCCTTAAATTTATATTCGCATCAAATAATCTTTCAAACTTCATGTGTTCAAAAGGTAATTGTACATCATAGATTTCTGATTTATCAATACTTGTTAATTCAAAGTATTCATCTCCAAATATTTGATTAAACCTTTCTTTATGATTCTGTGCTACTATAGTTGAAGGTTCTTGATATTTAAACTCAACTCTGCTATAATTTAATGCTGCTTCAACTTCGCTATTTGTAATATCTATATGTTTACTTATGTCATATCTTCCTCCTGATGGATTATTTATGGCATCAGAATAAAAAGCATCTAATGTTTGCAATTTAATCTTACCAAAATCTGCATCTCCTACATCATCTATATAATAAGCAGTTAGATTAAACATTTTAAATAGTCCAGTAAGAAAGTCAATACATTTTATTTTTGGCACTTGATTCTTTACGATAATTTCTGTTAAAGTTGTTAGCGTAGCAGGAGAACTTACATAAGTTCCTGTTTGTGTTGTTGTAGAACCATCATCTGTTTCTTCATAAGTCAAAGTAAGAGATGGTACAAATTCTAATGTACCAACAGAAGTTACTTGCCAAGTAATATCATAATAAGTGACTGGCTCAGGTTCTTCTACTTCTAATACAAAAGATAAAGTATTTGTTCCTTCTAAATTATCTTTAGTAGCTAATACTTTACCAGATACCGAATCTACAGCTTCTATATTATATTTTATATCTGTATAATCACTAGAAGGTGTTACAGTTAATACAGCACTATATATCTCTCTGCTTTCTCCTGCAACATTTACTATCCAGTTTGTTCCGTTATTTTGAGGGTCATCTCCACTTTCAATGTCAAATATATCAGCTCCTGTAGAGTAAGTCCAATCTCCTATTATCTTAGTTTCTTCATCTTCTCTACCAGAATTTAATGTTCCTTTATTTCTGTGCAACCATATATATAAATTAGAAAAAGCATCTGTAGATATAAAGTCAGTAGTAAATTCTATGTCGTATTTATTTTCTATTGCTTTAATTATTTCACTACAAAGTATAGCTGGCTTAATATCTATATAAGATAATCCTCTTGACTTTTGATAGCCATCTCTATATAAGTTTCCAGAGTATTGTATGTTCTGAAATACATAGTAAGTAGAACTTGCTCCGTCAAATATTTCTTTGTCTAATATTAATTTTGTTGCAGAATTTACTTGTGTTACAAGTGCAAATGTATCATCTGTAAAATTATATACAAAATCTCCTACAGCAACTGGAGGTGTAACTTCGTTAATTGTACTTGTGAAAGTAGCCGAAGAATCACTTAATTCAGACGTTCCTGTAGCAGCAGTACCACTTGTACCATAATGACCAATAAAACCTCCATTTATATTATAATCAGTAGAATCAAAGTATAATCTTTTAGTGTGTGTAATTAAAGGATATATAATTGAATCTGCTACAGAGTTTTCATTTAATCCTTCTGTTAAACCATCATATACTTGTCCTGCTGTGTAACTATGATTATAGTTGTCTAAGTATGGTAAATCTTTTAATTCATCATCACCCATCAAATCTTTTAATCTAACAGTATTGCCAAAGAATACTACAGAATAAGAAGATGGTTGATTGTCTTTCATCTTTACATTTCTTAATGCAATCTTACCTCTTCTAAATGGTAAGTGGTCTATTTCTATAAGTGCATCTACTTTTATTCTAGTATCAAACCCTTCATCAATATTATAATTATACCAATGTTTAAATATCTTGTTGTTTGTTTTAGATGCTGGTAAAGAAAAGCTTTGTGAATAATCTGTGAATACTGCACCTATATCTCTTACATCCTGTATTTTAGATGTTATCGTTACATTCTCATCTCCAAACATTTCTGCTTGTTGATAATTACCATCAGTATCTTTTATATATAAAACTATTTCTTGCATTAAGATATATTGTTTATTTTGTCAAACGCATAATCAAACTGAACTGTATATGATATTAATTTATCATTAACTGATTTTTTAAATCGTAATGAGTTAGATTTTAGGTTTATTGGTAATACTGTTGAAGTATCATCTACCCATACCTGTTCTGCTAACATCATTTGTCTAATTATTTCGTTATGGTCTTCAGGATAGAATCCTGTATTTATAGTTATAGATTCTTTAGCGTTTACTAAAAACTTTTTCTCTTCATGCTTAGTTACTGCATAAGAAGGAGCTGTAGCACCTGTTTCTAAATCTAATATGTTGTTTTTAAACTGCTCAGATTTAACATTAATATCTGTCATAGATTTCTTAAAGAACCATAGATTCTGTAATGCTCCATACTTATTGTAGAATATTATGTTTAATGGAGAGAATTTACACTCGTTTACTTTTTTGAGTGTAATAACAACATCTGAATAATCTGTATTAGAACTAGATATAGTAAGAGTATCTCCGTCTGCTAAATACTCTGTATCAATAATAATTAAATATTGTATTTTTTGATTTGTGTTTCCATTGTCTGTTATTACTTGGTCTTCATCGCCATCTCCCCAATTTACATCATAAGTATCCCAATAAACATTTGCTTCATTCCAGTTTACATTTGCTCCTGCATCAGTATCTAATACCGCTGTAACTGTTTCTGCTTCTGCAAATATTGGTATCTTAATATCTTGACCATCATAATAATAAACTTCTGTAGTATTATCTTGAAGAACCATAGGTGTTGTTGTTTGTCTTGGATTAACACCATCTTCAAAATAACCATAACCATCTATCGCTAAAAACTGAGTAGTAGTTGTATTTTGACCTCCTACTTGTACTACAGCACCTGCTGAATCATATATTGTAACTGTAGCATCTACCCATAAAACATCTGTAGCATAATCATTATACTCTGTTTCCATGTAGTCTCTTATAAGTTGACTTAATTCAAATACTACAAAATTATTTGTTCCTATTTCTTGTTTACTGATTGTGTATCTTAAATCTGTATTTAAGTCCTTATCTCCTGTTACTCCTGTCCAAACATATAATTGAAGCTTTGCTTTATACAAGCTTGCATTATGTACTTTAAAATAGTAAGGACTTCTTGTGTTTATTACTGTTGACATCTATTCTGTGTTTAATGATTCTCTAAATATTCTTTCTATATCGTTTGAATAAGCTAATGCTAAATCTCTGCTTAATAAAGGAGCTATATCTTTAAATACATAATCAATAACTTTACTCCCTGAATAACCAAATCTTTCTATAATACCATGATGGCCTATTGACCTAGCTATAGCAAATGCTGTTCTTTTCATATTAGAAGGACTTGTTCCTCCCTTTCTAGGTCTTATACCTTGTACTTCCATCCATTTAAGTATGTTGTCGCTATCTGCTGTTCTTCTATTTCTAATACCTCCACTTATAGCTCCCATGTACTCTAAAGCTAAAACAGACATCTTAGCTTCCATATCACTTTCACTTACTTCATAAGTTAAGCTTTTTATCAAATCCCCTGAAGCATCTGTTTTATCTCTAGCTAAAGCTTTCTTGTATTCTTCAACTAACAAGAATCCATATTGCTTTAATGTTTTATTTAATTCAATAAATCTCATTAACAAATACTTATATCGTTAATCATACTTAAATTTAATTCTATACCCCATCCAGCCAATTCATTCTCATATCTATCTTTAAAAGGCGTAGCCGTAGGGTCCGCTAATAATTGTATTTTATTATCAAACAAATCTCCCCTTCTTACTGACTGCACAATGTCATTTACAACTTGTAGTTGTGTATTGTAAACATCCTGTATATTATTATTTCCATAAAACATATCATCACTATAATTTTCTTTATTATAATCTACTACGTCTAAAGCCATTATTCTGATTGTAAAATTAATTACACTTCTTTGAAACACTACATTTGTGATGGTTAAGTGTGATAATGGAAATATTGTTGTTTTGTTTAAATCAATCTCTGTAATATCTCCAAAGGTTACTGTAAAGACATTAGGATTATCTCTAAGCCTGTCTCTTATCTTGTCTAATATGTCGTATACTTGTGTCATTTTATATTTTTGTTATATGCTCTTTTTAACATTCTTTGTTCTAATTCATTTTTCTCTTTCTCAAACTCCAACCATATCAAACATTGATGTAATGGAATTTTTGTGACTTTATTAATTTTTGATACTGCTCCTCCAGCAAGTGCGTAAATTGATTGATACCAGCCCCACTTTCTTCCAAATCCGTCTTCTGGTCCTTGGAATCCTTCTGAGCTTGTTGCTGTAAATAAAGAAGAGTATATTTCGACAATTTTTTCCCTAAACGATAAAAAAAAACCATCGCACCTAAAGCTACATTAACAGGAGCATCCTTCATTACTTCCCAATAAGTATCATCTCCTTTATAGTCCTCTATCAAATATTTATCATTCTTTTCAAACTTTATAGGCCTATACAGTACAGCCATTGCTTTGTGCATAGATTGCCAGTCAGACATAAAGTTTTCTAAATCTACATACTCACCAAATGTCATATTATCTAAGTCTGGTATGAAACCAAACTCTACAGTTACATCATTAGTACCTGTCATGCTAAACTTTCTTATTAATGGAGTCTCTTCATCAAAACATTTAGAGAGCTGATGTAACACACCATTAAACATCTTTATCGGCAGATTATAACTGTCCTTTAATGAAACACCGCAAAAGATTTGTATGCTCTTAGAGTTAAGAAAATTAGCCGTATCCTCTTCTTCCTTTATATTCTCTTGTATCTTTAGATACTCTTGATACTGCCTTAGCTTAATTGCACTAAGCCTTTGTGGTACTTGTAATTTTAATTCTACTACTGCCATAATATGATAACTTTAATTGGTTAATTTTGTACCACTAATATAATAAAACCTTGCATAGGTTGAACAAAAATCGTATATTGTAGTTATCTAATAGTAGCAGGAAATCTACAGTAAAAGTTCCCACACTTCTGTCATAAGAGTTAGGCAGTTGGTTCAGATAAAATAAGTCAGTTAAGTCATTGCATTGTTATTTCCTTTAACATCTTTCGTAAGCGGCCCAACAATATTCAAACTTACCTGCATGTTTTTTTTATTTTTAAAGATGTTTAGGGGGCCGCACTAACAGTATAAATCAATTCCTATATATATTTCTAATTTAGATAGCCTATTTGGGTTGCCAAGAATAAGGCCACCCCTATAGTCAAAATGGTTTGATTTCATAGAAGAGAGCTACTCAGCTCACAGATGCTCATTTTACGTTAAATGTTAAAATTATGTTAAAATACTTATAATATTTGCATATATAAAAGATGCGTTCTAACGGCCTTAAATTATCTGAGTGAGGTAATCCTATTGAATTAAAAAGATAATGCAGTAAACGGCCTTAAAAGGGGCTTAAATGAGATTTGTTTGTTATATATGTTATACACTACTAACTCTAATTATCAGAGAATTACAAAAAAAGAGCTATAATTATCATTATGTTAAATTAATAGCTTTAAGGCATAAAAAAAGGGGCCGAAGCCCCTAAAACCAATTAATAAAAATTAATTACAATAGCTCATCTATTTCAGGCCCTATGTCCCAATAATTAGACATAGCTTTATTACTTGCTAATAAGCTCGCAAGTATTTCAGAGTTTAGATTTTCTGTTGTGTATCCGAGTTCTGTAGCAATTTCAAGAGACTCAGTTAAACTACTATCATTATCTCTTAAATATTCTATTGCTTTATGGTAGTAAATAATATCAATATTAAAAGCCCCTTGGTCTTGTAATGTTTCAAATAAATCCTCAGCAACAGCGATACCCTCATATTCTATGTCATCCTCTGTGATGTAGTCGGGCAAATAAATGCCTGTATAATCATCAATTAATTCTGTTAACTTTTCGTAGTTTGTTTGTGTTTTGTTTTCTGTTGTAATCATAGTTATTTTTTTAATAGTTAAATGTTTTGGGTTAATTCGTAATCTGTATAAGTTTCAATTTTATTATTCATTACTAACTCTGTAATAATATCAGCAGTAAATAAATATTTAAAATCAGGATGATATAAAAAAGCATTATTAATTAATGCACAATAATTGTCAGACATATAAACCCCATCCACAAAGGTTTTATATGTTTTGCTGAATATCTCAAAATGTACTTTGTCATTTTTTATATGTCTCTGTATGTAATAATTATTAATAAGGTGTTCAATAAAATCTTGTTTTGTTTTCATAGTGATAAAATTAAATTTGGTAATAATAAAAAGAAAGCTAAAAAGCCCATAATGAAAGCCCAGCCGATTAACTGAATTTCTAACTTTTCCCATTTGTTTAAGTCTTTATATTTTTTCATAATTCTATATTTAGGTAAATTGTTAAGACAAAAGTTGTTAAGTAAATAAAAAGTATTAAATTATTTTTCATTTTTTAAATGTTTTGAGTTAAATTGATTTTAAATTAATGATACAGGAAAAATGTTTGTTGTAAACGTACCCGTCATATTTGGCTTATGTTTAACTCTTTTTGAATTAAAGTTAACCTCTATAACCTGCCAAATGTCAGAATGCATGTTAGCAAATTCGTTAGCCGTTTCGTAATCTTCAAATTTTAAAGGTTCAATTTTACCTGTTTCTCTGTTCAAACACTCATGTATTTTTAACTTGTTTTCTTCGAGTATTAGAAAAATTTTTGTTTGTGTTTCCATAGTTATTTAATTTTAATATTAATATAAAACAAAGTAAAGCATAAAAAATTTAATTAACAAATAATTAACAAACTTTTTTTTAATTATTGTTTTTTCTACCTCTGGAAAATTTCGCCTATTTGCATAACTATTTTTTTTAATGGTTACATATTAGCCAAACAATAAAAGCCGTTAAAACGCTTAAAAATGGCCTCTATTAGCTTTTTTATTATTTAACTAATCTTTAACAACTCGGTTAAATGATTTTTATAATTTTGTAGCGTGGTAGAGTATAAAAAAATATTATTTATAATCATTCTAAATAAGAAAATACAAAAAAACCCCCAAAGACGTACTATGTTTAAGGGGGTACTATGTTTAAGAGGGTATTGCGTTTAATTATACATATTCCCACGTATTATGTTTAAGAAGCTTAACGGGATTTCCGTTCCAAACTTTGTCCATTAGATACCATTTGAATTTTTTCTGATATATTTTATCATATCCAAATAAATCTAATAATCCGTTTAATCTTTCCTTTGTAGTATTACTGAACCAACCAGCATTTGTTATTATTGTGTTTCCATATGCTGACCTCTGAGCTATTAAGTTCCCATGTAAAAATAATTTAGTAATTCTTTGAGGTGAACATTCATACCCAGACCAGACCTGAGTATTATTTTTGCTATAATTTTCGCCTTGCAGAAATTTATTAACTGCTTCTTTTGTTATTTGTCTCATATTTATTTAATTTAATTGTTTGTACAATAATGTTCCATAATATTTCCCTCGTCATCTACAATATCATAAGAACAATTATCACAAGTTTTATATTCATTTTGTTCACAATTTGGGCATTGAAAATCGTTTCTATCTTTAACCCAATAGTAACACCCACAATCAAAACATTCAAATTTTTCTTCTCTCATATCTTAACAATTTATATATTCGTGATTATGTGTTAAATGTAGCTTAACTTCTCCGTCTTGATGGTTCATATAAACCATTTTAAGAGCTTCTGTGAGTATATCTAATTCTTTTTGTGTTATACTATACCCCCATACATTTAAGTTCGCTAAACGTTCCCATTTGTCCTCATCGCCAATCTTGTAATGTGAATTAACTACAATCTCGATGTCTTGTTCTAACAATCCCTTTCTTTTTTCATGAGGTATTGTTAAGGACTCACTATTTAACTTTTGTAAATCCTCTTTTATTCTTTTAATATCTGCTGAATGTGTCATATTTATTTATTTAAGTTTTTAACGTGATAATTCCAATAAGTAAAAAAATTATCTAATTTTTCTAATTCTCTTTTAAATGGTTCGATTTGATGGTATGGAAAATGATTTTCAATATTCTTATTTACTTTATAGAAACATTCATGAGCTTCAAGTAAATCCTGTTGTAAAAATTCTTTTAATCTATTCATCTTTTATATTTATTTTATCGTTTAAAAAGTTTATTGTATCCATAATAAATAATTCCTTTAGTTTTTTGCTTTCCATTTCTGAGGGAACACAAATCCAATATTGTTGACATTTTGGATTAAAGAATTTCTTTATCATCATTCCGATATTTCTCATCGGTCTATATTCCTTTAAGACTGCTTGACAATCTTCTTTAAAGAAATACCTTGCTTTTAAGTATTGCTTATATACTTTCTTAAATGTTTTTTTGTTCATTCTTTTTAATTGTTTTTAACATTGTTTTAGAGTAACTCTCAAAGATATTATTTAATATTCTTTGTTCTCTATTAGTTTTGATTTTGTGTTTTAATTGTTTTAATTTTCTGTGTTGCATCTGTTTAATATAAAGTTTTCTAAATCTATACAAAGTTCTTCAAAGTCATTTTGACTTATCGCTTTTTGTTCTTTTACAAGTAATGTATGTAAGTTAACAAAAGTTGACTCATCTTCTCCAGACCAGCCGTTTAAAATGTTTGTAATTTGTTCGAGTAATGTTTCCATAATTATTTATTTAAGTGTTAAAAAAGGGGGGCAAAATTTAGGTAATGAAAATGTCACAAAAACTAACCTTATTAACCACCCCCCTCTCATTATTATAATCTATCTAAAAAATCTCTTACTAATTCTTCTGCTGAATATCTATCCTCATCAACATTGAAAATATATTCTTTTGCTTCTTTAATTAGTTCTTGCTTTACTCTATCGATTTTTCTTTCCATGAAATCATTGATAGTTGCATTTCTATTTATTATCTCATTATACTTTGAGCTTAATACATAGTTAAAAATAATGTCGCTCGTTTTAGAGTCAACCTTTGTTTGTGTGTAATTCATAATTATTAATTTTTATTGCCTCTAATTTATAAACAAATAATTAACAAACAAATATTTTAACAAAACTTTAACACGAAATTTGATTAAGAGACTTTCTCAACTTTTTAATGGTATTATACCACAGAGACCTTAAACGGCCTTAAAACGCTTTAAAATGCGTCCATAAGCAATTATTTTAATACTTGCAAACACTTTAACTAAACTTTAACAAATAAGTTCCTATACAAAAAAATATTGACACTAACAAAATTATTTTGATTTGGCTACTGAAAATTATGATTTGCAATTTCGGTTCGTGAAAGTTCAATCTGCTTATTTAGAATCATTCCAAATAAGGTCAACAGAGGTGGCCTCGAGAAGACCTATTATGTTTAATGACCTACTATGTTTAATGATGACAAGACCCTACTATGTTTAAGAGTAGACCTACTATGTTTAAGAGCTACCTTATGATATATCTTCCTGAGTTCTTATTCTGCACAAGGTATGTCAATCCATATCTTATTGCATCAAGGTAATGTTCATAACCTACATTTGGTTTAGCATTCTTTTCTTGCCAAGCATAGTTATTTAATTCTCTTACAATACCATGAGAGTTTCTATCTACTATAATCTCATAATCCTGCATCAATGCTATACCAGATAAGATACTACCTTTCTTCTTTATTGTAGGTCTTATGTTTAATCCTCCTTTCTGTTTAATCTCTTTGATAAGACGTGGTTCACTACTATCACAGATAATTAAGTCAGCTCCACATTCCATCTTATTCTTCATAGCTATCTCTGTTGTAGACATTCCAGGCTTACCAAATATCTCTTTGACATACAGCTTGTTAAGTGCATTATCTACAGATATTTTCACAAGAGTTGTTAAGTCTACAGAAAATCCAAAGTCTTGACAATAGCAAGTAAGCTCTGTTTGTATATAATCTCCTACTCTCCAGTTCTTAAATATAGCACCCTCAGCAGCCGCTAGCCAACCTCCTAATATCTGATGCTCATATTTATCAGCTCTCTTTAATTTCATATCAAAGATTTGTTGTAGGAATGACTCAGACAAATTATCTTTATTGTCTTTGTAAGTTGTGTGAATATAAGTAGCATTATTTGTCTTACCATTATATCCAGCTTTTACTCCTGCATCCTGAAAGAATCTTTTATATATCCAATGCTCTTTTGTTGTAGGATTTAATATCAATATACATCTATTCTGTTTAGTTTGTGAACGTACAGAGAAATCTATCTTATCAAATGTAGCATCATCAGTAAGCTCTTCTGCTTCATCTAATACAAACGTTGTAACGCCATTTAGAGACTTCAGGGCAGCCGTTTGATTACCACTTGATGTTCTGATACCTTTGAAGATAATTGAGCTTCCTGTGGTTAAATTTATAATCTCATCTTTAGTTATTCTGAAATGTTCTTGCACACCCATTAAATCTATCTTCTCAATAAACTCAGGAATAATAGATGTCTGTGCAGAAATCATCGTATATCTTGTAAACAATACTTTATGACCCTGCTCATAAGTTAATGACAATAAGAACACAGCTACGCCAAATGATTTACCAGAACCTCTACCGCCAGTACACACAAAGTATCTACTATCATTTTTAAATAGAGGGCCGTATTTATCATTTAGTTTTATATTATTCATCCTTTACTTCTTCTGAATCAATATCTATTGTATTATCTATTTCTTTTATTTGTTTCTCTGAAGCATAGAAATTAATAACTGGAACATCTAATTTCTTTTTAGCATTATTCTCATTGCCATCTGTAGGTTTACCATATCTATATTGCCAAAGTAAATTCATGTGAGCAAATGAATCTTTGGCCTGTTCAGCTAATGACTTCCAAGCTTCTTCTTCACTACCAAATACTTCTTTCATCGCATTCAATGCGTATGTAGATATTCTTTCTTTCTTAGCTGGCGTTAATTGTGAAGATGATTTAATTAATGTTTTTGCTTTGCTTCCATATTTCTCACCTTTCTTTCTTCCATTATTTCTTCTGCCGTCATTTGGTTTTATGTAAGCGGAATTTTGTTTTGCTCTACCCATACGTTATATAATTTTTTATAAATCCTCCAAACCTCTTTGCTTGCATCACTTTGGTTCTTGAAGATTTCATTTGTTAAAACCTTTTTATTTCCTAGCTCAATAGCTACTTTAGACAAAGTACCTTTATTGTTTAACGGAACTATATATATCTTATAGCCCTGTTCAAAGCACCAGCTCTGAGCTTTTAAATCATATATACTTTCAAACTTATTCTTCAACTGCACTTACCATAATCTCTAATTTATCGTAAATGTAGTCTCTTTTGTTTTCTGGTATTCTTGTAACTAAATCAATAAACCTTTTTCCTGTTGCGTTGTCTAATGAGTTTTCTTTCAGCTCTGTCCTTAATCCTACATTCTCTTTCATAAGCCTCAAGTAATTATCTTTTATGTTTGTATTCTTATATTTATTCTCAAACTTATAGTCTTCATATATATTTCTTAATGTTTCATCATATTGTAAAACCATAGGAAATACATTTTTAATTGCATGAAGAACTGTAGCATGGTTTACATTCATACTACCACCTATTTCTGTTAAATTATATTTGGTATATTCTTTTGCTAACTTAAAATATAAAGCTCTAGCATAAACATATTTTCTTTGCCTTGTTTTATATTTAAGTTTAATTTTCAAAGAACTTTCAATATATTTCTTTATTTCATCTAATTGTTTCATATTACTTTTTTAATTGATTAATACAAATAGCAACTCTTTGTTTGCTATCTGGATATTCTTTTTTCATAGTCGGATTAGACATACATCTACTAATAAAGTTGTCTTCTGACTCACCTGGATTTCTTTTCGGTATTGGCATAATTTATATTTAAGTTATTAAATTGTTTACTTTCTGCTTTTGTTAACTCAAAGACTAATCTAAAAGTTATAAAGTCTATTGCTTTCTTAATTCCTGCACACTCCCAATATAATTCTTTTTCAGCATGGTCATCTAACATAAATCTTAAATCTAATAAAGATAAACCATCTTTTATATCGTGCATGCAGAGATTAAAATATTCTTCTTTTATCTTCTCTCCATCACTCAAGGATTTCGTATGTGACGTGGTCGTGTAATTCATTTCCAATTTCTAAATACTCTCTATATTTATCTATAGCTTCTTCCAACTTTTCATATCCCCTAGAAATAAAAGAATCATTACATTCGCAAATCTTAATCTCTCTTGTTTCTTTATCTATTGCTATAAATACAAATTCATAACAATCAAATAATTTTAAATACAATGCAGCCTGTAAGTCATAATCAAAGTTATTGGCACTATATTTAAAGCTATTAATCTTAGTTGTTGTTTTTACATCAATAATAGTTCCTTTACTTATAACATCAGCCTTACCCCTAAAAGGTAAGTTATCTATCATTTTAATTCCAGGAACCTCAAACTCAGCTTCACTTAAATAATTAGATACATCTTTACAGTTTAACAATTCATTTGCTATACTGTTAGCATAGTTTAATTCTTTTTGTGTGTAAACCATTTGTGGATGGTTTTGAGTTAACGCAATATCCCAAGCCTTTCCTCTTTTACTTGCAACGTCTACTATTGTTAAATCTTTTATTCTGTGAGGTTCAAGCGTACATAAGTGGATTAATCTGCCGTCTCGAAGGGCTTGCGTCTCAGTAGCCTTTTTAAGCGATTTAACGTACGCTTTAGGCCCCAGTAATAGTTTACTACACGCAGACTTAGAAAGTGCGTTAGAACCGAGATAACCATAGTAAAACTCGTCATCTAGCATTCTTTGTAGGATGTCTTTCTCATCCCATTGTTTATTATCAAATGTTGTAATCATTTTGCTAATGTAATTATAAGATAATTAAATATCTGTTAAATCTTTGTTAAAGTCTTCTTCTAATTCCTTTTGTAGATTAGCTAAAGCTCTCCAAGCTACCTTTGCAGAATGTCTCATACCATCATCGTCAAAAGTTCCTGCGTCTATTAAATGTCTTGATAAAGCATCTAGCTCATCAGTTGACTTGTTTCTATCCCAATGTAAAGGTTTATCAGGATGGTGTTGTTGATTACCAGCATAAGAAACTTTAGCTACTTCTTTTATAGCATCAGGAAAGTATCTTAAGACTCCTGTGAATACTGGCATTTGTTTTCGTTTATTCTTCATAAATGTAAATATAATTAATTTCTGCGTTTAATGAATTATCTGTTACCCAAAACGTAATTTCTTCACTTCCCATGCTTCACCTAATTTATTTAATATATCTTTTAGATTGCCTTCTTTTCTATTCCAAGCTCCTTTATAATAACACATCTCTACATCGCATTTATCTATAGGAATGTTTTTATTCTCATCGTCAAACTGATGAACGACTTTTAGCACAATCGCTTTATCTTGATTATGCCAAGAGTCATTCAACCTCTCTAACAAGAGTCTTTGGCCAGTTGGTATCTTTCTTCCTTTCCTTTTTACTTCCATTAATATTAACGCATCATTATCGTATTCTAATACCGCATCAATATCTGAAGGGTGCATCTTACCGTTTTGCAACCCAGTAAAATCTAAAACTTGCTTAACTAAGTTTCTGTTTCTGATTAAAGATTTATCTGTATTCATTCATTACTTTCTCTAATCGTAAAACAATACTCCTTACACAAGAACTGCATGAAGATACTTTCTGATTCTTATGAAATATTCTATTATATATTGCATAAAGTTCTACTCTATCATCGTGACTAATAGTAGATTTATTTTTCTTAAACCATCCTGTTAAAAATTCATACTCTTCTTCTTTTAGACATTCTATCTTATTATGTCTAAACATCTGATTGAGCTTCATCTTTCTCTGGTCACAGCCGCAATCTTCTCCAGCTAAAAACTTAACTGCTTTCTTGATTCCTGTAGCTTCTGTTACTTTTTCAATAACATCTCCCAATCCTTCTGGATTAGTTTCTTGCATATCATCGAACTTCTTTTTCCATTCTTTGTATGCTTTTGTTCTTTTGTCTTTTGGTGGTTGTTCCATAATTTTATTTTATAATAAGTGATAATCTCCGTTTAAATAATCTTCAGCATCTTCCATAAACTTTTCTTTTAATATGTTCTTGTAATTCTTAACAGAATTAAATAAGCTGGTTAAACTAATCTTACTTCCTTTAGATATTTTTCTAAGTGACATATTTCCTTTATAATATGTATTACATAGTTTAGCATCGTAAACATGCCAAGAGTTAATCTCATTACTTACCTTATTACTCAATCTATAAAAAGCTTCTTCTCTTTCTATTTCAGCTTCATTATAAATATATTCAGGGGAGTTAACTTGTTGAGCATCATCTACTTCAAGATAACTAAAAAAAGTATATTTGTTTTTAGCTTTAGTATAATCATAATAAAGATTTCTTAATGTAACATAGATATAAAATCTATTAACCTCTTCACTACCATACATTATCTTTCTTTTATCTTTAACTAATCTATCTATTCTAAGATACATTTCTTGTACTATATCTTCTACAAGATGAAGGGGGCAACCCATATTAGTTACCATTTTAATCCATAAGACGTGATTCTCTGCAATTTTATCTAACATTAGTATTTTATTATAAAGGTTATTAAATCTTCATCTCCCATACATTTAGATAACTTATTAATCTCGTGAATGTTTTGGTCTTGCTGATATAGATAGCCCTCAAAGGCATCTATAAAAGCTTTGTTGATATTATCTTGTAAATCTGGTTTAGTTGTTTTAGGTACGTTACCAGTACGCTTTTTCTTAGGAAAGCTTTTAGGATATTTAAACTGGTAAGTTAGTTGTTCTATTACGATTGGAGTTCCTGCTGGTATACACTCAAAATCAGGGGGTAGTTGTTCCTGTAGCATTCTTCTGAGTGCTACTTTATAATTGACAATCTTCTTAGGCGTGTAAGCTATGTTTCTTCTACCAAATCTTACCGACTGATGAGGAATTGCCCTTATCGGAAACTTCAACTCTAGTCGCATCAATATTATTATTATCTATAATCTCATATAAATCGTCAACCATTTTAGGATGACCTTGTTTGTCTATTTTAAAGCTAAATGTTTCAAAAGGAAATCCTCTACTCCTTTTACATTTAACGGTTACCATTTCTTCATGCACAGTATTTTTTTCTAAGCTAATCTGTGTCTCAGCTTTCTTTTCTAAGAACGAACCTAAGTGTCCTGTAGGTTTATCAGAACCAAAGTTAGAATGTATAACAGTAATAATATGGCAATTTAATTCCTCAGTCCATTTCATTAACTTCTGCATAACCTTATTAGATTCATGTATATCATTAACATCAGGAACTAAATCTGCTATACCATCAATAATAACCAATCCTAAATCTTCAACTTGATTATATAAATAAAACTCTATGAAATTCATTCTATCTTCAAATCCTAAAGTTCTTAAGCCGAAGGTATGGTAGCATTCATTGTCCATTCCTGTCATATCTACAACTCTCCTAAATACCTTATGAGCATGAAATCTACCTTGTTCAGTATCAAAGTGTACTAAACATTTACCTTCTCTATGGCCTAACATCCCATCAGCATATTCTGTCAATCTTCCTTTTAAATATACCGCAGATAGTAAACTAACAAAGAATGTCTTCTTTGATTTAGGTGGTGCTTGTACAAAAGAGAAGTTTCCATAAGTTCCTATTGGAATTGGATATACTTCTTGTCCTGCTTTAAAGTTTCCCATACTAATTGCTACTGGCGGATATGATACTTTTTCTTTGGGGTCGATGTAAGCTGCCTCTTGGATAGCTAACATCTCATTCTTAAATTCTTTTGTCATCTGTTTGTTGTTTAAAAAAAGGGGGAAATTAATCCCCCTTAGAATTGTTAGAATAAGTCTTCTACACTTCCAGTTGTTGTTGTTGCTGGTTGTGCTTCAGCTTCGGCCTTAGTAATTGAACCATTAGTCCACACTACTTTACCATTACCTAAATAGTCTTTTGGTTTACCTGCTTCTCTTTCTTCTTTAGTTTGCATATCAGATAAAGAAACATTGTTACCATATTTAGAATCATCATTAACTGAAATAGTAAAGTTATACCAAACTCCCTTTTTTCCTTTAATAAATTTTTCTTTAGGTAATTTACTTACGTCTATTGACGCTGAAATAATTGCTGCCATAATTAAGATTTTACGTTTAATAGTTTATTTTCAACTGCTTTGGATAAGCTAAATTTCTGCTTAACCTTATCTATACTCCCACCCTTTTTAATAAAGCTAACTGCTTTAGTAAACTCTGGAGTTCCCTCAGAAAGCCATTTAATATTGCTATCATGAGTATTTGTAGCATCTGCATCCTTAGTATCGTCTATTAAGAATAATCCGTTTAAACAATACTTTCTAGCATAACTACTGCTTGCACCAAAACTTTGTGCAATGTCCATCCCTTTTTTATTAGGGTCTATACCAGCTTGAGCTTTAGCTTCTACAGAACCATCTGGAGAATGTAAAATAGCTCTAGCTTCAGTATATAAATGTCCTGTAGCTGTTTCCTTTATCTCATCAGTAATGGTTAATGATAAACCATGCTTAGATAATAAAGGTTTAACAGATTCAAGGATGTCTTCTAAACTCCTATATTTATATTTACCAAATGAATTAAATTGGTTCTTAGGAGCTTTCAGTTCTGTTTGAACTGCAATTACTTTTTCGTGAAATGTATTTTCCATAATTGTTTTACCAATATACAAATTTATTTAATATTAACATAATTGTTAATAGCGTCCTCTTCTAAATCTGATATTGTCTGTTTAAGTTTATTAATAATAAAGGACTTTTCCATTGTCTCTATTTGAAGAGCATTAACATAAAATGCCATCTCATTCAGATAAGGTAATAGCTTACTAGATTCAATAACTCCAGGATGTTTCTTCCTAAGCTCTTTGATTAAGTCAGCCATCTCGATAAATTTCTCATAATAATTAATTTCGAGATTGTTCTTCATATCTTTCTGAAATACTAGATAACACAATTTGTTTGTATTCTTCTGGACAATCTTTGTCACACAATTCAAATAGATGCGTAACAAGTCTTTGATTCTCTTTTTGTAGAGCCTCAATTTGATAATCTTTTAGTTGAACTAAATCTTTTAAATAAGTACCTGTCATAAGTTTTATTTTGTGTAAATGTAAAAAGTATTTTAATATTTTAATTTACTTTAACAATACTTTAACAAGTAAACAAAGAAAGAGGGCCTAAGCCCTCCTTCTCAAACAACAGATGAAAACAAAAACAAACTATATTTAACTCCAAATATAGAACGCTTTTTCTTTTAAGTCATCAGTATCAAAATAAACTGTTTCTCTATTTACAGCTATTCTTTCAATACCATGCTCTATTAAATTCTTTACGATTACCATTCTCTTTTTATGACCTACACACCTTAATTGTATAGCTTTACCTATTCTATGAGAATTAGTATTAACCAATCTTATTTTATCTCCATAAGGTTTAGTTACATAACCAAGAGTTACTTTCATTGTAGCTCTTGTCTTTCTTATAATTTCATCTAATATATATACAGGTTCTCTCTCCATATATTTATATCCTGAGTCTGGTAAGTCTGGACTATCAAACATATCCCAAGTTAAAAATGTCAAACCTTCACAATTATCTATATACATTATTTATCCATGTGTTCTAATAGAGACCTACCTACATTAGCATCTATTTGTTTAATGGCTCTATAGATAGCCCTACTATTCTTTTTAACTTCTAACTTTTCTGTCTTAGTAGAATCTGTACCTAAATTAGCATACATATTACAATCTAATTCCAATAAACGATTTATCTTTTCTTTATCAGAAACTGATGTATAAGACATTATTTTATCTATCATATATGAAATCATATAATAAAGATAATAAAAATATTTTATATTAAATACTTGACTTTGTCATTTTTTTCTTGTAACTTCGATACTTCTTTTAAAGAACTTCTTTGTTCAGCCGTAGTTCTCAAAAACGAAGGCTGAATCAAGTACCGAGAAAAGTTACTGTTGTGTTACGGGATAATAATATCAAAACCTTAACGGCCTTGTCCTTTATATCTTTTTAAGTAGTTCTTACTAGATTTTACTTTAGAGGATTTATTTTTAGAATGTACTCCAGGTCTTTTACGGCTATTAGATTTATATATATTAGTAACTATCTTAGCCATTATTTACCTTTAATTATACTACTAGCTTTTTCTGTAGTTCTACCACCAAAGTAAGCAAGCACAACAGCCATCATTACTTTCTCAAATGTATCATTCCATGTAGTACCTATATTGAAAGGAATAGAGTCAACAGAGTCCAGAATCCCAGCAAAGCTAAATACGATAATACACCATACCAGTACCAAAGGGCGAACATTCTTAGATAGCCATGAATCTGAGGAAGCGTCTGCTTTCCATCTACTAGAGATTTCTTCCATTTCTTTATTTTGTTGCTCATATATAAGTGTTTGTAATTTTATTTTATCTTCTGTAGGTATCTTAGCTTTAGTAATTTCTGCTATAGCTTCTTTAGGAGAAGTAACACCGTTTAACACAGCTCCTAATTGAGGATTAATAACTGAAGCAGCTCCGAATAATAATTTACCTACAGTTGTTTCCTTAAATTTCTTTTTACTCATATTAATAGAATTTAAAATGTAATGTTATAAATATTAAATAGATGTTTAATTCTGTAAACTCTATTACTTCATCTTTAGGAAAGTAAGTAAAACCAATTAAAGGGCCGTCTGAGAATCTTTCTATGAGTGCAAAATCAACTTTCATACCTACTATGTTTAACGATACCTATTATGTTTAAGAGTTAGTTATATCTATATATTTTACCTTGCCATCATCTCTTACGGCCTTAAGTATCTTATTTCTATTTTTCTCCTCACTAACATAAGAAACGTGTACCCAGTCAGGATTATCTTCATTACCAAATTCCCATATCATTTGGTCAAAATCTAAATTATCCTTTATGTAATTAAACATCTCTTTATTTGTCTTGTAACCATATATATCATCCAAATCTAAAGCTCTGCCTTGACAATGTTGTGACCGACCACTTCCGCCAATAGCTTCATTCAAAGCTGTACTTCTGTAGAAGGAATTAATTTTTATAGGTCCTCCTACATATTCTCTTAAAGGTTCAAATACTTTTTCTGCTACTAACTTCATATTAGTCAGACTATCTCCATTAGGCGTATTATCTATTCCTAATCGTAAAGCTGTAACGCTTTTGGTTGCTTCTTTTTCTGATATATGTTTACTAATCATTTGTTGCTACTCTTGAATATTTAGAACTATCTATTGCTTCTTGCATTTCTTCTACAGGTGCTTTTATTGTTAAAGAAATATCAGCATCCCACCTACCTATTAAACTGCTTCCTTTATATATAAATATAACTGGCACAGCTTTTATTTGACGCTTAATGCTTGGTTGTTGGTCTTCTAATAACGCTTTGATTATCCTTGCACCCTTAATCTCATTTAGTTGCTTATAATCATTCCTAGAGTTCCAAGCACTATTAATATGCAGAACTGTATATTCTTGACTACTCGCTATAGCATATACAAACAACGCAATTAGGACAATTAAATTTTTCATCTTTGTATAATTTCATATAACTTCTCGTCTATTTTATCTAATTTATTGCTGTTTTCCTCAACTTGCTTTGCTGTATTTTCGATTGTTTCACGGATTAACTGGTCTTTCAAATCGTATTCAGTTCGTGATATGCTAGGTTCTGGAAGTAGTTTAGCTTCTTCTATACCTGCGTTTAGGTCGGTGTACATTAAAGCAAGTGAAACAGCCCCTGCTATTACGATACCAATGGTTCTTAAATCCAGCGTTAGCTTTGTGTTTTCACTTACTTCGTTTTTCATTTTAATTAACTTTTATCTTCTTCTTTAATTTCTTCATAAGAACCATCTTCCAAGTTGATATTTATTTTACCATACTTTTCTTCTAGCTCTTTTTTGAACTTGTTTTCTTCCTCTTGAATACCTGCCCACAAATGTAGTAATCCGTGTTTCTGTACTTCAAGCTGTCCCAAGTCGTGCTTAATAGCAGCGAACTTCTTTTGTGATTCTTGTAATGATTCTAATTCTTCTTTTTTAATTTTACTCATAATATTAAATTTATATATACAAATATATTAATTATTTATCTGTTGTTTTAAACTTTCTATTTCTGCTTTTAATTCTTGTATAGCACCTACTAATAATGGTACTAATTTACTTTGGTCTATTCCTTGATAAACAGGCACTTCTCTTGTAGCCATAACTGCTTCCGATACTAATACCCTTTCAGTCCATTCTTCTTGAGCTTCTTGTTGATATTCAGGTATTCTGTCAAGTAATTCTTGTTTCGTATCTGCACTTTGCCACTCTATCTCATTATCATCTAACCATTCTTGAATTTCAACTTTTGTGTTATCCATTGAAGGTTTATCTGTCCATTCAATAGCTTCTTGTGCTTCGTGTATTACTTCTTCATAAACAGCAGGAGTTTCTTCATATTCTTCTGTACGCATTTCATCTTTTTCTCCTGTTATAGCTTCAGGCACTATTTCTTGTACTTCGTGTGCTAAAAACCCATCTACTGTTTTATCTGCATCTGCTATAAAGTTAAATCTACTTGGTTTTAATTGACTTACTCTTTCCAAAGCATCAGTCATTTCTACTACATTTTCTTTTAATCTATAATCTGAAGAAGTAACGTAAGCGGTTGCAGAACCATTTGTGTTAATATTACCAACAATTCCATTTGAGTTTGTAAAAACAGCTAAATACCTTGTTGTACTTGCATCAGTCATTAATTCTAAAGCTACATTTCCAACTCCAGTTGAAGCATTACTTGAAATTCTTAAAGAACCAGTACTTTGAAATGTTTGAGAAGAACTATATCCTCCAGTAATTTCTACATCGCCTCCAGATGTTATACGCATTCTTTCTGTGTTATTTGTGCCACTTGTAGTACCCGCAGTTCTAAATACCATTGCATTAGTTGCGGAGCTTGTCCCCAGAGCAACTTCATAAGACAATGATGCTTTAACACCACTTCCTGCTCCTGAACTATCAGCAGAATAAAAGTTTATAGCACCAAGTTTATCGCCTGTTGTCCAACCTGAATCATTTGTGCTATTACCTATTGTTAAAATTGCATTGTTTCTTGAACCTTCTATGTTTAACAAACTATCAGGCGAATCAGTTCCTATTCCTACGCTTCCTGTGGGTGTAATTTTTACTTTTGTACTTCTTGCATTATTACTACCCGTTTTTATTTCTAAATCATAACCTGCGATAAAACAAAAACCATCGGAATCTGCCCATAAATTTAACTGACTACCCTCGTCAGACCCGCGCTCAATTCTTAATCTACCAGTTGCTATATTAACATTCCCTGAACTGTCTATACGCATTCTTTCTGTAGTACCATTTGAACCAAAAACTAAATTTGTAGTTGCTGTTAATGCTAAATCAGCAGTTGAACCTCCAGTTATAATTCTATGTGCCACTCCTAAATAACCTCTTGTTGAACCATTATTTCTTAAATCAATATATGTTCCGTTGCTTTCATTTAAAGTAACTGCACCATCATTTAGAGTTAAATTCCCTGAACTGTCTATACGCATACTTTCA
>Ga0255768_10000512_pt1 | contig 39465 bp, 26 predicted proteins | sample 071ome_33_FD_179983 | JGI IMG/M metagenome (GOLD analysis project Ga0255768, IMG submission 179983) | Coastal salt marsh microbial communities from the Groves Creek Marsh, Skidaway Island, Georgia - 071412AT metaG (version 2) | ecosystem: Environmental > Aquatic > Marine > Intertidal zone >... | reverse complement strand
CTATGCTCATCGCTTTCTTGTACATTTGGATATAGATACGCCTCAAAAAGATCAAGAACTCAGACTGCCAGCCTGGATTCCAGGCAGCTACATGATCAGAGACTTTGCCAAGAACATTGTTGAATTGTCTGCAACTGACATTGAAAGCCAGCAATCACTCTCAGTTGAAAAGAAAGACAAATCAAGCTGGGTCGTACATACCCATGAAAAACCAATCCGTATCAGTTACAGAGTTTATGCGTGGGATCTCTCAGTAAGAAGTGCCCACTTCGACCAAACCCACGCCTATTTCAATGGCACCAGTTTATTCCTGGAAGTACTTGGACAAGAACAAGCCCCCTGCTCTCTTGATATCCAACAACCAAACCACAGCTATTGTTCTGACTGGCGAGTCGCAACCTCACTGAAACCTGTTAATAACAAACGCTATGACTTCGGTGTATATCACGCTGACAATTACGATGATCTGATTGATCATCCTGTTGAAATCTCGGATTTCACGTTAGCCAGTTTTGAAGCTTGCGGAATACAACATGATGTCGTGCTTGTCGGTAAACATTACGCCGATATGGATAAGCTCTGCCAAGATTTAAAAGTGATCTGTGAGTATCAGATTCAATTTTTTGATACACCAGCACCTATGGATTACTACCTCTTTATGACGCTAGTGGTGGATCAGGGTTACGGAGGCCTAGAGCATCGAGCATCCACCAGTCTTATTGCTAATCGTTCTGACTTCCCTCATATCAAAGATCAAAAAATTACAGATGGTTATCGAACGTATCTTGGGTTGTGTAGTCATGAATATTTCCATACATGGAATGTAAAACGCATCAAACCACAAAAGTTTTTACCTTACGACCTAACACAGGAGGTTCACACGGAACTTATGTGGCTATTTGAAGGCGTAACGTCTTACTTTGATAATTTATTTCTTGCTCGTAGCGGCCTTATTTCCAATGAAAGTTACCTTGAGTTGCTAGGTCAGGATATCACTCGTGTTATTCGCCAAAATGGCCGCTTCCGTCAAACCGTTGCCGACTCCAGTTTTGATACCTGGACACGTTTCTACAAGCAAGATGAAGGCGCACCAAACCACATCGTCAGTTACTATTTAAAAGGGGCATTAATCGCGCTTGGATTAGATCTTCTAATTCAAAAAGAAAGCCATCATGCCTATCGACTGGACGATGTCATGCGACACCTATGGAAGCGTTATCTATCTACCGGGCAAGGTGTCACAGAAAATGAGATGTCTTCGCTAATCAAGCAAGTCACTCAAGTAGATGTTGAGCCATATCTTCAACAGGCTTTACACACTACTGAAGACCTCCCATTAGAGACGCTATTACAGAACGCTGGTATTCTGCTTGAAAAATATGACGCATCCAGTCTGAAAGATCTGGGTGGTAAAAAGCCATCGAACGAAGCAACCAACCAAACCAACTTCAGTTTTGGTGCTCGAGCCAAACCAAACCCAATGGGTTCTGAGTTACTACAAGTTCTGGATAATATGCCTGCACAACAAGCCGGACTTTCAGCAGGTGACGTCATTTTTGCCATCGACGGTCTAAAGCTTGGCTCTAAAGACCTTGATAGTGTTCTGTCTCAATTCAAGACAGATACCAAAGTCAGCTGCCACTTTTTTAGAAGCGATTTATTAATGGAAACCGAAGTTATGGTTTCAAAAAGCAGTTTACCTTCAGTGTATTTATCTATCGAAAATGACTCTGATTATAAGAAGTGGATTAAACGCTAATCTGGTCTAGACTATCTAAACAGTTCTCTATATCGACTGTATAGACTGGACATCTTTGATATAAGAAAGTTAAAGGAAATACACATATATGCAGCAGTGGTTCAGCAAACGATCATTAAGAGGAAAATTCCTGCTGATTACCATTCCTCCTATGCTGCTTATTACCAGCTTGTTCGTATTAGTATTCGCTCTTGCTACCGTATCCGAATCCAAGAGAATCCTTAAAAGTGAAGCAGATCGTTTCATTACCCGCTCCACTCAACTTCTGGAACGCCCTCTTTGGTACCTTGAATCGAGCAGTGTAAAAGCCATTCTTGAGACCATCAGCCGAGAAGAACGGGTGGTATGTATTCGCCTGGAATCCGTTTTAGGCCCAAACGAATTCGATTTCAACAATCAGTGTAACGAGAGCACCGAAGACATCTATATCAGCAAGCGTTCTATTATTCACGAAGCTGACCTGGAAACAGACACGCTCGGTAAGCTGGAAATCCATTTTGACTTGTCTCCAGACAAGAACCAGCTGAACGAAAACATTCTTACCCAACTGCTATTACTCTGCCTGCTGTCCGGCACACTGACCGTTATGATCTTCTTTGGGTTCGGTGTCACCATCATTAAACCGATTCGCAGAGTAATGGATTCAATTGAAACCTTTGAGCGCACCGGGCAACGTGAATATTTTGACTGGCAGACCGAAGATGAATTAGGTCATTTCATTCAAGCATACAACTCCATTCAACGTCTTCAGGAAAAGTTTGAAAAGAACCTACAAGACCAATTAAGTTTTCAACGAACCTTACTAAATGGCATTCCCAGCCCTATCGTGTATTTAAACAAAGATCGCAACATCGTTGACTGTAACCCGTCCTTTAACGATTTGGTTCATATCGAAAAACTTCAGGTTATCAATCAACCCTTAAGCAATATCATCAAAGATCTTTCTTTAGATACCAATTTAAAAAACACCCAAATCAAAGGTGAAATGACGGTCACATCTCACCTTGGCCAAAATAGTGGAACCATTGGAATGACTCTCATGTATTCCTCTGCGCCGCTATTTGATTCACAAGGAAATGCGCAAGGCCATGTAATCGTTTTGCAGGACATCAGTGAACGTAAACGCAGCGAAGCAAAAATTCAGGAAGCACGCGACAGTGCCGAGAAAGCATTGGCTGACCTTGAATTGGCTCAAGACACGCTGGTACAAACTGAAAAGCTGGCGTCCCTCGGTCGTCTTGTTGCAGGTGTAGCCCATGAAATTAATACCCCTATAGGAAGCAGCGTAACCGTTTCAAGCGCCCTTCTTGATCGAGCAAAACATTTCCGTGAAGAATTCGAAAACGGCCAACTGAAGAAATCTTCGCTAATGGTGTTTATCGATGGCGTAGAAGAAGCCGCCTCGCTATTGAATTCCAGTTTAACCAGCGCCGTACACCTTGTTCAAAACTTTAAGCAAGTAGCCGCAGACCAAACCAGCACACAACGTCGAACATTCGATCTTAAGACCGTTCTGGAAGAAGTTATCTCTACCCTTGTCCCTCGACTCAAACATACGCGACACTCAATCAGTATCGATATTAAGTCTGGAATTTCGCTGGACAGCTTTCCTGGACCATTAGGACAAGTTGTTACGAACTTTTTCACAAACGCTGTAAATCATGCCTTTACCGATGATCAAGCGGGAACTATGCTAATAAATGCGCAGCTGTTACCTGACGATATGATACAAGTTGTATTTGAAGATAATGGTAAAGGAATCCCTGCCGATCTCCAGAAAAAGGTATTTGATCCATTCTTCACAACCAAGATGGGTGAAGGTGGGACTGGATTAGGATTGAATCTTGTCCACAATATTACAGTGAAGATTCTGGGAGGCACTCTGACATTAGAAAGTACAGAAGGCCAAGGAACGAAATTTATCGTAACGATTCCAAAAGTTGCACCAGTATCCGATGATGCTCAAGGATAAAATAACTATATGACACAGCAGCTATCACCGCAGGACGAGCTAATTGTTTTTGAGGATGACCACCATGATTCTGTAGCAGAGCCTTCTGCTACACCATGGAAAATGCTCGTTGTTGATGACGAACAACAAATGCATAAGGCAACGACCTTTGCATTGCAGGGGTTCCTATTTGAAGGAAAACCTCTGGAAATATTATCAGCCTATTCAGGTGCGGAAGCCCAAGAAATACTCGATAAAGAAAACGACATCGCTTGTATTCTATTAGATGTTGTTATGGAGACTGAAAACGCAGGTCTCGATCTCGTTAGTCATATTCGTGATGTGATTAAAAATAACTCTGTTCGTATTATTCTTAGAACAGGTCAGCCAGGCTATGCACCTGAGCTTGAAGTCATCAGTAAATATGACATCAATGATTACAAAGCAAAAAGTGAACTTACCCGTACCAAATTAATTACAGCCCTAACCTCAGCGCTTCGTTCTTATGAACAGATTAAAGCCATGGAAACGGGCCAAGCAGGTCTTGAGTTTATTGTTAAAGCTTCCCGAGAGTTATTCCAGGAAAGAACGATTCATCGTTTGGCCAGAGACATCATTCAACCCTTTGCTTATCTTGCCAAGTGCTCTGAAAATGAGGTTATTGTTTGCGGCAGGCACCAAGCCGCATCTGACTCCGCGGACTCAATCATTATTGCCTCAGGAAACGATTGCGATCTGACACCTAACAGTTCGGTTCAAGAACTAGATGAAGCAACTCGCAATCTTATTGAAAGATCTCTGTCAGAAGAACAAAGTCATTTAGATGGCGAAGCAATTACCTTGTTTGCAAAATCGCCATCAGGACATCAAATCGCTATCTACAGCAAGTCCAACCAGCGCTTGGATAACGTCAATAAAAAACTTCTAGATGTATTTGGTGTTCAAATTGCCACCTCTCTGGAAAACACCTATTTATTTGAGCATATCAACGAAATCGCGTTTCAGGATAATTTAACCGGACTTAAAAACCGTAACGGCTTCCTAGATACAATTCAAAACAGTCTTGATGTAGAACATCAAGAGCATCTGATCCTTCTCATCGACATTGATAACTTCCAGGCGGTTAATGATGGTTTGGGTCATGACACGGGTAACGAGGTAATCAAAAAGGTAGCGGATAAACTTTCTTCTACCTTCCCGTCCGCAACATTAGGCCGAGTTAGTGGAGACACCTTTGGCGTTTACTTGCCAACCCAAACAACTGAAGAACACGAGAGCCTTGCAACTCAATTGTACGACGCGTTCTCTGCCTCGATTTCAATTGGCGATAATGAGTTACCAGTCTCAGTTTCAGCTGGTCTAGCCTCTACTAGAAACTGTGAAAACAGTGCCAATGAATTATTCAAGAATGCAGGTATCGCTTTAAAATACGCCAAGAGCAATACCAAAGGCAAACATCAGTTCTTTGATCCTGCAATGGACGAGCAACTTAAGCGTCGTCTCAATGTCATCAAAGAACTTAAAGGTGCCCTACTGAACGACGAAATGGTGCTCTTTTATCAGCCGCAGTATTGCCTGAAGACCAAAGAATATATTGGCGTTGAGGCTTTAGTACGCTGGTTTAAACCTGATGGCACAATTATTTCGCCAATGGACTTCATTCCTGCAGCAGAAGACTCTGGACAGATTGTTCATATTGGTGAATGGGTACTTAAAACCGCCTGTGAACAGCAAGTACAGTGGCTTAAAGATGGGCTTCCTCCACTAAGAGTGGCGGTTAACATCTCCATGCGTCAGTTTAAAGATCCCAGCTTTATCGATTACGTCTATGAAACCATTAAAAACACCGGCATAGATCCAAAATACCTGGAACTGGAAATCACCGAATCCATGGTCAGTGAAGACGCTATGCTCTTCATTGATCAACTATCCATGTTAAGAATGGATGGCATGACGGTAGCCATTGATGATTTTGGTACCGGTTATTCATCACTTAGCTATCTACAGCGCTTACCTGTAGACAGGGTTAAAATTGACCGCTCGTTTATTCGACGTGTTGAATCAAATCAGGGTGATAAGACCATCGTTTCCCTAATCATTAAAATGGGTCACGAATTGAATCTTCAAGTCATTGCAGAAGGTGTTGAAGAAGAAGAACAGACCGAGGTTTTGGTAGAGCTTGGTTGTGATGAAGTTCAAGGTTTCTTCTATGCAAAACCAATGCATGCCAACGACGTCAAAGAGCTCCTTCTGAAGAAATAGAGGCCTGCGTCCTTCCCTTTGGGAGGCCTCTGAAAACCCTTCAAATAGTTCTTTTTAATAATACTTATCAATAATTCCTATCATTTACGCCAAGGTCAGTTCTTGCTGAACTTGGCACTTTCGTATAGCATACCGCGATTATTTTTACTCTGGGTTTGTTCAAATATCCCTGAAAACTTAAGGGATAACCCTAGACTCTCGAATAGGATACCTAAGTCAGTGACCAGTCCTAACTCTGATAAAGCCTTACCTGATGTGGCACTTACAAGCCGTTCAAGTCATAGCACCACTCTGGATTGGGTAGGCATGAGCGGCATCGCTCTACCTCTTGTGATTAAGGACATTAACGAACCAGAACAGCGCATTGATGCAAAAGTTCAGACCTATGTGAATCTGAACAACCCACAAGTAAAAGGCATTCACATGTCGCGCTTGTACCTGCTATTAATGAAGTACGCTGAAAACGAAGTTGTAACTGTTGCCGGATTACGTGAGTTTTTATCACACCTACTCGACAGCCACCACGACATCAGCGACTGCACAAGCCTGAAAATTGATTTTGATTATCTGATCAAGAAATCTGCATTGAAGAGTCAATTCTCGGGTTGGAAAGACTACCCTGTTAGCATCAATGGCTTCCTGGACAACGGTAAGGTAGTTATTGAACTTTCAGTGAAAGTTCCTTACTCATCTACTTGCCCTTGCTCAGCGGCACTTGCACGCCAACTGATTCAAGAGCAATTCAGTAAAGACTTTAATGGTCGTGCTGATATTTCAGTGGATGAAGTTGAAGGCTGGCTGCGTTCTGAGAAGGGTACGTTTGCAACGCCTCACAGCCAACGCAGTACTGCCCACGTAGTTGTTCGTCTGGATGAGTCAGTTGAGCAATTCCCTATTTCAGAAGTGGTAGATGTCATTGAAGATGCGTTACAAACGCCAGTTCAGACTGCAGTTAAACGTGAAGATGAGCAAGAGTTTGCTCGTTTGAACGGTCACAATCTGATGTTCGTTGAAGATGCAGCTCGTCGTGTGAAAAACGCCTTAAATCAACAAGCGTCCTATCTTGATTTCTGGTTGAGAGTTGAACATTACGAAAGTCTTCATGCCCACGACGCAGTGAGCATCACTACCAAAGGTATTGAAGGCGGTTTCGAGCCCCATCTTCATCGTTAATCATAATAAGGCTGATTTGTATTTCTAACAGATCAGCCTGCTATTCTTCTTATTCCCTAATTTCAAAGCGAACACCCCATGACTGATGATTCAAATAAACTGAATTGGAAGGCGATTGAAAAAGAAGCCGCAGGCTCAACTTTCGATCTTCAATTGGCGCTTGATAGCTTAAAATACAATGAAGATGGATTGATTCCGGCCATTGCACAACAGCATGACACCGGTGAAGTATTGATGATGGCCTGGATGAATAAACTGTCCATCGAAGAAACCCTCCAAACCAAGCAAGTGTGTTATTGGTCTCGTTCTCGCCAGACCTATTGGCGTAAAGGAGAAAGTTCTGGCCATCAGCAAACCCTGATTTCCATGTCCGCTGATTGTGATGCCGATGCTTTGTTATTAAAGGTCGATCAAAAAGGTCCTGCTTGTCACACTAATCGCCGTAGCTGTTTCTATAATGAAATCACTGAAGAGCAAGTCACTATTAGCACTGACCCAATGAAATAGCTGGTCACGCATTTAAGACGTGAGTGATCAGACTCTGTTATCAAAGAGACTCACGTCATACTCTCCTGTTTACCCGAAATAACATTCCTAGATAACTAACGCCCTCCACTCATACTTTCTAACGAAGGTATCCTGGATCTTTACTTATGTTAATTATGAACTGGGTAAATCATGTACAATACCCAGCTAATTCACTCTAGCTAACTGTTTGATTCATTTAATTATTTAAAACTGTCTGTTAATTCCGTCCCGTTATTAACAAAAATTAACAATAACACTTCAAAACTTCTTGTAAATTAACCGTTGGGTAAAAGGGGACAATATTGGTGCACTCATTCAATCGCAAGGATAGGTTATTGGGTTGCTTATCTGTGGTATGTAATTTACTGCATCGCCCTCACTCGCCCTCATCATTGACCGCTGGCCTGCCTCTGGTTGAAAACCAGCTTACACCTAGCCTCTTTATTCGAGCCTGTGAACGCATTGGATTTAACGCATCGCTCGTTACCCGGTCATTACCTGAGATACCTCAAGACGTTTTACCTTGTGTCTTATTACTCAAGGATCATGAGGCAGTCGTACTGACAGCCATTGATAATGATAAAACCAGTTTTACAGTTATTGATCCTTCTGAGCCTGATGAATCCAGTCATTGCTCAATCGACGTAAATGATTTGAAAGCGCGCTATACAGGCCAGTGTCTGTATGTCAAAGCCCAGTTTAACGTCACTGAACATTCATTAAATTCTTCTGACGAAAAACAAACGAACACAGCGAAGCACTGGGTTAAAAACACTCTGGTTTATTCAAAGAGTATTTACCGGGATGTTCTGATTGCCAGCATCATGATTAACTTGTTTGTCCTGGCAAACCCGCTGTTTGTTATGAACGTCTATGATCGCGTTGTGCCGAATAATGCTGTCGAAACATTGTGGGTATTAGCTTCGGGCGTTGGTATTATCTTTTTCTTTGATTTCTTAATTAAAAGCCTTCGAAGTCACTTCATTGAAGTCGCTGGAAAAAAACTCGATGTAATCCTCAGCGCCAAGTTATTTCAAAAAGCTTTGGGAATTCATTTCCAACACGTTCCACCTTCAGTCGGTGGCTTTGCTCAAAACATTCGCGAATTTGATCATGTACGAAGCTTTTTTAGTTCAGTGACTATTACCACTCTGGTCGATTTCCCTTTCGCCTTATTATTCTTACTGGTCATTTTTTCCTTAGGAGGCCCTATCGTTCTGGCCCCTATAACAGCAGCGCTGTTGATCCTGTGTTATGGTTTTTACGCCCAATCACCACTCAAAAAAGCCATCGAAAAATCCCAAGCAGCCTACATTAAAAAGAGTGCTAATCTGATCGAATCCATTCAATCAATCGAGACTATTCGTTCGTTTAATGCCGAAGGACAACGACAAAGCCAGTGGGAAGAAAACGTTTCGTTCTTAAGCCAGAGTCAGGTTGTAATAAGAAAGATATCTAACTCGGTAAGTCAGGTATCAAGTTTCCTAACTCAACTTACTGGCGTTTCTATTGTGATTATCGGTGTCTATCTCATCACCGAGCATGAAATGAGTATGGGTGCATTAATTGCCTGTGTATTACTAGGCAGCAGAGCCGTTGCGCCTATGGCTCAAGCAGCCAATCTGATTGCTCAATTCGAACAAACCAAGCAAGCAGTCGAATCTTTAAACCAAATTCTGAACTTACCTGACGATCAACAACCTGACAGTCGGTATATTTACCGTCCAGGACTTAAAGGTAATGTGGAATTTAAAAACGTAACCTTCGCGTACCCAAATCAGTCCCAACCGATCCTGTCCAATATCAACCTCAAGATAGTCGCAGGTGAACGTATCGCCCTTATTGGTAAAGTGGGCTCCGGTAAGTCCACACTTGGCAAATTATTAATGGGGCTGTTCACTCCGCAGCAAGGGCAAATACTGTTTGACCACCTTGATCAACAGCAGATCAATCCAAGTGATTGTCGAAACAATATCGCTTATGTTCCTCAAAACATTCAGGTCTTGAGTGGCAGTTTAAGAGACAACATTGCCTTAAAAGCACCCTATTCTCCAGACGAAGAAATACTTAGGGTCTCAGAGATTTCCTTATTATCAGAGTTTGCTAACCATCACCCTGAAGGTTATAGCATGACCATTGGTGAACGTGGTGAAGGATTATCTGGTGGACAATGCCAGCAACTCGCTATTGCTCGTGCCTTAGTGAATGACCCTCCCATTGTGTTTATGGACGAATGTACCAGTGCAATGGACAATCAAACCGAACAAGCCATTATTAATCAGTTTGGAAAACATCTTCAGGATAAAACACTGATACTAAGCACCCACCGTGCTTCGCTACTTAATCTGGTAGATCGTATTGTTGTACTCGATCATGGCAGCATTATTGCCGATGGACCTAAAGCGCAAGTTATAGACGCACTTAAGCGAGGACTGTTACGTTCTGCCCCTCAAACGGGTGGGGAAAACTAAAATGGCCAAGCTTCCCTTTCAATCACATCAATCACGTTCGAAAGACATAGACATCGCTTATATGGCTCCTAATCGTGCGGCCATGGAGGAACAAACACCGTTCAAATCGCGACTGCTTCTCTGGAGCGTTTTTAGCTGCTTCATGATATTGATCCTATGGGCTTACTTTGCTGAAGTGGATGAAATTGCACGTGGCGAAGGAAAGGTAATTCCGTCTCAACAGCTGCAGCTTATTCAGAATTTGGAAGGTGGGATTATTGCGGAACTTTTGGTGACAGAAGGTCAATTGGTAAATAAAGGCGATATACTGGTTAAAATAGACGATACCCAGTTTCAGTCTTCATTTCAGGAAACAAAACTAAGATACTTTGAACTTCAGGCCAGAGCGGCACGTTTGACTGCTGAGTCCCAGGGGCACAACAGCATTGCGATTCCTTATGACTTGCCTGAGGATGCCAATAGTTTCGTCCAACAAGAACGAGGTTTGTTTCTTAAAAGAAAGAACCAGTTGAATGCCCAAAAGTCGACCATCAACAAGCAGATATCTCAAACCAATGCCGAATTAAATCAGGTTAATACTGAGCGTAAACAAACCAAACGTTCATTGAATCTTGCCAATCGCGAACTGAATATCTTAATCCCGTTGACTGAAAGTGGGGCTGTTTCTGAAGTCGAGATTATACGTGCAGAAAAGGAAGTAGTCCGCCTGGAAACCCAGATTAGTTCATTAAATGCCTCACTTCCGGTATTAAAAGCACAGATCGAAGAACTGGAAAGTAAATTATCTGAAATCAATCTTCAGCATCAAAGTGAAGCCTACGCTGAACTTTCAGAAGTCACAGCTGAGTTATCAAGACTGTCACAATCTGAAGATGCACTGGAAGATAAAGTCTCCCGAACGGCCGTTCGTTCGCCAGTGAAAGGGACAGTTAAGCAGATCATGATCAATACCGTAGGCGGTGTTGTACAACCCGGTATGGATATCCTTAGCATTGTTCCAATCGAAGACTCCCTTCTTATTGAATCTAAAGTCAGCCCGGCAGATATCGCTCGAATCTACCCGGGTCAACGTGCCATCGTGAAATTTACCGCCTATGATTTTGCGATCTATGGTGGTCTTGAAGGTGCCGTAGTTCATATCAGTGCTGACTCGATTACCAATGAGAAAGATGAAACCTATTACTTGGTCAGAGTCAAAACCGACAAAAACTTCCTCGGTCATGATGCTCAACAACTTCCAATTATTCCGGGCATGACCACGAATGTAGACATTTTAACGGGCAAGAAGACCATTATGGATTACCTTCTAAAACCCATTTTCAAAGCAAAAGAACGGGCACTGACCGAGAAATGAGTGCGCTTCACAATGAAATTCAAATTATGAACAAGAGCAAGATTATTCTCATTGCCGATGAAACACTGGAGTCCAAGCTTTCAAAACAGCTAAGCCCCAGTTTTCAGACTTACTGTGCGAACAGTGAGAATGAAGCCCTTTTGGTCTTGTCGCAGAACACGTCTGATGTTGTTCTTGTTGAACATAAATTGTGCAGCGATATAATCCGTGCCGAATTAAACGCTCAGAACTGCAAAACCATTTTATTGAGCCCTACCCCCTCCTTTGAAGAAGGAATACAAGTACTGCAACAAGGGTTTAGAGGCTACGGTAATTTATACAGTCACACAGATCGCCTGATCGCCGCGATCAACTTGGTAAAAGCCGGAGATGTTTGGCTTGGCGCTTCAATCGTTGAAACATTGAAAGCCTCGAGTACAGACATAAATCAGGATCAATCAGCCGCTACGTTTGAGTCTACTCAGAAAATCAGCAAGCTGACTAAGAAAGAACGTTCAGTGGCTGAACTAACTGTAAAAGGTATAAGCAACAAAGACATTGCAGATCAACTTCTGATGTCTGAGCGAACAGTGAAAGCGCATTTATCATCTATTTACCAAAAGCTTTCCATTAAAAATAGAACCGAATTAATTCTTAACTATAAAAACGACTTATAACGCTCCTGAGCGTCAACGACACAGGTACTAACATGACATTAAGCAACACAAAGAAATCTCTTAGGAGGTTCTCTCTGGCATTATCCGGTGCCACCTGCTTAAGCCTTTCAGGGCTGAGTAGCAGTGCTTTAGCAAACAGTCTGGAAGAATCGATCCGAGTAGCAATCAACAGCCACCCGGAAGTTCAGGCGCAAATCAAAGAACACGCTACCGTGCGTGATGAAGAGCAAAAAGCCTACTCCAGATACCTACCACAGATGCTGATTTCAGCAGGTATTGGTCCTGAGAACAGTGAAAATAATACGACTCGTACTGTTGCCGGTGGTGGCTCTGAAACGCTGAAGCGTCAAGAAGCACAGGTACTCATCACCCAGAACCTGTTTGACGGCTTTAAAATGCAAAACGAGCGTGCGCGTGAACAGGCGCGTATCGATGCTGCAGACTTTGAGCTCATCGAAGTTGCAGAAGATGTGGCAATACGAGCAGCAAGTGCCTATATCGAAGTGGTAGAAGCCAACCTGATTGTAAAAAACAGCAAGGAAAACCTTCTAGCCCACCAACGCATCTACGACCAAATTCAAATGCGTGTTAGATCCGGTGCTGATAACAAAGCAAACATTAGCCAAATCACAGCTCGTTTGGCCTTGGCTCGCTCCAATATGGAAACTGCGTTGAATAATCTCTATGACGCACAAAGCCAATATTACGAGATGGTTGGGGTTAATCCGCCGCAATTAATTAACATGCCATATTTTGATTATCCACTTCCTCGTACAAAGAGCGAAGCCGTTCAAAATGCACTATCAAGTCATCCAAGTGTGCTGGCAGGACGTAACGAAGTGAGAGCTCAAGAACACAATATCGAAGCAGTTGAAGGTGACTATTACCCTAATTTCTTCCTTGAATCAGGCGCATCCTGGAATCAGGATCTCGATGGAACCGAAGGCAGAAATGAAGATGCCTACATCATGCTGAAGATGGAATACAACATCTTCCAGGGTGGCTTCACTGATGCGAGCCAACGCCAGGCAATGAGCCAATACGAAAAATCACGCTACCAATTGGACTCCCAAATGCGTGAAGTTCGTAAAAATGCGGAAATTGCCTGGAACGCTTACAAATCAGCAGAGAACCGCTTAGCCTTCCTAAAAGACTATGTAAGCTCTACCGCTGAAACTCAAAAGGCCTATGAACAACAGTTCCGTATTGGTCAGCGTAGCCTGCTTGATGTACTGGACTCTGAAAACGAACTACTAAGAGCCAAGAATCAGTACGTACAAGCACAAAGCGAATTTACCCTATCTAAATATCAGGTACTTCGCACACAAGGTACCTTGCTGAATTCACTGGAAGTTAAAGCCCCTGAGCCAGAGAAGCTACCTCCTGGTAAAAAATTCTCATAACGGTTTCAGACAACATTAACGTTTAAACGGGAGGGATTTCATGCCCTATGTAAAGCGAGATCTTGTAGGAAAAATCATTGCCCTGACTTCTACGCGTGAACAAGATCATGACGAATACCTTCCGACCACAGCCAAAGAAGTTATTGAATTTCTCAGCGAAGATTCAACACAATCGGATGCGCTTCAAGCACTAAGAGAATCCGATGGTGAGTTAGCTCGTGTTCTTGAAGACCTTATCAAGGTTCTTATTCAAAAGCAGGTGATCTTATTCACTGATCTACCTGATGCAGTACAAGAGAAACTTGTAGCACGACAGAAACTTCGTTCTATGCTTAATCAAGATGATTCAACCATCCTGATCGAAGACAACGATATGTTCTAACCCAGAATGGGTCAGAGCTAACAAAAAAGGAGCCTCACGGCTCCTCAGGCTGCTGACAAAGTTCAACAGTTCAAAAACGCCCAAATTTAGATTCAAAAAGTGTTCAAATAGGGCCATTTCTTAAATCTTTTAATGTTTTTGGAATGCTTTTTCTTAGTCAGAATGACAATCATAAAAAACATGGGGGTTTATCAACACTCTGAGGAGCCTCACGGCTCCTTTTTTAATTCTGGTGTAGACGTGCTACACCGAAGGATATAGACCATTACTGATCTATATCCAGATTGCCATCTTGAATTAACTGGTTAATGATATCCCCATCCGGTCCTGTCAGATTTACACCTTCCAGCACAATCTTCTGAGTCACATTGGTGGCATCCGCCTTCACACTGATCGTGGTGTTTACACCATCACTTTCAAAGCTCAGATACTGGGTTAGATCATTAGACTCTTCATCAATCAGTAGGTCAGCCAGATCCAATACATCACCACCTGAACCTGTTTCAAAGTCAGAGATAACGTCTACGCTTGGTTGGGCAGCTGAGCCATCATCTCCACTGTTCCAAACGAAGGTATCGCTACCCGCACCGCCAGATAGATAGTCATCACCAGCATTACCAATGAGGGTATCATCGCCATCCGCTCCAAAGATATTGTCATCAACCAATAGTCCGACTAACTGATCGCCAGAGTCCGTTCCTATCAAGAGTTCTGCATTAGTCTCAGAACTTCTCAAATAGCCTTCATCCAAGGTGTTCCAGCTCTGACCATTATCATCAGTGATCTCAGCTAGGAAACGATAACCGCCCCCGTGATCCCAATAGATAATCTCAATATCATGCGCACCCGATTCATCAATCGTGAAATACTGATGCCCCTGAGAATAGTTATCCGGATTACGAGTATTCGCTCCCTGGTTATTATCGTACTCAGCTACAGCTTGACCGTTCACCAATATTTGATAACCATCATCAGCTGTCACTTGGAAACCATAAGTACCCGCTGTAAGGTAAATCTTACCTTCCATATGAATTAAAGCATGTTCATTGCTAGACGGATCATTAGACAGCGATGCAGCATCATCTTTAAGGAAGGTTTGTAGATTAGTTCCACGCGCCAAGTCCCCTGTACCAGCACCGTAATCAAGCGTGGTAGCTACAAAGGTTGCATCAACACTTTGGTTATTAATTACTGTTCTAGCTTCCGAGATGCTCTCAATATTAGTGTTTCCTAGACTAACCCAATCAAAACCGTAGTAATTAGCTTGTAAACCAACTTGTGCTGAATCGACGCTACTTGTATCTAACAAAGTCACAGGAATAGTTAAACTGCTATCAGCGGTTGAACCATCACTGTCTGTAGACGTAGCTGAAACATTTAGATTGAAGGCGCCTGCATCCGCTGGCAAGGTCATGGTTAACCCTTCAAGTGAACTGGTACCTAAATCAATGACCCAATCGCTGCCAACCAGAGCACCTTGACTGAACTGGGTGCCCTCAGGGAAGTTAGAAAGTGTGACAGTCATTGACTCGGAACCATCCAAATCAACCAGTGAGGAAGCAATATTCAGATCTACATCGACTGTTTGTACAGGAACACTGGTACCTGATAGTTGAAGATCAGAAACGATCAATTGAGAGTCATACTGAGTATCTGCGACGTTAATAACTGCAAAACCTAAGGATAATGGCCCAGACTGAGTAACAGTATAGGAATAAGTAGCTACCCCTTGTTCGTTATCATTCGCTTGCTCAAGTACAGTAGGAACACCATTAATAACGACAATAGCGTAATCGTTATAAACTGAAGTGTTCTGATCATTTGCAGCTTCAGGATCAATAAAATCCCAATCAAAAGTCAAAGTATCGCCAGCTTGAGCGTTGATAGTTTTTTGGTAGTAGGAACCATCTACTGCCTTAGTAGTTGAAGTGGTCACAGCAAGTGAATCCAGTGTACCAGCACTTAAGCCAAGACCTATTTCGATTTCAGTTGCAGAGACTTCTGAATCATCCAATTCACTGTTAAGAATGATGGTACCTCCCGTCAAATCGACCACACCGTTCTGATCGTTGCCATTTACTCCAGACAAATCAACAAGTTCAACAATCTTGCTTGGGCCAGACAAGTTAGGGCTATCTGCTTGCGCAGCAACATTGATTGTCACAATTGAAGCATCGCTTGTAAGACCATCCGGATCTTTGGCTTGGAAGTTAAACGTTGTAGAACCAGCCCAATTTTCGTTAGGTTGGAAATACAAAGTGATCTGATCAGAATTAGCGGCGTAGTCGGTATTTGCCTGAACAACCTGAGTCATACCAGCATCAAGATATAGAACACCATTTGCTGGTAAAGAAGTCAGATTAAAAGACGTTACAGGACTATCAACATCATTAGCAGATAATATAACTGTTGTTAACACATCCTCAGTGGTGTTGATCGTAGTATCTGATGTAACAGGGACTTCGTCATTCACATCACTTACCGCGATCGTGAAGGTTTCTTCGCTGGTTGAGTTGTCGCTGGACGTCGCTGTCACGATCAGATCGATACTGCCTTCGGTTTCGGCATCGAAGCTCGCGCCCGCCGCCACCGTCACCACACCGTTCGCATCGATTTCGAAGCGACTGTCGTTCACACTGTAAGTCACTGTGTCGGTCGCATCCGCATCCGTCGCCAGGGCCGTGATGCCCACGGTCGCACCTTGCGCCGCATTTTCCGCGATGGTGTTCGCCGCGTTATTTTCGTCGGTCACCGCGCCTACCGCCGATTCATTCACATCACTTACCGCGATCGTGAAGGTTTCTTCGCTGGTTGAGTTGTCGCTGGACGTCGCTGTCACGATCAGATCGATACTGCCTTCGGTTTCGGCATCGAAGCTCGCGCCCGCCGCCACCGTCACCACACCGTTCGCATCGATTTCGAAGCGACTGTCGTTCACACTGTAAGTCACTGTGTCGGTCGCATCCGCATCCGTCGCCAGGGCCGTGATGCCCACGGTCGCACCTTGCGCCGCATTTTCCGCGATGGTGTTCGCCGCGTTATTTTCGTCGGTCACCGCGCCTACCGCCGATTCATTCACATCACTTACCGCGATCGTGAAGGTTTCTTCAGTTGTACCACCGTTTCCATCATCAACGATGACTTCAAACTCATAGTCGCCAGGTACACTTGGTGTTCCAGTAATTGTACCGTCTTCATTAAGTTCCAGACCTTCAGGCAAGCTCGCAGGGTCTTTAGGTGTGAACGTTAACTGATCACCTTCTTCGTCAGTAAAACGGTCACCGATATTCAAGTTGGTATCATCGCCTTCATCAATGGAACCAAGATCGGTGCTGCTACCTTCAACTAGAATCGGTGCATCATTACTTGCTTCATTTACACTGATAGTAATGACAGTTTCAGTCTGGGCCCCACCCTCATCCGTACCGACTATGGTGAATTCGTAATCACCCGGCTCTGTTGGTGTTCCAGTCAACTCTCCCGAAGCATTGATCCCCAAACCTTCCGGTAAGATCTCACCCGCTTTTAAAGTCACGGTTATTTCTTCTCCGTCGACTTCTTCAAACAGACCGTTCAAATCGATATTAGCTGCTACATCCTCATCGATGCGGCCTAAATCGTTGGTGGCTTCAGATCGAGGTGCATCGTCTACAGGTGTCACTGTCACTGAAATTACTTGAGTGGAGCTACTTCCCTGAGAATCTGTTACAGAAATAGTAATCTGATCAGAACCAAAAAAGTCAGCATTCGGGGTATAAGTGAACGTACCATCAGGATTAAGAATCAAGGTTCCGTTCGAAGGTGCAGCAACAAGGTTATAACTTAAAGAGCCACCATCTGGATCGATAGCTTCAAACTGACCAGAAAAAGAGGTGTCTTCTGTAACACTGAATTGATTTGCTGAAGTAAAGGCCGGGTCTGAAACAAGTTCTTGCTCCACGCCTATGTCACGGGTATCGAGGGTATCAACTGCATCAGTTTGTCCTAACCCTTCGCCTGCACCACCCGTTGTAGTGGTGTATAAAAGATCATAGTCGTGATGAAGAATCACAGGCACGGATTTGAAACCACCAGCGGTTTGACCACCAGCCGCTGTTGCTTCTAATTGAGAGAGGTTGAAATCAGGATTTTCAAGAAGCTGTCTTTGCAGTAGTTCAGCTTGGGCTAGTTCATCTTCTAGCGCGTAATTACTTAGATCAAGTAGGTCCTGATCTAGTAGGGCTTCACTGCTCCGACCCAAAGCAAGGCTTTCACCATTCTCAAGGCCTATCATCACCTGACTATCAGCACCCCGAGTGATAATTTTCTCACCCAAGTGAACAGCATCACCTAATTGAAGTTGACGCTCATTGCCTACCGAATCCACTGCAATGACAGTACCTACAAGAAAAGTTACATTACCAATGACTTGTGCCATGTTTGATCTCTCAATAGTTTTCCAATTGGAAACTAAGATATCAAACAGGACAAGTTAAGATATTGTACCTAGGTACATTTCCGACCCATTTAAGTTACAGAATGTAAACTATAACAATCGGATCAAACGACTCTATTCATCCTCTTTGTTTTCGTCATCTTTTGGCATCAAAGACAAGCCATCCAGGGAGAAGGAACTTGATTCTTTCTTAGCAGGTTCAGCCGCTTTTGGTGCTTCAGCTTTTACTTCCGTTTTACTGGCTGGCTCAGGGTCAGGCTTGACCTTAACATCATCACCATTATCTTCATCCAACTGAATTTTGAGTCGAAGGTTGTTTCTGGAATCTGCATTTTTTAGTGCTTCTTCTTCGCTGATTTTTCCTTCTTTGAACAGTCTTAACAATGCAGAGTCAAAGGTTTGCATACCAACATTTTCAGATTTCACCATGACTTCCTTGATAGCTGCCACATCCCCTTTCTTAACCAAGTCAGCAACACGAGGAGTATTAAGCAAGATTTCAATAGCCGCAGCGCGCTTTCCATCCATCGTAGGAATCAAACGCTGAGAAATAATGGCCTGAAGATTTAATGATAGATCCAAGAAAAGCTGCTTATGGCGTTCTTCAGGAAAGAAGTTAACAATTCGGTCAATAGCCTGGTTAGCATTGTTCGCATGCAAGGTTGAAAGACATAAATGCCCCGTTTCCGCAAATTCGAGCGCGTGTTCCATAGTTTCCTGAGTCCGGATCTCACCGATCAGAATCACATCAGGCGCCTGTCGAAGCGTATTAACCAACGCATCTTCATAACAGTTGGTATCCATGCCTACTTCACGTTGGTTAACAATGGATTTCTTATGACGATGTACAAACTCAACCGGGTCTTCAATGGTAATAATATGACCAGAACTGTTGGTATTTCTGAAATCAATCAAAGAAGCCAAGGATGTCGATTTACCTGAACCGGTTCCACCAACGAACAGAATCAAACCTCGCTTTTGCATAATCAACTTGGAAAGGATATCCGGCAGTCCTAAATCTCTAAAATCAGGAATGTCCGTTTTAATGGTCCGAATCACCATAGAGAATTCATTGCGTTGTTTAAAAACATTGACCCGGAAGCGACCAATGCCGGGCTCAGAAATAGCAAGATTAGACTCAGGTTTTGTTTCAAAGTCCCGTTTCTGTTCTTCATCCATAAGACTAAAAGCAATTTTCTTAACTGCGCCTTGAGGTAAAGATTCTCGGGATAGCGCCACCAATTTACCATAAATTTTTGCACTGATAGGCGCGCCCGTAGATAGGTACAAATCAGAGCCGTCTTTTTCCACCATAATGCGCAAATAATCTTTAAAATCCACAGAACCATCCTTCCATACCAGAGGGGACAAACGCATCCCAAACACAAAATAAATCCTCTGAAAAAAGTATAGTCGGTAGATGGCATTCAACTGAGCTAAATTGCTTTTTTTGGTAGAAAAAAAAGCCGTCACATTCGTAACGGCTTTCTCTTATAAATTGATTACAAAGCAATCAAATTAAAAAGTCATTGACCTGAATTCCATAATTCCCTGGATCAATCGGCTTAACAATGGTTACTTCTTTTTTCTTCGATAAATCTAGCAATTCAATTTTTACATAGCGTTTATGCTGGGTGTTATAAATCACTTTTACAATTGGCGACTTCTGATCCGACTCGTTAATTTCACACACTATAGCCAATCGGTCATTGCTCAACTCAACTACTGACCCTACCGGATACACACCCATCGCTTTGATAAAGATATGCAGTAAGTCTTTATCAAGGTGACTGCCTGTCCATTCCAACATCCGCTTCAGTGCAATCGTAGGTGGTGTTCCTTTGTGATAACAACGATCTGCAGTAATTGCATCATAGACATCAACAACAGCAGCCATTTTTCCTTCAAGGCTTATTTGGTTTTTATTAAGGGCATTAGGGTAGCCGGTACCATCAAGACGCTCATGATGTTGATAAGCCACATTAATGGTCGCTTCTGGCAAGTTATCATCAGATTTAATCAATATATCTCGACTGAAAGTGGCATGTTTTTTCATCAGCTCAAACTCTTCTTCAGTAAGCCGCCCCGGTTTATGCAGCACTTCATCAGGAATGATGATTTTCCCAATATCATGAAGAAGCGCACCCAAAACATACTCAAACAACTGCTGTCGCTCAAGATTCATAGCCTTACCCAGAATTGACATAAGTACACCCACGTTAACTGAGTGCTCTAAAAGGTAGGAGTCTTTTTCACGGATACGACTTAAACAAGCCAATGCATTCTGATTACGAGTGACGGAATCAATAAATTCGTTCGCCACTTCTTTGAACTGCTCGACTTCGACTTGCTCACCTTTCAAGGCTTTTTGCATCGCGACTTCAACAAGCCCTTTTGCACGAGAGTGAACTTTACGAGCTTTACTCAGCTCTTCTGTGGTAGACACACGCTTTTGAATGACAGGTTTTTCAGTGGCAACCTGATCCAGTTGCTTTTGACCTTCCTCTTCAATCTGGTTTGCAGAAATACCTGCTGATACATCAATACCTCGATCTGTATCAATAAATACTTCTCTAACACCTTTCTTCTTGATTAATTCAATGGTTGGATAATCAGGAATCCGCCCTTCCTTCTGGTAGTTGGACTCAATATCCTGATCCCAATGAAATCCAGAAACATACATATCAGGCACTAACAGATCGATAGGGATTTTCTTGATCATAGAAAGACTCTTAAACTACCTCTGACAATCTCGACACGATACTTAATCAAAAAGATAATAGGCCAGTCTATAAATGAACCATTAGACCATATTTAAAATTCGCGGCATTTAATCACAAACAAACACTATGTTCTGTTTCAATTTGCCTTCAACTGTAACAATTGTTTAAGCATGAACTGCCACTGTTTATCCTTATCTTTAGGATTACCATCAGAGAGTTCCCCGTAACATAAAGATTCATACCGCTTCGCTAACCATTCAATCTGTTGGTCTTTCTGCGGGTAGCATTCCAATAGCTGTAGGAAAAGATCATTGGGTGTAACGCCATTTGGGACAATTGTCACTCCAGCCTCTTTCCTAACATTCATTTCAGCATAGTTGGTTTTTTGAGTTCTTGCGTCTTTATTGGTTAAGCTTCTTGTAGCGGTTTTGTTACCTATCAAATATTTTCTTAAAATCCCCATTAAAGCTATTTCAAATTTTTCTTTAGGGGTTCGTCTTTGATTTAATCGCTTAAACAACACATAGATTCCCCATAACAAGAAGGGAATAAAAAGTGATACGAGAATCAAACCAGCCACAACCAACCAGGTATACCTCCCCCATTGACTGGTCATCTCTGAAAATATGCCCGTTTGTTTTTTTACATCAAAACCAACCACTCTCAATGACCATTGGTAATTAATGCTATCTATCATTTCACGGACTGAATCCAACACAGCAATTCCCTGATAACGATGTGGCGATAACAAGGAGTCTTCAAGAAAGGAGCCCTCTTCCCTCATTGCTTCGGCCAAGCCAGAGGCCACACGATCAGGTGCAACAACAGAAGTAGGATCAACCAAAGTCCACCCCTTTCCTGGCACCCAAATCTCCGTCCAGGCATGGGCATCATATTGTCGTACCGTTACATATTTCGCTTGCTCATTCCATTCACCTCCTAAGTAGCCACCAACGACTCTTGCCGGCACACCGGCATAACGGGCAATTGTTACCAAAGCTCCAGCATAGTGGGCGCAAAATCCCTTTCGGGTTTCAAACAAAAATTCATCATTGGCTTTTTCACCAAGCAAAGGAGGTCGTAAGGTATAACTGAATTGATTCTCAATGAAATACTCAAGCACGCGATTTACAAACAAAGCAACATCCTGAGTTTCCTGCCAAAGACGTTGGGCCAAGGCTCGGGTTTTTGGGTTTTCGTTCTCAGGCAACTGTAATTCCCGACCTGCTCGCCATTGAGCCAGCCGAGGTTCACGAGAAACCAACGACGGCATTTTCGAGCTATAACGTATTGTCTGTCTAACCGGTTTATCGTATTGAAGCGTAAAGTCTTGCGTTAAACCCAGATGAGCTTGTTCTGGTAGAGATCCATCCAGACTGAACAACCAAGGCTGATGAGTAGGCTCAAGAATAACCTCATAATCATAATATGGCCCCTCAGACGTCATCTGCTGTTGCCATTTTGAAGCAGGTTCACCATACCAATCAATCAGATTACCGATGTAATCCACCGCTTCAGAACGCTTCCAACCTCTTCCATCGGTGTAATCAAGAACAAAAGCGCGCCAATACATACCCTCTGGCTGCATAGGTAGATCAGAGAAAAAACGTGCTCGAAAAACCAATTCATCGGATTGAGTTAGCTTCGCAATATCACCCGGACTAATGTTATCAGTGAGACCGGTTCGACTACTCTGTCCTAAGTCCAAAGACCACAAAGGCGCCATACGAGGGAAAAACACGAAAAACACCAGCATCAATGGAATCGCAGACAACCAATAAACACTAGATTGCTTCACTAATGAGTATATCGATTGAGACTTTTTACTGTGCATTGCGATCAATGCACAGGTGATAGCAATACAAACAGACAATACCAACGAGGCAACTAACAGCGAAGTTTCAAAAAGAAAAACAATAGCCGCAACCAGAAACGATAAGAACAACGAAATATAAGCATCTCTGCGGCTGTGTAATTCAATGAGTTTCAATCCATAAGCCAATAAAAGAAATGAAACGGCCGCACTTACTGATAGTTTTTGAAAACTGGTAACAAGAATTATTAAGCCAAGCGTTGCCAACATAACCTTGATATAACGATTAGGAAAGCGCCATCGACCTCGAATAACCTGGAGACGCCATAAAACACAGAAAACCAAGATACTGGTCAAGGAAAGAGGTATAAGAGTGATATGTAAAGCTAGGCAGGCCACCTGAACCAGTAACATCCAGCGAAGCGCCGATACCGTTAGCGAGTGATCTAGTAATTGTTTCACATCAACACCCCGCCACTAATCAAACAAAGCCAAAGCACGTAAACATTCCTGGCGATGCTGATAGCCTTGAGAAGGAGGAATCTTCACTCCCGGCATAGACAACCCAAATTCTTTTTGTTGATCACTCCACTCAATCACCCAACCTGCCATAGCAGACAAGGCCTGTTCCTTACCCATCGCTAAAAAGTCTTCGAAGTTAAGCCATGCATTTGAACTCGGCGGTGAAACAAAAGATTTAGTCACAAGCTCTTCCGTTTTCGCAAAGCGTTTCCAATCAACTTTCTTTAAAGAATCCCCAACTACATAGGGTGATAAACTGTCAAAATCACTCCCGGATTGCTTCGACTGAAACATACTCTCAGTTACCTGTTCGGCGCTTTCTTGTGCATCCGAAGACACTAAAGGCAACTGATTAAAGATGGGCTTTGGATAACCCAACACAGGATGATTCAGCTGAATCACAGACCAAGCGGTTAAGACACCTAATGGATATTGCGTTGATACTTCCATCTTTGGGGTTTCATTCCATCCTCGCTTATCCAGTTTCATCTTTAACGACACGCTGCTTTCTTGGCGTTCATCAATATCGATCATAGGAGACTCATCCTGATCCTGACGCCAACGTAACGAAAGAGAGTTCCGCGGTTTGTCGTCCTTCGCTGAAAATCTACTCTCAACGAGCACCGACTCCCCCACGAAACCATTAACTTCCGAGACCAAATCGATCTGGACCGAAGCCAGATTTTTCCATGTATGCCAAATCAAAATCGCAAAGACACTTCCCAGCCAAAAACACAAACCAAAGATTAAACTGTTTTGATAATTAACCGCGGTCAAGAGCGTAATGAACAAGACTGCAATCAGCAGCCAGCCTGCTCTGGAAGGCAGTATGTAGATATTACGATTAGAAAGTACAATTTGATCGGAGCTTGGAGATCGACGAGCCAACCACTGATCAAATTTCGATCTAAGCAGCTGTTTCATCACTAAATAACCGCTACTTGATCTAGCATCAAGGCCGACGTTGTGTAATGGGAAACAGCACCTGAGGCGAAAACTCTATGATCTACAACCGCTGATAAAACTGCCTGAATGTCATCTGGAGTGACATAACTCCGACCGTCAATCAGCGCCCACGCTTGTGCGCTTCGCAGAAGAGATAAGCTTCCTCTTGGCGATAAACCGACAGCAATGTCATTGGATTCCCGAGAGAAAGCTACCAACCTTTGGACATAATCCAATAAGGCATCCGAAACAGTGACTTTTGAAACTAAGCCCTGCAAAGCCAAAAGTTCTTTCGGTGAAAGAACCGCATTTAATTCGGTAGCCATCGAGCGTCTATTATTACCTTTAAATAACTCCCGTTCAGCTTCCGCCGGAGGATAGCCCAAGGTCAGACGCATTAAGAATCGATCTAACTGGGATTCAGGTAATGGATAGGTTCCTGCCTGATTCATTGGATTCTGGGTCGCAATCACAAAGAACGGACTAGGAAGCGAATGTGAGGTGCCTTCAATAGTGACTTGGTATTCTTCCATTGCTTCAAGCAAAGCGCTTTGTGTTTTTGGGCTGGCACGATTGATTTCATCAGCTAGCACTACCTGAGAGAAAATTGGCCCTTTATGAAACTCAAAGTTGTTCTCATCTCGATTAAAGATGGTCACACCAAGCACGTCAGAAGGCAGTAGATCACTAGTGAACTGTACCCGGTTGTAACTGAGTCCGAGTACGTTCGCTAAAGCATGAGACAAGGTAGTCTTTCCCATGCCTGGAAGGTCTTCAATAAGTAGGTGACCTTTGGCAATCATACAGGTAAACGCTAATTTCAATTGTTGTTCCTTACCCAGAATAATGTCATTTACCTGCTCTAAAGCAACACTTAACTTGGTAAGTACTTCCTGTGCACTCATGCCTTATATGGTCCTCTAATTAAATAGCCTGGATGCCACGTTCAATATCGGCCTTGATATCGTCAATGTTTTCAAGACCGACTGAAACCCGGATCAATCCTGAAGTAATCCCTGCCTTTGCTTTATCTTGATCAGACAAACGACCGTGTGTTGTAGTTGCCGGATGGGTAATGGTGGTTTTAGCATCGCCCAGATTAGCCGTAATCGACAACATGCGAGTATTATCGATCAAAGTCCAAGCAGCGTCTTGACCACCTTCTACTTCAAAAGAAACAACACCGCCAAACCCTTTCTGTTGTTTACGTGCTAACTCGTGCCCTGGATGACTCTTTAGTCCACCATAATGCACCTTTGAAATCTTAGGCTGTGTTTCCAACCATTGAGCTAATTCAAGTGCAGACTCACAATGAGCTTTCATTCGAATAGTTAAGGTTTCTAATCCCTTTAGGAAAACCCAAGCATTGAATGGGCTCATGGTCGTCCCTGCAGAACGTAAGAAACCATACACCTCGTCCATTTCCTGCTTGCGGCCTGCTACCACGCCACCGACACAACGCCCTTGTCCATCCAGATATTTGGTCGCCGAATGAATCACAATATCAGCGCCTAATTTTAATGGTTGTTGCAATGCAGGCGTACAGAAACAGTTATCCACCGCCAGTAAGGCATCATTTTGATGGGCAAGTTCCGCTAACTGCTCAATATCAGCAACTTCACCCAATGGATTAGATGGTGTTTCCAGGAAAAATAATTTCGTTTCAGGACGAACCGCGTCTTTCCATGCATCAATACTTGTTAACTCAACAAACGTCGTCTGAATACCAAATTTCTTGAAATACTTATCAAACAAAACATTGGTTGTACCGAAGACAGCACGGGAACAAACAACATGATCGCCAGACTGTAATAAACCTGCCACAGTACTCAAAATTGCCGCCATCCCCGATGAGGTCGCGACAGCCATTTCAGCACCTTCCATGGCCGCAAGACGCTGTTCAAACGTCGCAACCGTGGGATTAGTAAAACGGGAATAAATATTACCGGGCTCATCACCGCCAAAACGCGCTGCCGCTTGAGCCGCACTGTTAAAAACATAACTGGATGTGGTGAAAATAGGTTCACTATGCTCGGCTTCAGCCGTTCTGTGCTGACCACCGCGAACAGCATAGGTTTCTAATTGAGCATCCGTTAAGTCGGATTGAATACGTGAACGATCAGTCATGATGGAGTTCCTTACATACGAACAGCCTTCTCAATCAAGCTGTTTAAAAAATAGAATCTATTGTACGGCATGGCCACAAAATTACCTAAAGGAACCTATGTTTAGCCACGTTTGTTCAATGACAAAAAAGCCGGACACTTGGCCCGGCTTTTCATGCAGTCAGAGAATAATCATTGAAAACTAGGATATTTCGTTATGGATACCTACGGTAGCATCATCTGAACCACCAGCATCGTCTTCATTATCATCTGCTACATCAACCACAATGTTGCCTTTCTTTTTCTTGGCAGCATCGTTACGAGCCTGTTCAAGGCCAGCCAAGTATTCAGAGGTTACATCACCTGTGATGTATTCACCATTGAATACTGCACAATCAAACCCTTCAATCGTCTCATTAACGCCTTTCGAAGCTTCAATCAGATCACCCAGATCCTGATACATAAGGCCATCAGCACCGATCAACTCACAAATTTCATCCACACTGCGATCATGTGCAATCAACTCATGGGCAGACGGCATATCAATACCGTATACGTTTGGATAACAAACCTCTGGCGCAGCTGACGCCATGTAAACCTTATTGGCACCCGCTTCACGAGCCATCTCAATAATCTGACGACTCGTTGTACCACGAACGATGGAGTCATCAACCAACAACACATTCTTGCCAGAAAACTCCAGTTCCACTGGATTCAATTTCTGACGAACAGACTTCTTACGCTGATTTTGTCCCGGCATGATGAAGGTACGACCAATGTATCGATTCTTCATGAAACCTTCACGGTATTTCACACCCAAACGATTGGCTAACTGAAGCGCAGAGGTACGGCTGGTATCCGGAATAGGAATAACGACATCGATGTCGTTATCAGGCCACTCACGCTGAATTTTCTCAGCCAAATACTCACCCATTTTCAAACGTGTCTTGTAAACTGAATTACCATCCATGATGCTGTCTGGACGTGCAAAATAAACATACTCAAAGATACATGGCTGAAGCTTAGGACTTTCAGCACACTGCATGCTATGGAACTGACCGTCTTCACTGATGAAGATGGCCTCACCTGGAGCGATGTCGCGTTCCAAAGTAAAACCTAAAGAAGAAAGCGCAACGCTTTCAGAAGCAATCATGTACTCCACACCTTCAGATGTTTCACGCTTACCAAATACCGCAGGACGAATACCATTTGGATCACGGAAACCCAATACACCCTGACCTGCAATCATAGCAACCACAGCGTATCCACCTCGACAACGCTTATGAACACCCTTTACGGCTTCGAAAATATCATCAGCCGTTGGGGTTTGTTTACCCTGGCGCTGCAACTCATGTGCAAAAACATTTAGCAGAACTTCAGAATCCGAAGTGGTATTAATGTGACGAAGATCCGTTTCATACAGCTTTTGACCAATTTCCTGGGAGTTGGTCAAGTTACCGTTGTGCGCCAAAGTAATACCGTAAGGCGAGTTAACATAGAAAGGCTGAGCTTCAGCGGATGAAGAAGAACCCGCTGTTGGGTAACGAACATGACCAATACCCATCTTTCCGATCAAACGGTGCATATGACGAGTGCGAAATACATCTCGAACCAGCCCGTTATTTTTTCGCAGATGGAAGCGTCCGTTATGGCTTGTCACAATACCAGCGGCATCCTGCCCTCGGTGTTGAAGAACCGTCAATGCATCATATAAAGTCTGATTAACGTTCGTAAACGATACAACGCCAGCAATGCCGCACATGGAGAAACTACCTCAATTTAGCTAATAATATTAGTTCTTTATGGTTTAAAACCAATTAATTCTCTACTTGAATGACGTCTTCAGCGCCATCCTCAAATACCCCATCTCCAGTTGTTAATGCATCAGGCATAGCAACTGAACCAGGTACATCTGATAATGTATCTCCTGCTTTCTGCAGCATATCGCCCGCTGCAGAAGGATCTACCAAACCGGTCAGATCAACGTCAGAAAGTTGCTCTGATAATAATTTTGTCGTCTCTTTAGTCCACTCTTCTACTTGGGCAAAATGTGGAACAATCACCGAAGACTGCCATACAGGTGAATCAGAAAAGGCGGTTAAGCTCATCAAACCAATACCTACAACAATCACCAACGCCCCGCGAATCACACCAAAGGCTACACCTAGGAAACGATCCATTAAGCTTAGCCCGACCGCGTGAACAAACTGGCTTACTACAAAATTAATTAATGAGCCCACTATCAAAGTGCCAATAAAAAGCACAAAAAAAGCCAGCACAAGGGCCGACTTTCCATCGTTTGCAAAATCACTTAGGTAATGGGAAAAATCATACGCGTAGACGCGAGCAATTAGAATCGCAGCTACCCAGGTAACCAGAGACATTAACTCTTTAACAAAACCACGCTTCAGGCTAATGAGCGCGGAAACTGAAATAACACCAATAATGACAATGTCTAACCAGTTCATTCTTGTATCCTTTCTACAGGGTTGCGAATTCTATCAAAGCTAACTCTTTCGCAAAACCCAAAATCACTCTTCTATTGATCAAACAAGATTAAGGTCGATAAGGTTTAATCAAACCATCCTTTAATTTGAATTTACTTGCCAACCGTTTCTTCACAGCAACCAGCTTCTCTTTGCTGATTTCTGGCCCAACAAAGACCTGGTAACGCGTCTTTCCTGAAGCATCTTTCAGGAGTTTACTGTATGAATTAAAACCGGCCTTAGTAAGCTTTTCTCTTAATGCATAAGCATTTTTAGGCTGACTAAAGGTTGCTAACTGAAGTGTCCAGGCAGGCTTCTCAGAGGCAAACACAGGGGCTTTTTTAGGTAAAGGTTCAGGTTTCTTCTGAACACTCACTTTATTTTCTGCTCCTATTGACGGGTGAACCTGGTTAGCCTTCGGCTTGTCAATGTTTGCCAGCTTGGTTTCCGATAGTAACTGCTTATTTTTTGCTTGTTCTCGGGTAGCGTCATCAAACCCACTGCCTTGCGGTGAGGGCGGCTTCAGAATAGGGGGAGACGGAACATCAGGTCGCTCTGGTATCTCTACAAAAATACCCGTTTGCATACGACCACTGCCATCCAGAACCTCTGGACCAAACAGAGCTAATAAGACAAACACGACCACAGCACCCAACAAACGATACTTAATCAGTTCGGGCGAATCATTCGCTTCCGTATTAGGTTGAGCAGTCTGATCTTTAGCTACCCTCACCTCTTTGGCGTCCTTTCCTTTATCTTTCATAATATAAAATAGCTTCAGCCACAGTGAAAAATGATCCTAACACAACCACTTGAAGATCCTGTACTTGTGCAATAGAACGACAATGTTTAAATGCGGTCTCAAAATCTTTACAGTCAACAGTATCGAGCTTTCGCTGAGTCAATTGATTCACTAGCTCACCGGAATCAATCGCTCTATCCAAAGGTAAGTTAATACACAACCATTGATCAAATGAGCTTTCTAACTCATCAATCACACCTTCAATATCTTTATCTGCCATACAGCCTAAAATGGCTATTCGCTGCGCACCCTGCACGTTCTTTTTGCCTAGCTGCGTTGCAAGGTGTGCTGCAGCATCTGGATTGTGCGCAACATCAAGCCAGCCGGACACACCTTGATGATCAAAGGGCTCCATTCGACCACGAATGTAGGCATTCTCAATAGCCCAGTTCAGAGCATCTCGATCCAGAGTCCACCCCAACGCTGATAGTCCAGCAATACAGGTAGCAATATTCTGCACAGGAAATGATGGGTAAACTAAACCATCAAACGTCGACCAATCTTCAATTAAACCGTCCCAGGACCAAGTATCCTCATGATACTCAGTCGCGTAGGCTGATCCGGCTTGAAAGAAATTAGCACCTACTTCATCTGCGTAACGCCCAATTGAATCAGGTTGACCGGCAGCCCCATATACAGCTGGAACATTTGCCCGGAAAATACCGGCTTTCTCGCGGCCAATTTTTTCGATATCGCTCCCCAGCCAGGCCTCATGATCAACAGAGATAGAGGTCACCAACGCCAAATCAGGATCGATGATATTCACAGCATCCAGACGACCACCCAAGCCTACTTCAAGAATAACAACATCAAGAGCCGACTGTTTGAAAATCCATAGCGCAGCAAGTGTTGAGTATTCGAAATAAGTCAGAGAAATGCTGCCTCTGGCTTCTTCAATCGCCTCAAAGGCATCAATAAATACTTTATCTTGCAGATCCTCAAGATCAATTCGAACCCGCTCATTGAAACGAATGAGATGGGGTGAGGTGTATAACCCCACCGACTTCCCCTGCTTTGTTGAATAAGCTTCCAGAAAAGCACAGCTCGTGCCTTTACCATTGGTCCCCGCCACCGTGATAACTTCAGGGGCTATAGAATAAAGTTCTAATCGATCAGCCACTTGCTGAATTCGATCGAGGCCTAAATCTATTTCAGTCGGATGCATGCCTTCCAGATAAGAAAGCCATTGATCAAGAGTTGTCAGTTGACTCATAAAGAACGTTCAGAAGAAGATTTGTGCCAGGTCATACTGGCTAATATTCGGGATAGTTTGGTACGCAACTGTCTTCGATGAACGATCATATCTACCGTGCCATGCTCCAACAAAAATTCGCTACGCTGAAAGCCTTGCGGTAATTTTTCACGCACCGTTTGCTCAATGACTCGAGGACCAGCGAAACCGACCAACGCATTTGGTTCAGCCACATTAATATCGCCTAACATTGCTAAACTTGCAGACACACCACCAAATACAGGATCAGTCATTACAGAAACAAATGGGATTCCCTTTCTCTTCATTCGCTCCAGTGCAGCAGACGTTTTGGCCATCTGCATCAGCGAGATGAGTGCCTCTTGCATACGAGCACCACCACTGGCGGAAAAACAAATAAAAGGAATGTTATGCTCTAATGAAACCTTCACTGCCCGGACAAACTTCTCGCCCACAACAGATCCCATGGAACCGCCCATAAAGCTAAACTCAAAGGCAGCCACGACAATTGGCTGACCTTCAAGCTTTCCATGAAAAGTCACTAAGGCGTCATTTTCACCGGTTTCTTTTTGAGCTGCAGACAAACGATCTTTATAGCGTTTGGAATCTTTAAACTTGAGACGATCTTCAGGTTGGACATCCGCTGCTAACTCAATGCGATCTTCCGCATCAAGAAACAGCTCGATGCGACGTCGCGCATTAACCCGCATATGATGATCGCACTTAGGGCAAACTTCATCGTTCTTTTCAAGCTCAGGTCGATAAAGAATAGCGTCGCATTTTGGACACTTCTTCCATAAACCCTCGGGCACATTCGTTCTTCTCTGGGCATCAGAGCGAACAATCGAAGGAACAATTTTGTCTAACCAACTACTCATTCAGCAATTCCATCAGTTGATTTGAGTCTGTAATGTCTTTTCTAACAAGCTAAGGTTTACTTTACTTGACACTGTCCATAGCCTGACGCATTTCACTGATAATAGCAGACAATTTTTCACAGGTTTGCTCAACAGACAGACCATTCTTTGCGGAATCCGCAATGGCATTAACCAATACAGATCCAACAATCACGCCATTTGCAACCTCTGCTACCTGAGCAGCTGTCTCACCATCTTTAATTCCGAAACCAACGCCAACAGGTAAATCGGTCTGTTCCTGAATCTTGGTTACCTTGCGAGCCACTTCCTCTGTATCAAGAGCAGCAGAACCAGTCACACCTTTCACAGACACATAATAGACATAGCCTGAACCATGATCACAGATCAACTTGGTACGAGCATCCGAGGTAGTTGGTGCTAACAGGAATATGCTGTCCAAATTATGCTTTTTGAATAAAGGCTCAACACTGCCAGCCTCTTCAGGAGGAAGATCCACCAAGAGCACACCATCAACGCCGGCTTCTTCAGCCTGTTCAGCAAAGGTTGGGTAGCCCATGATTTCAACCGGATTAAGGTATCCCATCAATACAACAGGCGTTTTTGTGTTGCTTTCACGGAACTTTCGAACACAGTTCAAAACATCCTTAAGGCTGGTATTGTGCTCCAAGGCTCTCTCACAAGCTAATTGGATAGCCGGACCATCAGCCATTGGATCTGAGAAAGGCACACCTAACTCGATAATATCCGCTCCGGCATCAACCAGGCTCTGCATCATCGGTACTGTGGCATCCAAACTCGGATCACCCGCTGTAATATAGGGTATTAATGCCTTCTTACCAGACGCTTTTAATTCTTTAAAATAAGGGCTAATTCTACTCATTAATAAACCTTTTAAATCCTGATAACGCTAATACGCAGTCCACAAACCTTTCTATAGTCACTCTATTTGTTAAACAGAGATGCCATCAATCTGCGCAATAGTGTGGATATCCTTGTCACCACGGCCCGATAAGTTAACAACTAACACTTCTTCGGGAGACATAGTTTTTGCTAATTTTTCTGCATAAGCCAACGCATGACTCGATTCAAGGGCAGGCATAATACCTTCGATACGAGTCAACTTACGGAACGCATCCAGTGCCTCGTCATCGGTTACTGAAACATAATTGGCACGACCAATATCTTTCAAATAGCTGTGCTCAGGACCTACACCTGGGTAATCCAGACCAGCAGAAACAGAATGCGTACCAATGATCTGACCATTCTCATCTTCCATCAGATAAGTACGATTACCATGCAATACACCCGGCTTACCTGCTGATAACGGTGCTGCGTGCTGGCCAGTTTCGATACCCAGACCACCGGCTTCTACGCCGTACATTGCAACAGACTCATCTTCGATGAAGGGATGAAATAAACCGATCGCGTTAGAACCACCACCCACACACGCAACTAGAGCGTCTGGTAGTTTGCCGGTTTGCTCAAGACACTGTCGACGCGCTTCACGACCGATAACAGAGTTAAAATCACGTACCAACATTGGGTATGGATGCGGACCAGCCGCTGTTCCGATGATATAGAATGTAGAGTCTACATTGGTCACCCAATCACGCATCGCTTCGTTCATCGCATCTTTCAAGGTACGGGTACCGGCTTCTACCGGAAGAACCTCAGCACCTAACAATTTCATACGATAAACATTCAACGCTTGACGTTGAACATCTTCAGCACCCATGAAAACTTTACACTCTAACCCCAAACGAGCGGCAACAGTAGCCGTTGCAACTCCATGTTGACCTGCACCCGTTTCAGCAATAACACGCGGCTTGCCCATGTACTTAGCTAGCAATGCCTGACCAATGGTGTTGTTTACCTTGTGCGCACCGGTGTGGTTAAGATCTTCACGTTTCAGATAAATCTGAGCGCCGCCCACTTCTTTAGACCAGCGCTCTGCGTGATAAAGCGGAGAAGGACGACCTACGTAATGAGCCAAATCATGATCAAATTCTGCCTGAAAATCAGGATCATTCTTTAAGCGATTATACAGCTCTGTTAATTCGTCCAGAGCGCTCATTAATGTTTCAGAAACAAAACGACCACCAAAAATACCAAAATGGCCATTTTCATCAGGTAATTGCGCCGCTTGCGCTTTATCTGTCATTTCAACACCTCATTCATAAACGCGATCATTTTTTCATTGGACTTGATCGCTTTTTCAGCCTCTACACCGCCACTAACATCTACAGCATAAGGCTTCACTTGATTAATTGCGGATGCAACATTATTGGCATCCAAACCACCCGCAAGAATGACAGGTTTAGATAACTCAGTCGGTATTAATGACCAGTTAAACACTTCACCTGTTCCACCCGGGACTCCTGCTTTGTACGTGTCTAATAGCAAAGCAGATGCATTTGAATAGATTTCTGTGCATTCATGAAGATTCGTATCTTCTTTTACTCGAATGGCTTTGTACCAGCTTAAATCAAAGGTTTCACAAAACTCGGGGGATTCATCACCATGAAACTGAAGACACGTCAGACCTACCTCTCGAATGGCTCGATTAACAAAATCCTGCTCCGGATTCACAAATAATCCAACGACAGATACGAAAGGAGGTAATTGCTGAACAATTAACTTTGCCTGAGCAATATCAATATTTCTCGGACTTGGAGGATAAAACACCAGACCTATCGCATCGCAACCTGCATCAATGGCATTTAACGCATCTTCTATACGTGTGATACCGCAAATCTTTGCTCGCGTTCTAGGCACGTTAACCCCCAACTGAAAAATGCAAAATTTTAACAGAAAGGCCGATTAAGCTACAGAAATAAATGGTTAGCAGGCGAAACTATCAAAGGTCCTAACTGCTCCCCTCCACTCGGGATAGAAAACCGCTTAGGGTAATCAACATCCACAAAATAAAGACCATGAGGTGGCGCTGTCACACTGGCTTTACTTCTATCTTTTTGCTCAAGAACCTGAGCAACCCAATCAACCGACTTTCTTCCATCCCCAACTTCGCACAACACACCAGCAATGTTTCGAATCATATGATGCAAGAAAGCATTAGCCTTCACATCGATCACCACCAAATTCCCCATGCGACGAACCATTAAATGATGGATATTGCGCATTGGCGTATGAGATTGGCACTCTTTAGCGCGGAAAGACGTGAAATCATGCTCACCAATGAGCGCTTGGCCCGCTTGCTCCATTAAGCTCTCATTTAGAGGGGAATAATGCCATGTGACACCATTACGATAGATAACAGGCATTACCGGACTATTATCAATCACGTATCGATAACGCCTTGCTGTAGCCGAAAAACGTGCATGAAACTCAGAGTTAACTCGTCGAATCCAGCGCACACCAATCTGATCTGGTAACTGAGAATTCACTCCTCGCGTCCAAGAATTATCATTCCGTTCGACCGGACTATCAAAATGCACCACTTGATGAGTAGCATGCACCCCCGCGTCTGTACGTCCTGCACACACAATCTCTATAGGAGAATTTGCTATTTTACTCAGTGCTTTTTCAAGCTCTTCTTGAATGGAAGGCTTAGCGGATGGCTGTCGCTGCCAACCTTTAAAGCCATGCCCAAAATACTCAATCCCAAGCGCAATACGTTCAACGTAAGTTTGGTCCGACAAAAGACTCACCCTAATTAATTACATAGCGCCAAATCAGATTACATCGCTAGCGCACAAACAAAAAAGCCATGCATTCCAGCATGGCTTTTTATTAAAACAATACCTAGATGTAATTATGATAACCCATTCAATAAGTCAGTTGCTTCGGTTTTTTGATCTTCATTACCTTCCACAATCACTTCTTCAAGAATATCACGAGCCCCATCAGCATCACCCATATCCACATAGGCTCGAGCCAAGTCTAGTTTAGTTGCAACTTCATCTGTTCCAACATAGAAATCCAGCTCGTCCTCATCCAGATTCGATTTTACAACGTCATCCGCTGAAGATACTTCTACTCCGGAATCTACTTCAGCATCTGGAGCTTTTTCTGAACCTTCAAGAGTCAGAGATTCCATTTCAACCGCAGAAGCATCTAACTCAGGAATATCAGCTTCAGCCACCTGATCTACGTCCAATCCATCAAGCGACATCTCTTCAGCATCTGTAGATTCTAACGTCCCGCTTACTGAGTCTAATGAGAAGTCTGCAGACTGTCCTGAAGTATCATTTCCCTCAGCCAAATCAAAAGAATCTTCTGAAACCGACTGCTCTTCAACTGGCATTCCAGAAGCCGTTGCCAGCTCCGCATCCAAATCCACCTCATCGGCTGAATCAACACCCAGCGACTTGGCCAGATCTTCAAGATCAGCGCCAATATCCAAATCTCCTTCAGCAGCAACTTCATCGCTCGCCTGCGCTACTGAATCTTCCTGCGCTAGACTTTCATCCAAGCCCGTAACCGCATCAAGATCTGCATCCAACGAGAAGTCATCGGCACCAGCATCCAGAGAACCACCTAGTACATTATCCTCAACAGCAGGAACATCGTCCAAACCTAAATCATCTTCAGCACTATCCAACTCAAGACCAGAATTTAGATCTCCATCAGAATCCAGATCAACCTCTAGAACACCCTCGTCTAAATCACCCGCAACAGAATCCAGCTGACCCTCACCAGTTTCTGGGGCAGCCTGACCATCAGCAACATCAAACTCCATATCCAAGGAGAAATCATTGGATTCCTGAACTTCCTCATCCAAACCAGGTGCATCCTGGTTAATACCTAATTCTTCATCCAAATTAAAATCAACATCATCTGAAGCAGACTCAGAAACTTCTTCAATTAGCGCTGTTTCACCACTCAAATCAGATGCAAGTTCAGATTCCAGATCCTCAAGTGAATAACTAAATTCATCTGAATCGTGATCACCAGACAGATCAAAATCTGCATCATCAAGCACTGACTCATCAGCTACCAGACTTTCACCACTATCGAAAGCATTTACGGAAGCAGAATCACCAATAGAACCCGGAAGTTTCTGCTCAAGCACATTAATTTGACCAATAACATCATCTGCACCAAGATCCAGGATTTCTTGTTTCTGACGTTCAAAGCCTTGGGTATCCTGCATCTCTGCATACACCTCAAGCATTTTCAAACGCAGATCAATTCGACCCGATTCCTTGTTGATCGCCTCTTCCAGCAAACCTACTGCATTATCAAACTGACCATAGGCAATAAAGCTGTCTGCTCTTGCAACAATCTCATCTGGCTCAAGAGCATCTTCACCATCCAGAGAAACCTGACCAAACCCTTGGGTTTCCAGATCAAGATTATCCAACTCCTGATCAATACTCTGCAATTCTTCATCTGCTACTTGAGCAGACGGTTTATCTGTTGCGCCACCCGTTTGCTCAATTACTTCAGTTAATTCACTTTCACGCTGGTAACTTCTACGTGACATCATGAACAACAGAATCACAAACAACAAAGATCCCGCACCCAGACCAATCAACCAAATTGGATTACCAAGGACCTTATCCATTATTCCCTGATCAGATTTAGACTGAATTCCTTGTGAAGGCTCATCCAACTTGATCACAGGTTTGTTTACAGGTGCTGACTGCTCAGCTTCAGCCATCACTTCTTCTGGCTCAATAGCTGACTCTTCCATCTCTGTAGCTTCAGGCGCCATAGAATCAAGAGACTCATCCGCCTCAGACGGCGTCATTTCTTGATCAGCTAGCTCAGATTCAACCTCTTCAACCTGACTCTCAACAGCTTCGGTTGGTTCATTAACCATTGACGGAATCTCTTCCGCCATATCAATCTGTGGTTCATCTGCAGGAGTCGCCGCGACTTCTTCACCTTCATCTGACATTGTCATTTGAAGCTCAGCCATCTGAGTATCTTTCAGAGTGACCAAACGAGACAGCTTAGACATCTGATCTTCAAGCGCTTGTAAGCGAGCTGCCAGCTTTTCATTCTCACGATTGGCTTTATCCAAATTTTCCTGGGTAATAGCCAGTTCATTCTCAAGCGTCTCTAATTCAGCGCCATTGCCTCCCTGATCACCGCTCGCAGCGCCAACTGCGGCAGCAGATTCCTCTGAACGTACAATTTTCAAACGTGCTTCATCAGGAGAAGCCACATTTGACTGCAAAGACTGATCAACACCGCTCAACTGAACCTGACTGTCAGAATCCGGGGTAATTGACTTTTTATAGCGTTGATTATGTTCTGCCACTTCCTGAACAGCAGAACCCTGCTGCCAGTTTTGGATTTGATCCAGCGTTGGAACCCTTAACACTGCACCCTTTTTGATCTTATTAATGTTTCCAGCAACAAAGGCATTCGGATTTAGCTCATGCAGGGACATCATTGTCTGCTGAACAGTTACAGAACGATTTGGTCTTACATCAATAGCTATATCCCAAAGCGTATCCGATGATTTAACAGGCCCATAGGTACCGTCTGAAATTCTGGAATCACTTTGCGCAGCAGGTGTCACTACGGCTTGGGAGTTTTTTTTAGTCGTCTTGCTTTGTTCAGCCTGAACCATCGCTTTCGCTGGTTCCGAGGTTTGTGGTGTAACAACCACTTCCGCAGCAAGATCTTCATAGACAGGAGGATCTAACAGGACGGTGTATTCGCGAAGAACGCGACCATTCGGCCAATTGATTTCAACAAGAAAGTTAAGGAATGGTTCTTGAACAGACTGCTTCGTTGATAACAGAAGTGTCCCGTCGCCTGAGCCGGAAAGCTCAACATCAAAATCAATATCACTTAAGAAAAAGAATCGCTCTACGCCCGCACGTTCGAACTCAGTATCATCAGCCAAGGAAGGTAATATCTCCTCTTTAGCTAACTCTCGGGTTTGTAGCAGTTTAATCTCAGCCTGCAACGGTTGGTTCAGAGCTGACTTTAGCTGTATATCTCCAAGACCTAATCCCAATGCCCATGGAGAACTAAGAGCGCCAGCTGCCACTAATGCAGAGGTGAGTTTACGAAGCTTCATGCGTCGATCCTTTGTTGTTATTTGCTCGCATCCAGTTTTGAATACACATCGCACTCAAAACTAAAAACATCTACTAAGGGTTAATCATAGATTAACACTTAACCAAGTTTAGACGTTTTTAACCTAATGATGGTTATTATTGATTAATTGAAAAAGTATCGAACATAAACACTGATTTATCAACAGCTTGTCATACTGAATTATCAAACCACATCAAAAAGAAGACACAAAAAAGGCTGAACACTATTAGTATCCAGCCTTTCTGTGACTCAGCTCACATGATTTACACCACGAAAAGTGAGCTTTCTACGCTTAATTTTCTATCGAAATTACTTATCCAATAGAATACGCAACATGCGACGAAGTGGCTCTGCCGCCCCCCAAAGCAACTGATCACCTACAGTAAACGCTGAAATATATTCAGGCCCCATAGACAACTTGCGAATTCGACCAACAGGAATACTCAAAGTACCTGTTACTTTCGCCGGAGTCAGTTCTTCCATAGTCACATCACGGTCATTAGGAATTACTTTCACCCAATCATTGTGAGCTGCCAGAATCGACTCAACCTCTTCCACAGAAATATCTTTCTTAAGTTTGATCGTTA